>VFQN01000299.1_pt1 | contig 99736 bp, 97 predicted proteins | sample 3512371 | NCBI WGS metagenome assembly VFQN01 (sample SAMN10412370, study PRJNA504923) | tailings metagenome | isolation source: Replicate 2 from Balatoc abandoned mine | place: Philippines: Itogon, Benguet | collected 2017-08-28 | reverse complement strand
ACCACCGCATCGTCGACGGCAAGGAAGCGGTGACCTTCCTGGTGCGCGTCAAGGAAAGCCTGGAAGATCCGGAACGGCTGGTGCTCGACCTCTAAACGGGCGAGCGCTTGACTGCGATTGCGATCGTTGAAGGCATGAAGATCCAGTCGTTGCCGGGGAATGTCGACTTCGGCTGCGACCGGATGCGTGAAATGGCTTAGGAACGGGCGGCGTCGACCGCCACGGCTAGCTGAACGGCAGGATGGAAAAATGGCTTATGATGTCGTCGTCATCGGTTCGGGACCGGGCGGATATGTCTGCGCGATCAAGGCTGCGCAGCTCGGACTGAAGGTTGCGGTTGTCGAGAAGAACGCGACGCTCGGCGGCACCTGCCTCAACATCGGCTGCATCCCGTCCAAGGCGCTGCTGCATGCGTCCGAGCTGTTCGAGGAGGCCGGCCACAGCTTCGCCGGCATGGGCATCGAGGTGCCCGCGCCGAAGCTCGATCTGGCAAAAATGCTCGCCTTCAAGGACCAGGGCGTGAAGGGCAACGTCGACGGCGTCGCCTTCCTGATGAAGAAGAACAAGATCGACACCCACTTCGGCACGGGCTCGATCCTCGGTCCGGGCAAGGTGCAGGTCGCCGGCGCCAACAGCGCGGCGCAAACACTTGAAACAAAGAGCATCGTCATCGCCACCGGCTCCGACGTCGCCAGGCTGCCCGGCGTCACCATCGACGAGAACACCATCGTCTCCTCCACCGGCGCGCTGTCGCTGCCGCAGGTGCCCAAGCGCATGCTGGTGGTGGGCGCCGGCGTGATCGGCCTCGAGCTCGGCTCGGTGTGGCGCCGCCTCGGTGCCGAGGTGATGGTCGTGGAGTTCCTCGACCGCATCCTGCCCGGCATGGATCTCGACGTTGCCAAGACCACGCAACGCATCCTCATGAAGCAGGGCATGAGCTTCAAGCTCGCCAGTAAGGTGACCGGCGTTGCCAAAGACGGCTCCGGCCACAAGGTCACGATCGAGCCCGCCGCCGGCGGCGAGGCCACCTCGGTCGACGTCGATGTCGTGCTCGTCTCGATCGGCCGCGTGCCCTACACGGAAGGGCTGGGCCTCGAAGCCGCCGGCGTGAAGCTCGACAACCGCCGCCGCGTCGAGGTCGATGCGCACTACCAGACCAACGTCCCCGGCATCTACGCCATCGGCGACGTCATCGCCGGCCCCATGCTCGCGCACAAGGCCGAGGACGAGGGCGTGGCGGTCGCGGAAATCCTGGCCGGGCAGGCGGGCCACGTGAACTACGGCGTGATCCCCAACGTGATCTACACCTTCCCCGAGGTGGCCAGCGTGGGCCAAAGCGAGGAAGACCTGAAGGCCGCCAACATCGCCTACAGGAGCGGCAAGTTCCCCTTCACCGCCAACGGCCGCGCCAAGGTCAACAAGACCACCGACGGTTTCGTCAAGGTGCTGGCGGACGCCGCCACCGACCGCATCCTGGGCGTGCACATCATCGGCGCGGCGGCGAGCGAGATGATCGCGGAGGCCGCCGTCATCATGGAGTTCGGCGGCTCGGCCGAGGACCTCGCCCGCACCTGCCACGCGCATCCCACGCTGACGGAGGCCGTGAAGGAAGCCGCGCTGGCCGTCGACAAGCGCGCGATCCATATGTGAGGGGTCGCGCCGCTGCCGGTCACTGCGCCCGTTAAGCCTGATCGTTAACCTGCATCGCCGCCCGCGCTTTCATTTTGCGCGCATCCTGCAAAACAGGCGGTGAGAATTGGAAGGCGACGGGTACGACCTTGCAGCAGAAACCGCATGTGCCGCTCGTAGATCTGGATACGATCCGCGAAACGCTCCTCTACATCCGCGACGACATCCAGCGCGTGCCGGGCTTGGAGCGCGCTGCCGACAAGCTGACGGCCGCGCTGGGCGAACTCACGGCCGCCGAGCGCCGGCGCCTGGCGCCGCTGTCGCAGTCGGTGATCGAGGCCCGCTTCCTGCCCCGCCGCAAGCACTGACGCCGCCGCCGCCACCGAATTTGCCAGGAATCACTGTGCCGCGTACGCTGGCGGGGGCCAGCAGAGGGGCAATTTCCGCATGGCGCCGGCATCAGACCCATTGGCTGGGATACTTCGCACGGACCGCCTGACGGCGGTCGTCGACATCGGCGCCAACCCGATCGACGGCGATCCGCCCTATAAGGGCATGCTCTCCAAGCGGCTCTGCACGCTGGTTGGCTTCGAACCGCAGAGCGATGCGCTGGAAAAGCTGCAGGCGCGCAAGAGCGACCTGGAAACCTATCTGCCCTACGCGGTGGGCGATGGACGGAGCGGCACGCTCAAGGTCTGCCACGCGCGCGGCATGTCCAGCCTGCTGACGCCGGAGCCGCGCACCCTCAACGTCTTCCCCGGCTTCGCCCAGTTCGGGCAGGTCGTCAAAGAGATCGAGGTCGAAACCCGCACGCTCGACAGCCTGTCGGAGATCCAGCAACTCGACTTCCTCAAGATCGACGTGCAGGGCGGCGAGCTGCCGATCTTCCGCAACGGCAAATCGAAGCTCGGCAAGGCGGTGGCCGTTCACACCGAAGTCTCGTTCATGCCGCTGTACAAGGACCAGCCGCCCTTCGGCAGCATCGATCTGGCGCTACGCGAACTCGGCTTCGTGCCGCACATGTTTGCGCACATCAACAAGCGCATGATCCTGCCGCTGCATACCGAGGGCAATCCCTATACCGCGCTCAATCAGCTGCTGGAGGCGGACGTCGTCTATGTCCGCGATTTCACCCGCGCGGACGACATGGCCCCGGAGCAGCTCAAGCACCTGGCGCTTGTTGCGCACCACTGCTACGGCTCGATCGATCTTGCCGCCAACTGCATCTACCATCTGATCGAGCGCAAGGCGCTTGCCGCCGGCTCGGTGGAAAAATACCTGACTGCCGTCAAGGCCTCGGCGAAACAGTAGCCCTGCTTCAACGCGCAGCCGACACTTGCGCCAGCATCACCACTTCCTCGAGCATGCGGCTGCCGGGCGTGATCAGCTGGTCGAGCACGGTGAAGTGGTTGGTGCCCTCGATCACCGACGGCTTGGCGTCGATGCCAACCTTGCTCCAGCTCTCGGCGATGTCCTGCGCCTGCTTGAGGAACTGGCTGCTCTCGTCGCCGCCCACTGCTGCGATCAGCCTGCGCCCCTGCGAGGGAGGCGCGCGGAACAGCGGACTGGCGGCGCGCGCTGTTCCTTCCGTCAGTCCCACCGCCTCGTTGAGACTGGTGCCGATCAGCGGCGCGAGGTCGAAAATGCCGCTGATGGCATAGCCGGTCCGCACCAGGTCGGCCGGCGCGCCGGAAAACCCGCTCCAGCCGCGCGACAGCATCTCGGCCGTCAGGTGCCCGCCCGCGGAGTGACCCATCACCATCGGCCGCTTGCCGGTCTCCTGCCAGACTTTGAACACGCACTGTTGGATCTCGTCGCCGATCTCCATCACCGACACGGCCGGGCAAAGCGAGTAGGAGGGCATGGCCACCGTGATGCCGTTGGCGTTCAGCTCGCGGGCGATGAAGGAGTAGTTCTTGCGGTCGCCGCGCTGCCAGTAGCCGCCGTGGATGTAGACGATCACCGGCGCGTCCTCGCCGCCGGCGCGGAACAGGTCGTAGCGGTTGCGCGCGCGCGGGCCGTACGGCTGGTCCAGCTTCACGTCGCCGGCGAGCCGGTAAGCCACCGACAGCATCGACCAGCGCTCATTGATCTCCGGGTGCTCAGGCACCCGCTGGCGGTTGTTGTACTCGGCCTCGTAGTCGATGGCGGTCATTTTGTCCCTTCAGATCAACGGGCTTTTGCTTGGTGGGAAACCAATGGTGGGTCCGGCGGGAAACTTTTGTTCTCCGTTCCTCCCTGTTCTAGCAGGTGCATGGTGTCGGCGACCATGCGCTTCCTCTCCGCTCCCTTCATGTACCTCTCGGCCTCCCTGACACGGACGATACAAAGCGGATGTGTTGCAAACATCCAAGCTCGTGCAATCGCCAAAGGGAGCCCACATGAAACAACATTGCACGATAGCCGCCCCCGGAAAGCGCAAGTGAGATACCGCGGTTCGCGCCGTCGCGCTCCCACCCACATCGAAATTGTTGGGTTTGTTGAGCAAATCCCGGGCGACTATCAAGACAAATGAATGCTGCGATGAGTGCAAAAAGGAGAGGTCGCGTGACTGTTCGAATCCTCTTCTGGGCACCATTTGAAATCGGCACGGCGCCACGCGCTTATTGCTTGAATTTGCCCTCCGTAAAGGCCCCTTTGCCTCTGCAATCGATGCCTAGGAAGGCCGTCCCGAAGCTTCCTTGTGCGGCCCGTGGAATTCCGCATGCATCGTGCATAAGTCCGTGCAGCCACAGCAAGTGAGATGTGCTCTCATGCGTGGAGCGGCAGAACTCCGACACGAGCTGCAGGCAGTGTGTTCGCAGGTTTCGCTCAAACGCACGGTTGTCTGCCGCGGTAGGTTGGTAGGGTTTGACGATGTCCTTTGCCACGCAGTTCGAACCGCCACTGAATCCCTCTTCCACCGCTGCAATGCGCTTGTCTCTCGGTGGATGACTTTTTGATCCCGTGTCAGTGAACATTTCCCGCGCCGCCGCGCTGACCTGCGCAGCATCGGCGCCCAAGCGGCGCAACGCGGCCCCTGCATATTTGTCTGCTTCGAGTTCGCGGGCCCACGGATTGTCGTCTAGTTGTGCAAGCGTGTGTCCGCACGCGTGATGGCCGATTTCGTGGGCCATCACCAACTCTCGGGAAAACCCGCCTGAAAGCCAGACGGGATCGAACACGATATAGCGGTCGCTCCCCCGAATTACTGCTAACGCGTTCTCCAGCTTTGTAGACCGCCGGACTTTGAACGGATTGGGAGCTATACCGGACAAGCGCACGACGAGTTCGCCATCGTGGCCAAGGTCTTCCGGTCCGATCTTATCCAGCTTTAGTTTGCCGCCTGGCAGCGATAGCCGCGCGTCCCGGTGAAGGATTACCGCGTTCTTCCCAATTAAAAGTACTTCCGCGGGCTGAGCACTAGCGACCGCCACGATTGCCACTGCCGCCGCGAGAACAGCCAACGCTTTCCCTGGCACAACGGTCATGGTCCCCTTTCAGCCCGGCGGGCTCTCCCGTGCCGAGCAACCAACCTAGAAGCGCTTCAGCGCCGATAGTCGTCGTCGCTCACCTTCTCCATCCAGGTCACCACACTGCCGTCGAGCGCCTCCTGGATGGCGATATGACTCATGCCGGTGGTTGCCGTGGCGCCGTGCCAGTGCTTCTCGCCGGGCTCGAACCACACCACGTCGCCGGGCCGGATTTCCTCGACGGGACCGCCCTCGCGCTGCACCCAGCCCAGGCCCGCCGTTATGATGATCGTCTGGCCCAGCGGATGCGTGTGCCAGGTCGTGCGCGCGCCCGGCTCGAATGTCACGTGCGCGCCGCGAACCCGTGCCGGCGCGCTCGCTTCGAACAATGGATCGATGCGTACGCTGCCCGTGAAATAGTCCGTCGGCCCCTTACCTGAAGGCCGCGACCCGTTGCGCTTTATGTCCATGACATTCTCCCCCTTCGGGCGAGCGATCTTCCCTGCGTGCGTTCAATAGAACGATGCGAGCGCGGTTGCCGAAGATCAGTCCCTCTGTGGACGATCGATTTGTGTCCGTGTACGGTCAGATTGTTGATGGAAACTTTTACTTGAGGTCCAATATGCCAAACATTGGTGAGATTGCGATACTTGCATTTGACAACAGCAGGCCCGCCACCATTGAAGCGTTGAAGCAGCAGGGCTGGGTGGCCTGCGAGGGCCAATCGGTTGCCCGAGTGGGAGGACCCAACGGGCTTCCGCGTCTCTTCCAAGTCATCGGAACCGCATGGGGCTCGGACGATCCCAACGCCTTCAATGTTCCCGATTTGCGAGGCGAGTTTCTGCGGGGGTGGACGCACGGCAAGGCAACGGACCCCGACGCAAAAGACAGGACCGCCGTCAGTGAAGGCGGAGCCACCGGCAACAAGGTCGGTACGGCGCAAGGACATGAATTTGCTCAGCACAATCACGGCGTCCAAGGCGGCACGCCTGTGCCCATGCTGACGCCCAGCGATGACATGTGCGCGACCCATCCCCAAGCCAGGGTCGATCGCGGCAGCGGCGAGATGTGGCAAGGCGGTGCGGAAACCAGACCCAGGAACGTCTGCGTCATGCTTTGCATTTTTACCGGACACGCGCCCCTTCCGCCGCAGGTCAAGTTCTTCGCCACATGAATTGAAAGGCGCTCGGGCGCTCGCACACTATGCCGCCACCCGCGTGCCGGCGCGCGCGTCCTCGCGCATCATGTCCGCCGCCTTCTCGCCGATCATGATGGTCGGCGCGTTGGTGTTGCCCGATGTCATGGTGGGCATGATGGAGGCATCCGCCACCCTCAGGCCCTCCAGCCCGCGCACGCGCAGGCGGGCATCGACCACGGCCTTGGCATCGCTGCCCATCTTGCAGGTGCCGCACGGGTGGAACACGGTGGTCGAGTAGCCGCGGGCGTAGGTCATCAGGCCCTCGTCGCTGGTCACGTCCGGTCCCGGCAGGTGCTCGCGCACCACGTGCCGGGCGAAGGCCGGCTGGCTCGTCACCCGCCGCACCAGCTTCATGCCGTCGAGCAGCACGCGGCGGTCGGAGTCGAGCGCCAGGTAGTTCGACACGATGCGCGGATGCGCAGCCGGATCGCCGGTCGTGATCCTCAGCGTGCCGCGACTGTCGGGCCTGAGCTGGCACACCGTTGCCGACACGCCGGAGAACTTGTGCAGTCCCTGCCCCGGCCGGTCGGCGCTCAGCGGCAAGAAATGGAACTGGATGTCGGGCAGGTCCACGTCGGGCCGCGAGCGCGCGAACGCGCCCACCGCGCCGGCGCCGATGGTCAGGATGCCGCGCCGCGTGAAGACGTACTCCATGCCGGCGATGAGCTGCTGCCAGCGGCTGTGCCAAACGTCGTTGAGGCTGCCGCTGGCGTTGATCTCGTAGACGAAGCGCACCTGCAGGTGGTCCTGCAGGTTCTCGCCGACGCCGGACAGCTCGTGCCGCAGCGGCACGCCCGCCGCCTTCAGCACGTCGGCAGGGCCGATGCCCGACAATTGCAGGATCTGCGGCGAGCCGATCGCGCCGGCTGCCAGCACGGTCTCGCGCGCCGCCGTCACGGTCTCGACACGTCCCTCGCGCTCGAACTTCACCCCGGTCGCGCGGCGGCCCTCGAGCTTCAGCCCGTGCACCAGCGCGCCGGTGATGACGGTCAGGTTGGGCCGCGCCTTCGCCGTGCGCAGGTAGGCGACCGCCGCCGAGCATCGGCGCCCGTTGCGGTTGGTGAGCTGGAAATAGCCGGCACCCTCCTGGTTGGCGCCGTTGAAGTCGCTGTTGCGCGGAATGCCGGCCCCCTCGCACGCGGCGATGAAGGCCTCGCAGATCTGATTCTGGCGCAGGCGCACGTCGGAGACGCCGAGCGGCCCGCCGGTGCCGTGATAGGCGTCGGCCCCGCGCTCCTGGTCCTCGGCGCGCTTGAAGTAGGGCAGCACGTCCTCGTAGGACCAGCCGACATTGCCGAGTTGGCGCCAGACATTGAAGTCCTGCGCCTGTCCGCGCACGTACAGCAGCCCGTTGATGGCGCTGGAGCCGCCGAGCACGCGCCCGCGCGGCCAGGGGATGGTGCGCCCGTCGAGATGCGGCTCGGGGCCGGAGCCGTACTGCCAAGTCACGGACGGATTGGAGAAATTGCGGTAGTAGCCGGCCGGAATGTGAATCCAGGGATTGCGGTCGCGGCCGCCCGCCTCGATAAGCGCGACCTTGACTGCGGGGTCCTCGCTCAGCCGGTGCGCCACCGCGCATCCTGCTGATCCGGCACCGACAATGATGTAGTCGAACCGTGTGTTGACCATCCCCAGCCGCTCCCCCGATGTCGTCTTTGCTGCAACTCTAGGGCGCAGACCGGGGAGTGCCAAGCAGATGTGATGGTGCGATCCAGTTGATCGCAGCCGCGAATTGGCGTCCCATCGGCGCCATGATTCGGCAGCACGTTCGCCCCATGTTGTAAGGGCGATTCGACGCGGGCCCGGAATGTGCAACCCCAGGGGAGAGAGCGGCCATGCTCGGCTGGCGCAAGAAGCCTGAGGGCTTCGAATGGCACCAGTACATCCGTACCACCATCAAGGTGCGCCGCGAGGCGCGCCGCCAGAAGGTCGTCGAAGCGCGGCACGCCGCCGGCGAGCAGATGAATGCGGCCGGCGTGGCCCTCGTGGCCGGGTCGCGCGCTGCCGGCTCTGCGGCAAGCGCGGGCGCGCGCGCCGGTGCCGGCGCCGTCGCGCTTGCGGCCCAGGGCTTCTGGGCCATGCTCGTGCATGGAATGGGCGTGCTGATCCGCGCCGTCCTCAATGCGGTGTCGCGGCCCCATATCGGCGGGCCGCTCGGTCTGATCGGCGCCGCCGTCATCGGTGCGGCTGCCGGGCGCTGGCGCATCGTCGGGCTCGACCGCGAGGCGCTGATCACCCTGATCGTCGGCGGCGTCCTGGTCGCAAGCCTGCTGCCTATGCTTGCCGGCGCACGCGGCTGGCAGATGCGGGAGATGTCGGGCTTCGTGCCGCGCGTCGCAGCCGCGGCCGTGCTGCTGTTGCTGGTTGCCGGCGGTGCGGCCTGGGTCTCGGGCAGCGGCACTCTCGGCAGTATGGCGAACGTCGCCAACTTCTCTGTCTTCGGCGGCACGCCGCCTCTGCAGGGCCGTGCGCAGGCCATGGGGGCTGACACCATGCGGGTTGCCGGCACCACGGTGAAGCTCACCGGCATCGAGGTGCCCGAGCGCGAGCAGCGCTGCGGTACGCAGGGCCGATCCTGGCGCTGCGGCGCCGCCGCCGAGTCCGCGTTGTCGCGCATCGTCGACGGGCGCAGCGTCAAATGCACCGTGGGCAGTGCCGACGACAGCGGCTTGAAGACGGCCCGCTGCACGGTCGGCGACAAGGATGTTGCCAGCGAGCTGGTGCGCCAGGGCCATGTCTTCTCCGACGGCACCATCCTCGCCCGCTACAGCAGCGAGGAGCGCGAGGCGCGCAATGCCAAGCTCGGGCTGTGGAGCGGCGACGCGGAACGGCCGTCGGTCTATCGCGCCAAGATCTGGGAGGAGGCCAAGAAGCGCTCGCCCGAGGGTTGCCCCATCAAGGGCCAGGTGGCCGGCAACGCGCGCACCTATGTGCTGCCCTGGTCTCCAGATTACGACCGCATCCGCGTGCAGAAGGCGCGCGGCGAGCGCTGGTTCTGCTCGGAGCAGGAAGCCGTCTCGGCGGGGTTCAGGGCCGCGCAGCGCGGCTAATCAGTTCGGCGCCACCGGCGGCTTGGTCGCGCGCTTGGCGTACAGGCCGACCGTGATGTTTCGCGCGATGTACTGCGCCATGCAGTTGTAGCCTTCCTCGCTCAAGCCGAAGGCTTCCTGTTCGGCCTGGCCGGAGGCGGCCGCCGTGCGGTCCAGAATCTCCATCGCCTCGTAGCGTCCGATGCGCAGCACGTTCTCGCCGGTCGCGATGTCGCCGAGGCTCTTGCGGATCCCCTGGTAGTAGGGGTCCTTCGCGAGCTGCTTCATGTAGTGCAGGCCGACGAGGATGACATCGACGTTGTGCGCCTTCAGCCAGCGCACCGTATTGCTCACCGACAGCCGGAAGTTCTCGACGGGAACGTGCGCCAGCGCGTCGTTGGTTCCCACCTGCCACAGGACGATGTCGGGATGGTTGAGCGCGACCTCGAGCTTGATGCGCTCGCCGGCGGCCTCCGCCAGTTCACCCGAGAAGCCGCGATTGACGATCTCGACGTCGAGACCCTTGATGGTCTTTTCCAGCAGTTGCTCGAGCAGCGGCGGCCGGCTTGCGCGTCCGCCGAGCACCGCGGTCGATGATGCACCGATGGCGACGATCTTCAGCTTCTTGCGTTGCTGCAGGGCGACGGCGCTGTTGGGCAGCGGCACGCCATAGATGCGTCCCTCGCCGCCGCACTCTTTCGAAACAGGCGGCAGCTCCGGCGCCGTCGTCTGCGCCGAGACGTCATGACCCGGCGAAACGAGCAGCAGGCCCGCCGCCAGCGTCCCCATCAGCCACTTTGGCGCATTCGCCATTCCGAAATCCACGCGGTCAGCCACAGTAAGCCTATGCCGCTTACAACTACGATCGTATCAACCAGGAACGACCCGGTGTAGAGGAAGCGAATGATTTGCCCGCTTAAGCTTAGCAGCGAGCCTACACAGAATACATTAAGCGAGTTGCGCCCGAGGATGGACATGAACTCGGGCAGCCACGGAATCCTGCGGATAAACACGTAGGCTGCCGAGAACGCCGCTGCCAGCGCCAGGAATTGCACCACGCGGATCGGCGTCAGAAAGCTCTTTCCATTAAGGAAAAGAAGCCGCGGCTCCGGCATCTTGGTCGGGTCGGGGAACCAGTTGAACAGCACCATCACCGACGTCACGGCCACGATCGGCCATGCAACATAGCGAATGCGCTCGATGTTGCGTCGCACAATGTGGCCCAGGCCCTCGTCGCGCGAAAGGGCGAACCCGAGCACGAAGATGAACTGCCATGCGAACGGATTGAAGAACCACTGTCCCTGCACCGGCCAGGTCGGCGCCGTGAACGGCGTGATCTGCGCCGCGAGGTAGATGGCAAGCGAGGCGGGAACCAGCAGCGGCCGTGCGAAGCGGTCGACGAGCGCCAGCCCCGGCCCGAGCACCATCAACACGACGTAGAGCGGCAGAATGTCGAAATAGCCGAGCTGATGCGTCAGCAGCACCAGGCCGATGTGCGTCAGCTCCGGCTCCTGGAACACCGCGGCGGCGTTGTGCCATTCCAGAACCAGCAGGTTGCCGGTGACATAGGCGGTGCCCGCGAGCAAGGCGATGGCGAGCGACGTGATCAGCACCTGCGCCGCATAGATCGTGATCGCGCGCCCGCCGAGGCGTGCGACCAGCCGTGCGGTATCGAAGCGCTTGTCACCGCGCACGACCAGCAGCCCGAGCGACCAGCCGGCAAGGAACACGAACAGCTCGGCGGAATCGGAGATCGAGATGTTGCGATGCGTGAGCTTCTCGTACCAGAGCCCCGGCACGTGATTGATGAAAATGGTAACGAGCGCAAAGCCGCGCCAGAAGTCTACAGCATTGGCATCGCGTGGCATCGCAGCCTCGGACCGTTGCGTAGCGCGCCGGGCGTCAGGCGCCGGCAAACGATGAAGACGAAGCCTCCGCTCACTATCATGGATTCGCCCACGACGACGGATGCCGATCTATGTGCCGTCTACAAAGCGCCGGATCAGCAGATTGGCAATGGCTTGTTTGCCGGGCACATGCAATCCATCGGGATGCGTGCGATCGAGCATCTGCCGCGCCTCTGCGCGCGTGAACCAGCGCGCGTCGGCAAGCTCCGTGGTATCGACCGTGAGCTCGGTCGTCTCCGCACGGCCGATGCAACCGAGCATCAGCGAATGCGGAAACGGCCACGGCTGGCTGTCCTGGAACGTCACCTCGCCGACCTTGATGCCGGTTTCCTCGAACACCTCGCGGCGCACGGCATGGGCGATGTCCTCGCCCGGCTCGATGAAGCCGGCCAGCGAGGAATACATCTTGTCGCCGTAGCGGTGCTCGTGCGCGAGCAGGCAGCGCTCGCCGTCGGTGATGAGCATGATCACCACCGGGTCCACGCGCGGGAACCACTCCAGGCCGCAGGCCCAGCACCGCCGCTTCCAGCCGCCGTCTTTGACGCGCGTCTGGCCGCCGCAGTGGCCGCAGTGGCGCGCGTTCTCGTGCCATTGCGCCAGCGCGCGCGCCATGCCGCACAGCGACAGCTCCTCCGGCGGCATGGAGCCCTGCATGGCGAGCGATCTGAGATCCACGATCGGCCGCAGCTTTTCCACCGCGCCGGGCACGTGGCGCGTGCGGTGCTCGGTCACGGCTAGCGCAAAATGCGGAACTGAATTTGCGTCGGTGCCGAGAAACAGCGCGTCGGCCACCGGCAGCTTGAACTCCGCCAGCTCCGCCGGCGAGAACCACGCGATCTTTGATTCAGTGCGATCGGCATTGGAGCGCACGACCGGCTTCAGGTCGGCAAACAGCAGCACCCGCGCGGCAGGAGACTCGATCTGGGACTTGATGAACGCCTCGTCGCTCCGCCTCTGGGCAAGCCGGTCAAGCATGAGCATCGTCGCGACGGTGGGCATGCACGTAAGCTCCTGGCTGGGCGCGGCAGAACAGCATAGCGCCGAGGCCTGTGCAACGTATCCGATGAGCGGGTGCGGCACATAGCACCGAGGTTGATATGCACTGCCATTCGTACGATATTCCGGCCGGGAGGTTGGCGGCGGACGTGTCCCTCGCCAACCGGGTCAGGTCCGGAAGGAAGCAGCCCCAACGAGCCAGATGCGGGTCGATTGTCAGCCTCCCACCGAGCCTTCGCGGGCTGCCCTTGCGGCGTCTACCGCGAAACTGTTGGCGTCATGCCCGCGCAGGCGGGCATCCAGGTCACCTCACAACGTGGGTGCGCGTTGCATGCGCGCACTGTGGCGCGGGCTGGACCTATAGAACTCCGCTTCCTTGCGGTACGGTGGACTGGACCCCGCCGTCGCGGGGACTGCAAACAACGTGGTGCGTATGGCGAGGAAGCCAACCAAAGCCGGTTCCGAAGCTGAGGCTGGCGCGTCGCGCGAGCACGCTGCCGGTGCGCCCTATGTGGTGCTCGCCCGCAAATACCGGCCCGCCACCTTCGACGACCTGATCGGCCAGGACGCCATGGTGACGACGCTGAAGAACGCGTTCGCCACCGACCGCATTGCCCAGGGCTACATGCTGACGGGCGTGCGCGGCGTCGGCAAGACCACCACCGCGCGCATCATTGCCCGTGCCCTCAACTACGAGCGCGACGGCGTCGACAAGCCGACCTTCGACATGCCCGAGTTCGGCCGTCACTGCGCCGAGATCATGGAAGGCCGCCACCCCGACGTGCTGGAGATGGACGCCGCCTCCAACACTGGCGTCGACAACATCCGCGAGATCATCGAGAGCGCGCGCTACAAGCCGATGGTGGCCCGCTACAAGGTGTACCTGATCGACGAGGTGCACATGCTCTCCAAGGGCGCCTTCAACGCGCTCCTGAAGACGCTGGAAGAGCCGCCCGATCACGTGAAGTTCGTGTTCGCCACCACCGAGGTGCGCAAGGTTCCCGTCACCGTGCTGTCGCGCTGCCAGCGCTTCGATCTGCGCCGCGTCGACGTGCCGGTGCTGGTCGAGCACTTCCGCAAGATCGTCGGCAAGGAAGGCGCGACCGCCGAGGACGACGGCCTCACCTTGATCGCGCGCGCGGCCGAGGGTTCCGTGCGCGACGGCCTCTCCCTGCTCGATCAGGCGATCGCCACCGGCTCGGGTGCCGTCAGCGCCGACATCGTGCGCGCGATGCTGGGCCTCGCCGACCGCGGCCGCATTTTCGATCTTCTGGAGCGGCTGCTGTCGGGCAACGCCGCTAGTGCGCTCGATCAGTTCGCGGAGCTGCACCGCGACGGTGCCGACCCGCAGCAGATCCTCACCGATCTTGCCGAAGCCATCCACCTCACCACGCGCGCCAAGTCGCTCGGCCAGCAGGCGGTGGGCGACGGCCTGCCCGCCGAGGAGAAGCGCCGCGCGGTCGCGCTTGCCGGCCGCGTTTCCATCGCCATGCTGTCGCGCGCCTGGCAGATGCTCATCAAGGGCCTCGAAGAGGCGGCGCTGGCCTCCAACGCGGCGATGGCCGCCGAGATGGTGTTGATCCGCATCGCCTTCACCGCCGACCTGCCGCCGCCGGACGAGATCATCAAGGCGATCGGCGGTGGCACGGTCTCCAGGCGGCAGGCCGCGCCGCCCGGCGCCCAGCCCGCGCCGCGCGCGCCGGCGCTGCAGGCGGACGCCGGCGATCCGGATGACAGTGAGGAAGGTGATTCCGATTTTCTCGATTCACCGCCGGAGGACATGGGTGACAGTCTCCTGCCCGTGCTGCGCTCGTTCACCGATGTGGTCGATCTCGCCGGCTTGCGCCGCGACGCCAAGCTCAAGGTGCACCTCGAGGAGGACGTAAGCCTCGTCAAGTTCGATCCCGGCGGCAGCATCGAGCTGCATCTTCTGCCCGGTGCGCCCAAGGAGCTCGGCAACGACCTGCGCGAGAAACTCAACGCCTGGACCGGCCGCCGCTGGATGGTGGCTCTCGGCAACACCCGCGGCGAGCCGCCGCTCGGTCAGGTCAAGCGCGAGCGCAAGGCTGCCGAGATCGCGGCCCTCAAGGAACATCCGTCGGTGGCTGCGGTTCTGAAGGCGTTCCCGGATGCGGAGATCACCGACGTGCGTCACCTTCCCGGTGCGAAGACCGACGAAACCGGTACTGGTTAGAAGAAGGTCGGCGCCCGTGCGGCGCGCGACGATCGAGCGGAGCCCACGATGAAAGACATGATGAAGATGCTGGCCAAGGCCCAGGAGATCCAGGGCCGCGTGCAGCAGATGCAGGAGCAGCTCGCAAATCTTGAGATCGAAGGCCAGTCCGGCGGCGGCCTCGTCAAGGTCACCCTCAACGGCAAGATGGAGGCGCGCGCGGTGAAGATCGATCCGAGCCTCATCAAGCCGGACGACGCCGAGATGCTGGAGGACCTCATCCTCGCCGCGTTCCAGGATGCCAAGGGCCGCGTCGAGACCGCCATGCAGGAGAAGATGAAGGAAGTCACCGGCGGCCTGCCGCTGCCGCCCGGCCTCAAGCTGTTCTAAGAGGATGTCTCCCCCTCTCCCCGCTGGCGGGGAGAGGGTCGGGGTGAGGGGCGGCTCCGCGCATGGCGGGCAATGAGACCAGCAGTACCGATGGCGAAGCAATCTGCCGGCACAGAGATCGAGCGGCTGATCAGCCTGCTGGCGCGCTTGCCGGGGCTCGGCCACCGCTCTGCGCGCAAGGCGGCCCTTACGCTGATCAAGCGCCGCTCCGATCTGCTCGAGCCGCTGGCCGCGGCCCTCAACGAGGCCGCCGCCAAGATCATCACCTGCGGCACCTGCGGCAACATCGACACCGTCAATCCCTGCACCATCTGTAGCGATCCGCGCCGCGACCAGACGCTGATCGTGGTGGTGGAGGAGATCGCCGACCTGTGGGCGCTGGAGCGGGCCGGCGTCGTCACCAGCCTCTATCACGTGCTCGGCGGGCATCTGTCGCCGCTCGATGGCATCGGTCCGGAGCAGCTCAACATCGGCAAGCTTGTCGAGCGCGCGGCGCCGCCAGTGACGGAGGTGCTGCTCGCGCTCAACGCCACGGTCGAAGGCCAGTCCACCGCGCACTACCTCACCGAGCAGCTGCAGGGCCACGGCGTGAAGGTCACGCGGCTCGCGCACGGCGTGCCCATCGGCGGCGAGCTCGACTACCTGGACGAAGGCACGCTGGCCGCCGCCATCAAGAGCCGGCGCACAATGTAGGTGGACGGCGTCCGCAGGTCCGGTGCAGGGAGGCCATGGTCGAGAGCGTCGCACTCATCCATCGCGTGCTTTCGAGCGGCAGCAGTTTTCCCTCTGTCGTGGAGACCGTGACTGGGCGCCGCTACGTGCTCAAACTCGCCGGAGCCGGGCCTGGCAGGCGCGCGCTCGCGACGGAGCTGGTTGCACTCAAGCTTTGCCGGCACCTGGGGCTGAACGTGCCGGACGTGGAGCTGCTCGACCTGCCTGGTGATCTGCCCTGGCAGACCGGCACCGACGAATTCTACGAGGCGGCACAGCGCAGCGCCGGGCTGAATCTCGGCGTTGCTTTTTTGGCCGACACCCGGGATGTGACGGCGGGCGAGCTGGCGGCGCTGCCACAGGACTTCCAGGCACGGCTGGGTGCGGCCGACGCTTTGCTGCAGAACGTCGACCGCACGCGTGCCAACCCCAACATCCTGCGCGACAGGAACGGGATGCTCTGGGCCATCGATTTCGGTGCCTGCCTGCTGTTCGAGCGCTTGGCGCGCGGCGCCATCGAGCCGCGGCTCGATTTGCCGGCCAATCATTTCCTCGCTGGAGCGCCGACATTCGCGCATGCCGCTCGCGCGGCAGCCGAGGCGATCGGGGCACCGGACCTCCGATCCATTCTCGGGCTGGTCCCCGAAAGTTGGCTCGATGACCTCGGGTTGGAGCGACAGACGCTGCTGGACCGCCTCCTCGCCTATCTCGATGCCGTGCGCGTGACCTAGCGGCATCACGCATGGCTGCAGCTTCGCGCGTGCCCTATCGGGCGGCTGCTGCATAGGGCACTAAGGCTCGCGGGCCCAAAGGCAGGGAGGACAGCGATGAAGAACCTCGACGGCAAGGTTGCCTGGATCACTGGCGCCGGCACCGGCATCGGCGAGGCCGCCGCGGAAGCGCTCGCGCGCGAGGGTGCCATGGTCGTTCTGAGCGGCCGGCGCAGGGAGCCGCTGGAGGGTGTAGCCGCAAGCATCGAGAAGGCCGGCGGCAAAGCGTCCGTCCACGCCGTCGACGTGACGAAAGCCGCCGCCGTCCAGAAAGTCGCCGACGCCATCCGCGACGCGCACGGCCGCATCGACATCGTCGTCAACAATGCCGGCATGAACATCACGGAACGGGCCTGGAGCAAGCTCACCACCGGCAACGCCGGCGCGGTGATCGAGGGCAACCTCACCAGCGCCTTCTACGTCGTGCAGGCGGCGCTTCCCGTGATGCGCGCGCAGAAGGATGGCTTGTTCATCCACACCGCGTCCTGGGCCGGCCGCTTCGTCAGCCCTGTGTCCGGCCCCGCCTACACGGCCGCCAAGCACGGCATGGTGGCCATGAGCCACACGCTCAATCTCGAGGAATGCCGCAACGGCATCCGCTCGTGCGTCGTCTGTCCCGGCGAGGTGGCGACGCCCATCCTCGTCAACCGGCCGATCCCGGAGACGCCCGAGACGCTCGCGCGCATGATCCAGCCGGCGGACATGGGCAACATCGTCGCTTTCGTCGCGGCCCAGCCCAGACACGTGTGCATCAACGAGATCGTGGTCAGCCCCACGCACAACCGCGGCTACATCGGCATCATGCAAGCCCGCGAGGCCGCCATGGCGGCGGCGCGCAAGTAGGCCCGCGGCTGAAGCGGAATCCGAATCTGATTGGCTCGCTGTTTCGTTGTCATCCCGGAATTGCGCGCTAGCGCAATATCCGGGACCCAGGGCTGCAGATGGCGTTGGCGGCTCGCAGCACTGGGTCCCGGCTCTCGCTGCGCTCGGCCGGGATGACAAGGTGCGCACAATGCCGCCAAGAATGAAAATGCTAGCGGCTCTTCTCGAACTCCGCGATCAGCGTCTTGGGCGCCTTCAGGCGCCACGCCTGCTCCAGCCGGTGTTGCAGCTTGCGCGTGCTGACTTTCTTCAGCCGCATTAGCACGGCCGGCCAGCCCTTGTAATGATCTGTCTCGAAATAGACCTTCGGGTCCATCTCCATCAGCATGTCCTTCTCGTCGAGCGGACACATGACGACCAGCGTTTCGCCGTCCTCCTTCATGCGCACGAACATCTTGCCGCGCACTTTGAGCGCGGGCGTACCGTAGGACGTGCCCAGTTCGACGCCCGGCAGCCCGGCGGCGGCGTCGCGCACGCGGGCAAACTGATCGGCGATCTCCTTGCGAGCCATAGCGCAGTATCGCCGGATGTGCCGCGCCGGCAACGCTCGCCGCAAACAAAAGGCGGAGCGGGCTAGGCGCCGCTCCGCCAGTTGCGTCCAAGCTTGCCGTAGTTTCCGCTAGGCTCGCTTGATCAGTCCGACCACGAACAGCACGATGATCGCGCCGATCGCGGCGTTGATGATCGCACCGATGTAGCCGCCGCCGATATAGATACCCAGCTGGGGCAGCAGCCAGCCTGCAACGAACGCGCCGACGATGCCGAGGATGATGTTTCCGATCAGACCGAAACCGCCACCCGCCATGATCTGACCGGCCAGCCAGCCGGCAATCGCACCGATGATAAGGAAGATAATCAGCGCTTCCAGTGCCATGACTTCGCTCCATTTATAGGCCGCTTGTCTATCGATCCCGGCACGCGGCGGCCCTCCGGACGAACCGGGCAGCAGCTGAACGTTAGCGTGCTTCGCGATAGCGGCAAACAAAGCAAGTGATCGGACCAATTGAACTGCAGCGCAGCAATGTGTGTGTGGTACACCGGGCTGATGCCATGTTAATCTGCGATATCATTGCCTTGCATTCGTGAAGGCGCATTTCGAGCACACCGCGACGGGGGAACGATGAGCGGAGTTCTGGACGGCATCCGCGTGCTGGATTTCGGCCGCTACATCGCGGGGCCTTACTGCGCCACCCTGCTTGCAGAGCACGGCGCGGAGGTCATTCGCATCGAAAAGCGCGAGGGCAGCGAAGACCGGTTTCAGGCCCCAGTTGCCGAAACCGGCGAGGGCGCGCTGTACCTCCAGATCAATCGCAACAAGCTCGATCTCACGCTCGATCCGATGACGCCGGAAGGCCAGGAGATCGTGCGCAAGCTCGTCGCCACCGCCGATGTCGTCGTCGCCAACCTGCCGATGCAGACGCTGAAGGCGATGAAGCTCGACTATCCCTCGCTCAAGGCCATCAAGGACGACATCATCCTCACCACCGTCTCTGCCTATGGCAATGGCGGTCCCTATAGCGATCGCGTCGGGTTCGACGGCATCGGCCAGGTCATGTCCGGTGCCGTGTATATGACGGGCACCGAGGACCAGCCCTATCGCGCGCAGGTGCCTTGGGTGGATTTCGGCACTGCGCTGCATTGTGCCTTCGGCACCATGGCCGCGCTGATGGCGCGCAAGGCGACCGGCAAGGGGCAGTGGGTGCAGGGCGCGCTGCTCGCCACCGCCGTCACCTTCGGCAACGCGCTGCTGATCGAGCAGGCCGTCATTCAGACCAATCGCGTGCCCACCGGAAACCGGGGCCAGACCGCGGCGCCCGTCGATATTTTCCGCACCAAGGATGGCTGGGTTCTGTGCCAGGTGATCGGCGATCCGCTGTTCAAGCGCTGGGCCAAGCTGATGGGCGAGGAGCACTGGCTCACCGACCCGCGCTTCAAGGACGACATCTCGCGCGGCAATCACGGACCCATCGTCAGCGAGCGCATGAGCCGCTGGTGCGCGGAACGCACGACAGCCGACGCGCTGGAGATCCTGGGTGCTGCAAAGATTCCTGCCGGGCCCGTGCTGAAGCCGCAGCAGACGCTCGACGATCCGCACATCAAGGCGATGGGCTTTTTCCAGCCGACCGAGTTCCCCGGTGCGCCGCGCCCTGCGCCGTTGGCCAAGGCTCCGGTGTGGCTGTCGGAAACGCCGGGATCGATCCGCCGGCGGGCGCCGACGCTCGGCGAGCACACCGATCACATCCTTGGCGAGCTTGGCTACAGCGCAGACGCCGTCGCCGCGCTGCGCAGCAAAGGCATCGTCTGACGACGGCGCAGGCTTACTTGCTGGGTGCCGCCGTCTTCAGGTAGCGGCTGCCGAAGATGCCGACTACGGCGCCGACAACCGGGTTGATGAGGTGGCCGAGGTATCCGCCGCCGAGCAGGATGCCCATCTGCGGCAGCAGAAGCGCGCCGATCAGGCCGCCGACCACGCCGACGATGATGTCGCCCTGGATGCCGTAGCCGCCCTCGGGCATGATCTGGCTGGCGAGCCAACCCACCACGGCCGCTGCACCGACCCAAATGATCAGAATGTCGAAAAGCATGATCGTCCCTTGTCGCGCGTTGTCCCGGCTTGCTGCGAAGCGGCGCGGTGGTGGCTGCTTCAGCGCGCGGAAGTTATCGCGTTTCGCTCAGGCCTGCCACAATAACTGATGGTGGCAATTCAATAAGATGCGTGGATACGCCGCTGTCGGCGAGGTATCAATCCATGATGTGGCCGCCGTCGTAGGTGCAGGCGATGCGGCCGAGGGCGGCCCGTACTTCTTCTGTGTCGAGCAACGTCTCCACGTCGCCGCCGGTGCTGGCTGTGCGCGGATACTCCGCCGACCCGAACAGCAGGCGCGCGAGATCCTGCGGCGGCAGGTCGCTCGCACCCGTCGCCTGCAGCCCGCGCTGCACGATGCGCTCGAGCAGCTCCGGCGGCAGCAACGGCAGCTCGGCCATGAATCCGGCCTGCAGCACCTTGGCGAAGGCGTGATCGGGATGATCGCTTCGCTCCGGCGCCCGGCCGAAGTCCCACAGATGCTGGACGCGATCCCACGGTGCCGGCTCGCTCGGAAAGCGTTTGCCGAGATCGGCCGCCTCCTCCGCAACGTAGAACCGGTTCAGCCGATCGAAGAAGGCGAACCGATAGCCTTGGGCAAGCAAGCCCGGCTCCCAGCCCGCCCACGCCTCCGCCATGCTGCCCGGTGCGATTGCCTCGATTAGGACGACGCGCGGCCGCCAGCGCCTGAAGTCCATGCCGGCCAGCACCTCGGCTTCCGCGCCTTCCACATCGATCTTGAGAAAGTCGATGCTGCTGAGACCGGCTTCGACGCACAACTCGGACAGCGTGCGCACGGGCTTGGCGATGGTCGTCACCGCCGCGCCCATGCCGGACGCGCTGGCGGCGTTCTCGCGCACCGTGGTCGAGAAGCCGTGCATGCGCTCCACGACATGGAACTCCATTTCGCCGGGCGCACGGCCCGCGAGGCATGACACCGTGTGGTCGCGCGGGCGCACGCCGGCGTAGATGTCGGCCAGCGCCTGCTGCGGCTCCACGATCAGCCCGCGCCAGCCTTTCAGGTAGAACCAGAAGGACACGTTGTCGGCCACCGGATGGCCGCCGCCGACGTCCACATAGGTCCCGGACGGCTGATCTCCGAACACGAGATCCAGGTGATAGTCCTCGAGGTTCTGCGCGTATGAGATCTGCATGCCTTCGCCTGTTTTGGAGGACGGCCGGTTTCGTGCTAGTCGCCGCCCCAGTTCACATCTGAGCCTATCAGGTCGCCCGTTTCATGACGCCTGCCATCCTCGCCAATGCCGCACCCCTGCTCGCACGCTACGAGACCGTCTTCTGCGACGTCTGGGGCGTGATGCACAACGGACAGGCAGCCTATGCCGAAGCCGGAGAGGCGCTGGCCCGCTTCCGCGCCAACGGCGGCGCCGTCATTCTGGTTTCCAACGCGCCCGTGCCGGCCGAGGGCGTGGTGCGCGTGCTGGACCGCACCGCTGTCCGGCGCGATGCCTGGGATGCCATCGTCAGCTCCGGCGACATTGCGCTGGCCCATATCGCCGAGAAGGGCTACCGGCACCTGCATCGCATCGGTCCCGCCCGCCGCGACAGCATGCTGTTCAAGCGCCTGCCGGGCGAGAACGCCCCGCTCGACCTTGCCGATGCGATCGTGTGCACCGGCCTCGTCGACGACGGCAACGAGACGGTCGCCACCTATCATCCGCTGATCGACGACGGCGTTGCGCGCAAGCTGCCGTTCGTGTGCGCCAACCCCGATCTTGTCGTCGACGTCGGCCACAAGCGCTACCTGTGCGCGGGCAGCATCGCGGCAGAATACGAGGCGCGCGGCGGCGACGTGTACTGGGCCGGCAAGCCGCATCATTCGGCGTACGCGGCTGCATTCCTGAAGGCCGCAGAGCTGCGCGGTGCCCGCCCCCTTGCGTCGCGCGTGCTTGCCATCGGCGATGCGGTGCGCACCGACCTTGCCGCGGCCGCAGGTGCTGGCGTCGACGCGCTCTTCATCGCCTCCGGCATTCACAACGATGAGGTTCTGACCGCCGGCGAGATCGATGCCGGCAAGCTGGCGGTGCTGTTCGCGCCGCCCGGCACCCCGCCCGCCGTCGCCGCGATGACGCAGCTGCGCTGGTAACGCCGACGGTTGCCCTACACGATGTCATCCGGGGGCTTGCCCCCGGGATCCAGCCATCGGCTTGCTCCAGCGTTCGCTCAGAGCTGGATCCCGGCAACACGTGCCGGGATGCCCAGCTACCGCCCCTTGAACTGCGGTTTGCGCTTTTCCATGAAGGCGCGGCGGCCTTCGATGTAGTCCTCGCTGGCAAAGCACGCCTTGATGGCGGCATCGATCTCGGCGAGCGGCCGCTTGTCGGGGTCGGTCACCGCCGCGTTGATCGCCATCTTGGCGGCCTTCACCGTCAGCGGTGCGTTCGACGCGATGGTGGAGGCGAGCTTCAGCACGCGCTCCTCCAGCTCGCCGAGCGGCACCACGCGGTTGACGAGCCCCATGATGCGCGCGTCCTCGGCCGTGAACTTGCCGGCCGTGAAGAAAATCTCCTTGGCGAATTGCGGCCCCACCACGTCCACCAGCCGCTTGATGCCATCGTATTTGTAGCCGAGCCCCAGCCGCGCCGCCGGCACTGCGAACACGGAGTTGTCCGAGCAGACGCGGATATCGGTGTTGAGCGCGATCGCCAGCCCGCCGCCGATGCAGATACCGCGGATCATGGCGATGGTGGGCTTGGTCGCGTTGATGAGCGCGCTCTGCGCCGTGCTGCCGGCTTCGTCGTAGAGGCGAATGCCTTCCTCCGCGCTGCGCTTGCTTTCGAACTCGGAGATGTCGGCGCCCGATACGAACGCCTTCTCGCCCGCGCCCGTCAGTACGATCACGCGCACGTCCGCGTCGGCCTCGAAGGCAGCCAGCACCTTGGGCATGCCGAGCCACATCTCGTAGGACATGGCGTTGTGCTTCTCCGGCTGATTGAAGATCAGCCAGCCGATGCCGTTCTCTTTGCGCGCGATCAGCTTGGTCGTGCCGATGTTCACGAACGTCTCTCCTTGCTCTGTCCTTGTCCCCTCTCCCCATTCTTCATGGGGAGAGGTTAGGGTGAGGGGCGGCCGAAATCTCTACGGTGGAATGCGCAGCCGCCCCTCACCCCGACCCTCTCCCCGCAAGCAGGGAGAGGGAGATACTCCTTAAATCACCTTGCGCCGCTTCATGTCGGCAATCGCGTCCTTGTCGTAGCCGATCTCGGCCAGCACCTCTTCGTTGTGCTCGCCGAGCTTCGGCGTCGGCCGGTTGATGACCGACGGCGTGCGCGACAGCGCCACCGCCTGGTTGACGATCGACGTGTCCTTCTTCGCCGGATGCGCCATCGGCACCGCCATGCCCACATGCTGCACCTGCGGGTCCGCCCACATTTGGTCGATGGCATAGATCGGCCCGGAGGGCACGCCCGCCTTGTTCAGCAGCTCGACCAGCTCTGCGCTCTTGTGGCGCTTGGTGCACTCGGCCAGCTCGCCGTTGAGCCGCACACGGTTCTTGGACCGCTTCTCGCCGGACGAGAAATCAGGATCGGAGGCGAGGCTTGGCGCATCGAGCGCCTCGCACAGCCGCTTGAAGATGTGGCCGCCGGACGCGGCGATGTTGATATGCCCGTCGGCCGTTGGAAACACGCCGGTCGGAATGGACGTCGGATGGTCATTGCCGGCCTGGCCCGGCACCTCGCGCGCCACGATCCAGCGCGCCGCCTGGAAATCGAGCATGGATATTTGCGACTGCAGCAGCGAGGTCGTCACCCACTGCCCTTGCCCCGACGTTTCGCGCTCGATCAGCGCCACCAGCGCGCCCATGGCCGCGTAGTTGCCGGTGGAGAGATCGGCAATGGGAATGCCGACGCGCACCGGGCCCTGCCCCGGCAGGCCCGTGATCGACATCAGCCCGCCCATGCCCTGCGCGATCTGGTCGAAGCCCGGCCGGTTGGCGTACGGCCCGTCCTGGCCGAAGCCGGATAGCGACACGTAGACAAGCCGTGAGTTGATCGCCTTCAAGGTCTCGTAGTCGATGCCGAGGCGATGCTTCACGTCGGGGCGATAGTTCTCGATCAGCACGTCCGCCTTGGCGGCGAGCTTCTTCAGCACCGCCACGCCCTCGGGCGACTTGAGGTTCAGCGTCAGGCTGCGCTTGTTGCGGTGCAGGTTGAAAAAATCCGGCCCGTCGCGCGTGCCGCCGAGCGAGTCGTCCTCGCCCTGTTCCGCCGGCATCTCGATCTTGATGACGTCCGCGCCCCAATCGGCGAAATGGCGCGCCGCCGTGGGTCCCGCGCGTGCCCGCGTCAGATCGATCACCATGTAGCGGGCCAGCGGCCCCTGGCGGTCAGCGCTCATTATTTTCCGTCTCTCTGATCGGAGTTATCCTGCCCGCGAGTGTCGGTGGCAACGACCGGGCGGTCAAGCGTCACGCCGCCGGGCCCGCGAACAGCAGCAGGTTGCCGTCCGGGTCCTTGATGATGAAGTTGTCGGCGCCCCACGGCTGCCGTTGCAGGGTCTGGTGGAACGCGACACCCGCCGCCTGAAATTCCAGGAAGAGCTGTTTGATTGCGACCGCCGTCTCCACGGTCATGCTCCCCGACAGCAGCTCATCGCGGTCCCTGATGACCGGATCGATGGCTGGCTGATCGACATGCCTCAGGTTCAGCCGCGCGCCGTCCCTGGCGACCTGCGCGTAGAACGGTGGGGAGCCATACGTGAACGCGACGGCAAAGCCGAGCTTGTCCGTGAAGAACCGGCACGAGGTTTCGATATCCGAGACAAACAGCTGAGGCTCGGCGGCGCTGATGGTTGCTGTGCTTGCTTGTGCGAGCTTTGCACTGCCCATCGGGGCAACTCCTGTCCTGCTCATCATCCCAGCAGCAGCACCGCCAGCATCAACAGCAGCGGCCCGAAGAACCGTATCGCGCCGCGCCGTATGCTCCATCCCCAGCCGAGCGCGGCGTTGCGGACGGCCGCGGCGCTGCCCACGAACGGCAGATAGGCGATCAGGGCCGCCATGATCCCGGCCTGCCACCCCCGGAAGCCACGCTGCTTCAAGCCGGCGGCAATCGCGAAGGCCTGCACCGTGCCGAGCACGAGGTAGCAGACCGCAAGCACCGCAAGCAGGACATAGAAGACAAGGAAATCCGTGCCCACCTTGCGGTTGCGCTCCGCCGCGCTTCAGGTCGCCAGCACGATCTTGCCGAAGTGCTGGTTGGCCTTCATGTGCGCCAGCGCTTCCGCCGCCTTCTCAAGCGGGAACACTTTGTCGATCGGCAGCTTCAGCTTCCCGCTTTCCACGTCCGGCCACAGGTCGGCGCGCATGGCACGCACGATCTCGCGCACCTCCTCAACTGAACGTGTGCGGAAGGTGACGCCGATGTAGTCGATGCGCTTCAGGGCGTGCAGGTCGTAGTTGAATTCGCCCTTGAAGCCGCCAAGCCGCCCGACGTTGACGATGCGGCCGAGCACGGACGCCGCCTTCATGTTCTCGTTGGCCACGCTTGCCGAGACCTGATCCACGATCAGGTCGACGCCCTTGTTGTCGGTCGCCGCCAGCACCCGCTCGGACCAGTTCGGCTCCGTGGTGTCGATGGCGACGTCGGCGCCGAATTCCTTCAGCCGCTCGCGCCGCATGGCGTTGGTGGAGGTGCCGATCACGACGCGTGCGCCCTTCAGCTTGGCGATTTGCAGGCCGAGCAGGCCGACGCCCGAGCTGGCGCCCTGGATCATGACCGCCTCACCCGCCTTGAAGCGCCCGGCGGTGACGATGGCGTTGTGCATGGTCTGCAGCGCAATCGGCAGCGTGGCGGCCTGCTCCCAGCTCATGTTGTTGGCCGGCACCGGCACGGCGCGGCCCCAGTCAGCAATCGCATACTCGGCATAGCCGCCGCCACCCGTGCACATCACCCGGTCGCCGGGCTTCACCAGCGTCACCGAGCTGCCGACGGCTTCCACCTCGCCTGCGAACTCCAGCCCGACGATGGTGCCCGCCCCGCCGATGGGGCCGTGGCTGTGGCCGGCGGCGACCTGCAGGTCGGCGCGGTTGAGGCCGGCGGCGCGCACGCGCACCAGCACCTGCTCGGGGCCGGGTGCCGGCTTCGGCACCTCGCGCACCTCGACGCCCTTGTCCGTCACAACGGCGGCCTTCATGGCGCGCTCCTCCTGATTTTGTTGAGTTTGGGAAAGTTCGACGGGCATCTTAGCCGGGCCGGTCGGAGGCGGACAGCCCGGGCATGGCCGCCTGCCGAATCGGTCGCGCCCTGCTAAGCATTCGCAAGCGCTCGCCGTGCGCGCGGGCGCATCTTCGACTTATCTTGGGATAACCTGTTGGGAAGGCTTCGCGCCCGCATGAACCGCCGGAACCTCGCGTGACGAGAGACAAGCGACCCCCTAAGCGTGCCTCAGCACCTGACTCGCGCGAGTCGGGCCGCCGCACGAAATCCGCGCCGAGGGGAGTAGCGCGCATGACGGTGATGCCTCGCTCGCCGAGCCTGTTCGAAGCGCTGCCGGGCTGGCAGCCGGCGCAGCCGTCGCGGCGCTCGCTGGCCGCGCGCACCGGCGTGCTGCCGAGCCAGGCCATCCGCAAGCTGGTGGGCAAGGAGATCGTCTCCTCCGGACCCGACATCGAGGACGGCCAGATCCAGCCCGCGAGCCTGGACCTCAGGCTCGGCCCCGTCGCCTATCGCATCCGCGCAAGCTTCCTGCCCGGCAAGGGCCGCACGGTCGAGAGCAAGCTCTCCGAGCTGCAATCCCACGCCATCGATCTCACCAAGGGCGCGGTGCTGGAAACCGACTGCGTCTACGTGGTGCCGCTGCTGGAGGGCCTGAAGCTGCGGCAGACACTGTCTGCCATCGCCAATCCGAAAAGCTCCACGGGTCGCCTCGACGTGTTCACGCGGCTGATCGCCGACGGCGTAGGCGCGTTCGACTTTGTGCCACCGGGCTACCAAGGTCCCCTTTACATCGAGATCTCGCCCAAGAGCTTCAGCATTTTGGTGCGACAGGGCTCGCGCCTCAATCAGCTGCGCCTGCTCAGGCGCACCCAGCGCCAGCCGCGCGACACGCGCTTCATCTCCGATGCGCGGCTGGAGGAGCTGCACAGCGAGACGCCGCTGGTGGATCGCGATCTCACGGTGCGCGACGGCCTCAACCTGCGCGTCGATCTCGCCCCTGTCGGCCGCAACAAGCTGATCGGCTACAAGGCCAAGCGCTACGCCGGCGTGATCGACGTCGACCGGCCGGGCGCCTACGAGACGCGCAAGTTCTGGGAGGAGATTTTCGACGACGACAACGGCAGCCTGATCCTCGACCCGCATGAATTCTACATCCTGGCGTCTAAGGAAATGGTGGTCGTGCCCCAGATGTACGCGGCCGAGATGGCGCCGTTCGATCCCATGATGGGCGAGTACCGTGTGCATTACGCCGGCTTTTTCGATCCCGGCTTCGGCATCGTCGACGGCAAGCCGAAGGGAGCGAAAGCGGTGCTGGAGGTGCGCAGCCTCGACATCCCCTTCGTGCTGGAGGACGGCCAGATCATCGGCCGCCTGGTCTACGAGCGGCTGGCGGAGCCGCCGGAAGTGCTTTACGGCAGCCAGCTCGGGTCGAACTACCAGGCGCAGGGACTGAAACTTTCCAAGCACTTCAAGTAGCTGCCTTATTGGCGGCGCGTTGCTGGGCTAGCGGTCGCACTGGTTTTTGCGGGATTCCTGGCGGGGTCGGCGGTTTCGTGCTTCCTTGAGAGCCGCTGCTATAGAGTAAGCCATTGATGGATATGACGAAGCGCTGTGCGGGCGCGGTCGCCGCCCTCATCCTTATGGTTGCGGCAGCGGCTGCCTCGAGTTCCGACGACGCCCTCGATTGCTTCAGCGCCGACAACGAGCGCCGCATCGTCGGCTGCACGGCCCTGATCGAGCGCGGCGACACCAGTACGGCCGAGATGAGTGCCATCTACGGCATGCGCGCGCTCGCCTACTCGCTCAAGGGCGACTACGCCACCGCCATCAAGGACTACGACGTCGCCATCCAGATGCAGCCCAATTTCGCTGTGGCGCTCAACAATCGCGCCTGGGCCTACTTCCGCTGGGGCAAGGCCGAGACCGGTCTCCCGGATGTCGAGAAATCGCTGAAGCTTGCGCCCACGGCCGCGCATTCGCTCGACACGCGCGCGCACATCAAGCAGGTGATGGGCGAGCCGCAGCAGGCGCTGCGCGACTATACGCAGGCCATGTACTTCGGCGGCGCGGAGATGATCCGCCTCTACCAGTGCGGCCTCACCGAGATGGGCCTGTACCAGGGCGAGGTTGACGGCGTCTGGCGCCGCGAGTTGCAGGATGCGCTCGCCAAGTGCGTGCACGACAAGGCCTGCGATCCCCTCCCCTCCAACGAGCAGTGCCGCGCGGCAACGTCCTAGCCCTGTTCGATGACGGCAAAGGGATGGCTTCTCGTCAGACCGTGAGGTAGCGGCGGACGTCGCTTTCCACCATGTCGGCACCCTTGCCTGCGAGGACCACCTCACCGCGCTCCATCACCGCGTAGCTGTCGGCCAGCTCGCGGGCGAAATCGAAGTACTGCTCGACCAGCAGGATCGCCATCCTGCCCTGCTGGCGCAGGTAGGCGATGGCACGGCCGATGTCCTTGATGATGGAGGGCTGGATGCCTTCCGTCGGCTCATCCAGCACCAGCAAACGAGGCTTCGCCACCAGGGCGCGCGCAATCGCGAGCTGCTGCTGCTGGCCGCCGGAGAGGTCGCCGCCGCGCCGGCCCAGCATCGACTTCAAAATCGGAAACAGGTCGAACAATTCGTCGGAGATGACGCGCTCCGATGACGGCAGCCGCGCGAAACCGGTCTCCAGGTTCTCCTTCACCGTCAGCAGCGGGAAGATTTCGCGCCCCTGCGGAACATAGGCGACGCCCGCGCGCGCACGCTCATAGGCCTTCAGCGGCGTGAGGTCCTTCCCGTCCAGCATCACGCGCCCCGCGCGCGTCGGCTGATGGCCGACGATGGCCCGGAGCAGCGAGCTCTTGCCGACGCCGTTGCGGCCGAGCACGCAGGTGATCTTGCCGGTCTCCGCCGTCACCGACACGCGCCGCAGCGCCTGTCCCGCGCCATAGTAGAGATCGACGTTCTCGACGGTCAGCATGACGATCTCGATTCTGAGTCCTGCAATCCGGCGTTCCCTCCCCCCTTGTGGGGGAGGGACAGAGAGGGGGGGATTCCAGAACAGCTGTCGTCGGGGTTCCCCCCACCCCTAACCCCTCCCCACAAGGGGGAGGGGAACTCGCGTACGTCCTGAGACAGATGTACCGCCCTGTTCATCATCACCGCCCCAGGTAGACCTCGATCACGCGCTCATTTGCGCTCACTTCGTCGAGCGAGCCTTCCGCAAGCACGGACCCTTCGTGCAAGACAGTCACCTTCACCCCAAGCCGCCGCACGAACTCCATGTCGTGCTCAACGACGATGACGGTGTGATCCTTGGCGATGTCGCGCAGGAGGTCGGCGGTGGTCATGGTCTCCGCGTCCGTCATGCCGGCCACCGGCTCGTCGACCAGCAGCAGCTTGGGGTCCTGTGCCAGCAGCATGCCGATCTCCAGCCACTGCTTCTGGCCGTGCGAGAGCGCGCCGGCCTGTCGCTCGCGATGCGCGGTCAGGCCGATGGTGCCCAGGATATCTCGGATGCGCCTGCCGTCGCCGTTGGGGCGCCAGAATAGGCTGCGCCTGACGCCGCGGTCGGCCTTGAGCGCGAGCAGGATGTTGTCTTCCACGGTGTGCTCGTCGAACACGGTGGGCTTCTGGAACTTGCGGCCGATGCCGAGCTCGGCAATCGCCGCCTCGTCCTTCAGGGTAAGATCCACCTCGCCGTTATTGAACAGCACCTCGCCCGTGTCCGGCTTGGTCTTACCGGTGATGATGTCCATCATGGTGGTCTTGCCGGCGCCGTTGGGACCGATGATGGCGCGCATCTCGCCGTGCGAGATGTCGAGTGCCAGGTTGTTGAGCGCCTTGAAGCCGTCGAAACTCACCGACACGCCGTCGAGATAGAGCAGGCTGTGCGTAATCTGGCGGGGTTTCTCGATCGTCGCGTCCATCGTGCCTACTCCGCCGGCTGCGGTGAGGAGGATCGCCCTGCGAAGTGTGCCGGCCTCTCCACGCGCGCGACCTGTTCCCCTCCCCCTTGCGGGGAGGGGGCAGGGGTGGGGGTGACGGCGGATGCTGCACTGGAGGGGGAGGGTTCGCGCGCAACACGTCTGGGCAGCAGACCCAGAACGCCCTTGGGCAGGAAGATGGTGACGGCGACGAAGATGGCGCCGAGCAGGAACAACCAGTAGGGCGCCAGCGCACCAATGGTGAAGATGGTCTTGAGGTAGTTGACGATCACCGCGCCCAACGCCGCGCCGATCAGCGTGCCGCGGCCGCCGACCGCGACCCAGATCACCATCTCGATGGAGTTGGCCGGCGCGAACTCGCTCGGATTGATGATCCCGACCTGCGGCACGTAGAGCGCGCCCGCGACGCCGGCCATGCACGCCGACACCGTGAACACGAAGGTCTTGTAGTTCTCGACGCGGTAGCCGAGGAAGCGCGTGCGGCTCTCGGCATCACGGATGGCGATCAGCACCTTCCCGGCCTTGGAACGCACGATCATCTGCGCGATCAGATAGCCGAGCGCCAAGGCCAGGGCCGACAGCGCGAACAGCACCGCGCGCGTCGTGGGCGCCTGCACGCTGAAGCCCAGGATGTCGTAGAAGTCGGTGAGGCCGTTGTTGCCGCCGAAGCCGAAGTCGTTACGGAAGAAGGCGAGCATCAGCGCGAAGGTCAGCGCCTGCGTGATGATGGAGAGGTAGACGCCCGTCACCCGGCTACGGAAGGCAAACCAGCCGAACACGAAGGCGAGCAAGCCCGGCACCAGCACGATCATCAGCGCGGCGTACGGGAAATAGTTGAAGCCGTACCAGTACCAGGGCAGCTCCTTCCAGTTCAGGAACATCATGAAGTCCGGCAGGATCGGATGCGCGTAGCTGCCGCGGCCGGCGATCTGGCGCATGAGGTACATGCCCATAGCGTAGCCGCCGAGCGCGAAGAAGGCGCCATGGCCGAGCGAGAGGATGCCGCAGTAGCCCCACACCAGGTCGAGCGACAAAGCGAGCAACGCAAAGCACAGATACTTGCCCCACAACGCCACCGTGGCGCTGGTGAGATGGAACGGCGACGTCGGCGGCACGAACAGGTTGAGGCACGGCACGATGATCGCAGCCGCCGCGAGGATGCCGAGAAAGATCCAGCCGCGGCCGTCGGGCGCTTCGAGAAGCCGCCGCGTGATCATGCTTCCACCGCCCGGCCCTTGAGCGCGAACAGCCCGCGCGGGCGCTTCTGGATGAAGAGGATGACGAGCACGAGCAGTGCGATCTTGCCGAGAACGGCGCCTGCATAGGGCTCGAGGAACTTGTTGGCGACGCCGAGCGTCAGCGCGCCGACCAGTGTGCCCCACAGGTTGCCGACGCCGCCGAACACCACGACCAGGAAGCTGTCGATGATGTAGCTCTGGCCGAGGTTGGGCGACACGTTGTCGATCTGCGACAACGCCACGCCGGCGAGTCCGGCGATGCCGGAGCCGAGACCGAAGGTGAGCGCGTCGATGCGGCCGGTGTTGATCGCCATCGCGCTCGCCATGCGACGGTTCTGTGTGACGGCACGCATGTGCAACCCGAGCGTGGTGTAGCGCAGGGCTAGCAGCAGCGCGGCGAACACGATCCCGGAGAAGATGATGATGTAGAAGCGGTTGAGCGTGATGGCGAGGCCGCCGATGTCGACCACCCCGGACATGAAGGCCGGCGTGCCCACCTCGCGGTTGTTGGGCCCGAAGATCGTCCGCACCGCCTGCTGCAGGATGAGGCTTATGCCCCAGGTGGCGAGCAGCGTCTCCAGCGGCCGGCCGTAGAGGAAGCGGATCACGCCGCGCTCGATCGCGATGCCGACAAGGCCCGCCACCAGGAAGGCAGCCGGAATGGCAATCGCCAGCGAATAGTCGAACATCCACGGCGCGGAGCCGCGGATCACCTCCTGCACGACGAACGTGGTGTAGGCGCCGAGCATGACCATCTCGCCGTGCGCCATGTTGATGACGCCCATCACCCCGAAGGTGATGGCGAGCCCGATGGCGGCGAGCAGCAGCACGGAGCCCAGCGAGAGGCCGTACCAGAGGTTTTGCACCATGCGCCAGCGGGCGAGATAGCTGTCGATAGCGCCGATCGCGTCGGATGCGGCCGCCTGCACCGGCGCCGGCAAGCCGGCGGGCAGCCCGCCGAGCAGCGCGCGCGCGTCCTGGTCGCTGCGCTCGCGAATGATCTTGATGGCGTCGAGCTTTTCGGCGTCACCGGTTGCTGCCTGGGTGAGCAGGATGGCGGCGCGCGCCTCAAGCATGGCCGTCTTCACCCGCGGAACGGCCTCCTTGGCGATCGCGGTATCCAGCGCCTTGAGTGCGTTGGCATCACGCGCGCGAAAGACCGATTGGGCGGCTTCGAAGCGCCGGTCGGGACTGGGTCCCAGCAGGGAGAGCCCGCCAAGGGCGGCGTCGATCGAGCGTCGCAGGCGGTTGTTGAGGCGGACAGTCTTGAGCGCGCCCGCATCGACGCCGCTCGTTACCTTGCCGGTGGCGGCATCGACGAGGCCTTCCGGCTCGCGCATGAAGATTTTCTTTTCGACAGGATCAAACAGCAGGCGTCCGCTCTGCAGTGCGCCGATGACGCGGGCCGCGAGGTCATGCCCGCTGGCCGCGATGCCCGTTATGGCGTTGTCGGTGTCGCCGAAGGAGTCGGTGGCAAAACCTTTGAGCGCGTCGTCGTAGCTCTGGGCATGGACAGTGGCTGCGGCAGCAAACAGCAGGACCGCCAATCCCAGCACCACCGCCGCGACGCGCGCGCACAAGGTTTGCATCTCGATCCCCGGTGTTCGAGAAGGGGCGGCGGCCCGCACGCCGCCGCCCGCAGTGGAAGTGCGTCTCAGGCTATCCGCACTTCTTGGTGACGGTGTTGTAGTTGCCGCACTTGAGCTTCACCCAGTCGGCAACCAGGTCGCGCGAGCCCGGAAGCTCTTTCGACCATGCGTCGCCCGGCACCAGGCCCGGCGTCTTCCACACCACGTCGAACTGGCCGTCGCCGCGGATTTCGCCGATCAGCACGGGCTTGGAGATGTGGTGGTTGGCCAGCATCTCGGACACGCCGCCGGTCAGGTTCGGCACCTTCACGCCGACGATGGCATCGATCACCTTGTCGGGGTCGGTGGTGCCGGCCTTCTTGATCGCCTCGATCCACATGTTGAAGCCGATCACGTGCGCTTCCATCGGATCGTTGGTGACGCGCTTGTCGTTCTTGATGAACGACTTCCACTTGGAGATGAACGCCTTGTTCTCCGGCGTGTCCACCGACATGAAGTAGTTCCACGCCGCGAGGTGTCCAACGAGCGGCTTGGTGTCGAGGCCGGCCAGCTCTTCCTCGCCGACCGAGAAGGCGACGACGGGGATGTCCTTGGCGCTGACGCCCTGGTTGCCGAGTTCCTTGTAGAACGGCACGTTGGCGTCGCCGTTGATGGTCGAGACCACCGCCGTGCGCTTGCCCTGCGTGCCGAAGCGCTTGATGTCGGCCACGATCGTCTGCCAGTCTGAGTGACCGAACGGCGTATAGTTGATCATGATGTCCTCGGCCTTGACGCCCTTGGACTTCAAGTAGGCCTCGAGAATCTTGTTGGTTGTGCGCGGATAGACGTAGTCTGTGCCGGCCAGCACCCAGCGCGTGACCTTCTCTTCCTTCATGAGATAGTCGACGGCGGGGATGGCCTGCTGGTTGGGCGCGGCGCCGGTGTAGAACACGTTGCGCTCGCTTTCTTCACCCTCGTACTGCACGGGGTAGAAGAGCACCGAGTTGAGCTCGCGGAAAACCGGCAGCACCGACTTGCGCGACACCGACGTCCAGCAGCCGAATACGGCGGCGACCTTGTGGTTGGTGATCAGCTCGCGGGCCTTTTCCGCGAACAGCGGCCAGTTGGAGGCGGGGTCGACGACCACCGGCTCCAGTTTCTTGCCGAGCACGCCGCCGGCTTTGTTCTGCTCCTCGATCAGCATGAGCATCACGTCCTTCAGCGTGGTCTCGCTGATGGCCATGGTGCCGGAGAGGGAGTGGAGGATGCCGACCTTGATCGTCTCTTGCGCCCTGGCCTGGCCGGCCATGGGCAGCACCGCCACTGCGCACAGCGCTGCCGCTGCCGCCGCGGTTTTGATGAACCTGCGAGTCATGAGCTGAACACCACCCTTTGTTGAAAACAGATTTCGGGGGTGGAAGGCCCCCGGCGGTGGTTAAGAGCAATCGGCGTGCCAGCCCCTGGGAAATTGCTAAAGACCAGAAAAGACGGGATTTATTCCAAGAGACCCGCCGTGTTTCGTATGCGACCCTGTATACAAAGCCTACGGATTAGGCAGTTTTCCGTCATGCTGATGCTTTGAGCATCGACTTGCTTGTGCGGCGCCCAACGGGATTGCCAACCCGGGTACCGACCTGTCGGCGCGGGCCCGCGTTAGGCCAACTGCCGATCGGGAGTTGACCAAACTATCTGCACCAAGTGATGTGCCTGCGGGTGGCCTTGGGCGCGCCCAGCCAGGGGCGCCCGTGTGCCCCGCCGGGGACGATATGCTCGACGTTTCGCGTTTGTCAGTCAGCTACGGCAAGCACCTTGCCCTGGACAATGTTGCCTTGTCCGTCGGCAAGTCCGAGATCGTCGTCATGCTCGGCGCCAATGGTGCGGGCAAATCCTCGTGTCTGAAGGCGCTGGGCGGCATGGTGCCTCACCTGCCTCACGCGCACATCGCCCTCGCCGGCGTCGATATCGCCGCCTTGCAGCCGCACGATGTGGTCGAGGCCGGGCTTGCGCTGGTGCCGGAGGATCGCGGCATCTTTGCCGAGCTTACGGTGCGCGAGAACCTTCAACTCGGTGCCTTCACGCGGCGCGCGCGTGCGCAGCAGGAGGTAAACCTCAAGCGCGTGCTGGCCCTGTTTCCTCGCCTCGGCGAGCGCATGGGGCAGTACACGCGCACCATGAGCGGCGGCGAGCGGCAGATGGTCGCCATCGGTCGCGCACTGATGTCGAACCCGCAGGTGCTGCTGCTCGACGAGCCCTCGCTCGGGCTTTCCCCGCTCGTGTGCAAGGAGCTGTTTCAGGCGCTGTCACGCATCAAGGACATGAATGTCGGCGTGCTGCTTGTCGAGCAGAACGCGCGTGCCGCGCTTGCCATCGCCGATCGCGGCTACCTGATAGAGAACGGCCGCATCGTCGGCGAAGGGCCCGCCGCGCAGCTGCAGGACGATCCGGCGGTGCGCCAGGCCTACCTCGGCGGCAGCGCGCAGGCTGCGAACGGGCACGCGCCCGCATCCAACGGCGCCTACCGCAATGGACACGCGCCCGTCGCCAATACGAGAAACGGCAGCGGGCGATCTGCAACCCCAGCCCGCGCCACCATTGCCGCCATTCAAACTCACCCTAATCCTCTCCCCGCAAGCGAGGAGAAGGAACTCCATTCCACAAACAAGCTGTCTCCTGGGAGCGAAACCATGAACGCCATCGACCTGATGATCAACAACACCGACGCCAAGGCGATCGGCAACGCCACCTTCGACCGCCTGAACCCGATGACGGGCGAGGTCGCCACCCGCGCCGCGGCCTCGACGCCCGACGACGCGCGCCGCGCCGTCGATGCCGCCGCCGCCGCGTTCCCGGCCTGGTCGGAACTGGCGCCGGCTGCGCGCCGCGCGCTGTTGAACAAGGCCGCCGACATCATGGAGCAGGCGGGCGGACGGTTCGCGCCGGTGATGGCGGGCGAGACCGGCTCCACCGCCATGTGGGCCGGCTTCAACTGCATGCTCGCCTCCGGCATGATCCGCGAGGCCGCCGCCATGGTCACGCAGATCTCGGGCGAGATCATCCCGTCCAACATTCCCGGCAGCCTTGCCATGGGCATGCGCCAGCCGGTTGGCGTCGTCGCCGGCATCGCGCCGTGGAACGCGCCCGTCATTCTCGGTGTGCGCGCGATTGCCATGCCGCTCGCCTGCGGCAACACGGTGGTAATGAAGGCCTCAGAGATGTGCCCCGGCACGCATCGCCTCATCGGCGAGATCTTCCGTGAGGCCGGTTTCCCGGCCGGTGTCGTCAACGTCGTCACCAACGCCCCGCGCGATGCCTCCGAGGTGGTCGACGCGCTGATCGCGCACCCGGCCGTGCGCCGCGTCAACTTCACGGGCTCCTCGCGCGTCGGCAAGATCATCGCCAAGAAGTGCGCTGAGCACCTGAAGCCGGTTCTGCTCGAGCTCGGCGGTAAGTCGCCGCTCGTGATCCTCGACGATGCCGACCTCGACGAGGCCGTGAACGCGGCGGCCTTCGGCGCCTTCGCCAACCAGGGCCAGATCTGCATGTCGACCGAGCGCATCGTGGTCGACGAGAAGGTGGCGGACGAGTTCGTCAAGCGCTTCGCCGCCAAGGCCAAGTCGTTGTCGGTCGGTGATCCGCGCGAGGGCAAGGCGATCCTGGGCTCCGTCGTCGATCGTTCGGCGGCCGACCGCGTGACCTCGCTGGTGCTCGATGCGGTGGCCAAGGGCGCCAGGCTCGCCGCCGGCGGCCAGGTCAGCGGCACGCTCATCAACGCGCACGTGCTCGACAACGTGACGCCGGAGATGCGCATCTATGACGAGGAGTCGTTCGGTCCCGTCACAACCGTGGTGCGCGTGCGCGGCGACGAGGAAGCGATCCGCGTCGCCAACGATACGCCCTATGGCCTGTCATCCGCCGTCTTCAGCCGCGACGTCCCCAGGGCGATGGCCGTGGCCAAGCGGCTTGACACCGGCATCTGCCACATCAACGGCCCGACCGTGCACGACGAGGCGCAGATGCCGTTCGGCGGTGTGAAGGATTCGGGCTACGGCCGCTTTGGCGGCAAGGCCGCAATCAACGAGTTCACCGAGCTCAGGTGGATCACCATCCAGTCCGGCCACCGGCACTACCCGTTCTGAGGACGCACGCTGGACGGGAAGGGGCGCGTTGACGCGACCCGCGCTATGACGACTTCCACTGCCGTGCGTGCGCATGGAAAGCCCGGCGGCACTCTTCGGCGAAGGCAGGAGCGATACGGTTCGGCCGGGCTCGCTTGGGCTCAATCAGTCCGAGCGTGAAGGAGAGCCCGGGTTTCCAGGGGCGCACTGCAACGGCTCTGGTGTCCACGTGCCGGGCCGTCAGGCCGTCGACGATTGCGACCCCGACGCCGGTTTCTGCCAGACGTCCGGCTGTCAGCACGTTTGGGGCCTCCGCAACCAGGCGCAAGGACACCTGCTCGCGCGCGCACAGCTCATCGAGCATTACGCGCAGTACGGTGCTTTTGCTGGTTGCGACGAACGGAACCGCCGCAACGTCACTGAGGGTGATCCGGCGCTGCTTGGCCAGCGGCAACGATTTCGGCACAAGCGCAACGGTGGGGACGCTTCCGAGTGGGCTCATCGCCATGCCTGGCAGCTCGATGGAGGGCAGAACGGCAAGAGCGATGTCGAACGGCCGGAACCCGACCACGGCACCGAGCTGATTTCTGGTGGCGATGTCGACGTTGGCGACCATCCTGGGGAAGCGCTTGCGCAAGCGGGAGATGCAATCCGGGACGATGGTGTGCGCGAGGTTCGGCATCGTCAGGATGTAGAACTGCTCCGGCCGGTCGCGCCTCAGGACCGAGGCAACCCGGGTGAGATCATCGAGGCCGTGCAGCGTGCGCGCTGCCTCCTCGTAGAATGCAGCGCCCTCCTCCGTCGGAACCAGCCGCCGCTTCTCTCGCCGGAAGAGTACGAGGCCGCTCGCCGCTTCGAGATCGGCAACAAGCCGGCTGGTTTGCGGCTGGGTTCTACCAATACGGTTCGCCGCTTCCGTGACCGTCCCGCTCTCGAACACGGCGACGAACGCCCGCAATTGCATGGTGGCCAGCATTATGCATCTCACGCATGATAATCTCTGAAGTTTGCATTTAGAGCATGTAACGAAGAATGCCAATGATGCTCCTGTGAGGGAGCATGGGCAGCAGCCGAACGGACATCCGACACATCCGCGATCCCGCCGCGAGGCTCGATGACAGCGCCGAGCGGGCGCTGGCGCTCATTCGCGCCTCCGGCCATCCGGCCGTCGAGCATTTGAGCGCACCGGAAGCACGCCGCGTGTCGGAAGCGAACCGCGCCCTCTTGCGCCCCGATCCTGTTGCCGTGCGGCGCGTGGAGGATCGCGCCTTCCAAACCCCGGATGGCTACAGGCTCGCGTTGCGGGCCTACACCGATCTGAGCGAGGACCACGACGGCAGCGGAGCGGCGTCCGGTCTCGTCTACTTCCACGGCGGCGGCTTCACGGTCGGCAGCATCGAGACGCACGACACGATTTGTCGCGAGATCGCCGTCGCTGCGCGTACCGTCGTCGTCTCGGTCGCGTACCGGCTTGGGCCCGAGCACAGGTTTCCGCAGGCCGTCGACGATGCCGTTGCCGCCGTGGAGCACGTCGCGCGCAATGCCCGCGCGTTTGGCATCGATCCGCGCCGACTGGCTGTAGGGGGCGACAGTGCCGGCGGCAACCTTGCCGCGGTCGCCGCCCTGAGCGCGCGAGATCGAGGCGGCCCGCATGTGGCGGCCCAGGTGCTGGTCTATCCCAAGACCGACTATTCCGATCGCGGTGCGCGGTCTCTGGATTTTTCGCAGGATTTTCGGTTCAACCGCAACCTGATCGAGTTCTTCGCGCGCAACTATCTGCGGTCTGATGCCGACCGGGCGGACTGGCGATGCTCCCCGCGGTTGGCCGATGACCACAGCCGCCTGCCGCCCACCCTCATCATCACTGCGGGCTTCGATCCGCTGGCGGCGGAAGGCGAGGATTACGCCCTGTGCCTCGCGCGCAGCGGTGTGCCCGTGAGCATGAAGCGCTTTCCGGGGCAGGTGCACGGCTTCCTGGGCTGGGGCCGGGTCGTGCCGGAGGCGAGCCTGGCCATCAAGGACATCTGCCGCTTTCTGAAATGCCGGGTCACGGCATGCCGCGATTGAGGTCGCTGTGATATGTCGCAAAGGAGGACTGCGATGACGAAGACACGCAACATGCGGATCAGCCGCAGATCATTTGCTGCCGTGCTCGCGGCGAGCATGGCCATGCCGGATCTCGCCGGTGCCCATATTGCGTGGCCGGCGGCCAAGCCGATTACCATGATCGTTCCGTTTGCCGCGGGCGGGCCCACCGACGTCATCGCACGGCGGTATGCCGAGTTCATCAGCCGCGACATCGGGCAGAGCGTCGTCGTCGAGAATGTGGCCGGCGCCGGCGGCACGACCGGATCGGCGCGCGCCGCGAAGGCTGCGCCCGATGGCTACACCATTCAGATCGGGCAGGCCGGCACCCACGTCTCGGCAGTGGGTCTCTACAAGAAACTTCCGTACGATCCCGTCAACGACTACGAGCACCTTGGCCTGGCGGGCGACCTGCCGCAGGTCCTCATCGTCAAGAAGGATCTGCCGGTCAACAGCTTCAAGGAGTTCGTCGACTTCATCAAGGTCAACGGGGAGAAGATGAACATCGGCACGGCCGGCCCCGGCTCCTCCTCGCACATGGGCGCGTCGATGCTGAACCTGCGTCTCGGCAGCAAGGCGGCACTCGTGCAGTACCGCGGCACCGGGCCGGCCATGAACGATCTCGTTGCCGGGCAGATCGAGGCGATGGTGGAGGTGTCGCTGACGGCAACGCCGCAAATTCAAGCCGGAACCGTGAAGCCGCTTGCCGTGTTCCGCACCGCGCGCGTGGCGTCGCTGCCGGATATTCCATCGACGGACGAGTTCGGGGTGCCGGGCCTGGATTTTGCTGTCTGGGCCGGCTTTCTTGCGCCGAAGGGTACGCCAAGAGAGATTGTCGACAAGTTCAACGCATCGATCCGCAAGGCCAATGCCGACAAGAGCCTTCGCGACAGCATGACGCCGCTCGGCGTCGAAGCGCCGGACGATGCCAAAAACACGCCCGCGGGTTTCCGGGATTTCATCAAGGCTGAGATCGACCGCTGGGTTCCGCTCATGCGGAGCGCGGGCATGCAGCTCAACTGAGACTGCTTGATGCGATCGGGTGGCGGGTCAGTGCAGACTGCCCGCACAAAAAAATAACGGAGACCGGCGGGAGGTGTGCCGATCTCCGTTCTTCCGGAACCACCGTCTTAGACGGGGTTACGGTTCTGCGAGTCCTGGTGGTAGGTGTTCGGGTTGAAGTTCTCGTCCGCAGCGGCAGCCGGGGCGGCAACGCTCGCGAGCACCGAGAGGGCGAGCAGGGCAGAGGTGATGATCTTCATGTCAGTCTCCTGTTGAACTTTGTGTGATGTTGAGAGTGTAGGGTTGCCCGGCTGGACCGGGCGTACCGGCCTTACTTAGACAGGGTTGCGGTTCTGCGCGTCCTGGAAGTACGTGCCGGCGTTGAAATCGTCGGCGGCCGAAGCAGGCGCTGCAATGCCGGCCAGAACCGACAGGGCGAGCAGTGCGGAAGCGATGGTCTTCATTTTAGTCTCCTGATGAACTTTGTGTGATGTTGGGGCGGCCGGGTTGGCTCCACGGAGGGAGCCAGCCCGATCGGGTTAGTAGGGCAGGCGGTTCTGCGAGTCCTGGAAGTACGTTTGCGGGTCGAAGTCGCCGTGCGCGGCCGAAGCCGGGGCGGCGATACCAGCGAGTACCGACAAGGCAACCAGTGCGGAAGCGAGGGTCTTCATGGTCATCTCCAGATGTTGGTTTTTGCTTCTCTTGCGTCGGCGTTGGTGCCGACAGGATGTGAAATAGGTTCGCCCAAAAAACCGAAAAGGGGGGCTCTCGCACGCGTGATGAACAGTGATACATGCGGCCATCCGTTGTGATCGGCCGCGATTGAATGGGCGATACGGAGGGGCTTGGGCGCTATCCGAAAACGCGCTTTTGATCCATGCTTTGGTTGATTATTGCAAAGTCTCACTGCCGCGTGATCGCGGCGTGTGCTGTGGGCTCGAAGTTAACCAAGGAGACGTCGCATGAAGGTGGATGGTGCCTGTCATTGCGGAAATATCCGTTACGAAGCCGAGGTCGATCCGGCAAAGGTCATCATCTGCCATTGCACCGATTGCCAATCCCTCTCTGGCACCGCCTTCCGCACGGTGGCGCAGACCGAACCGGGGACGTTCAGGCTGCTGTCAGGTGCGCCCAAGGTCTACGTCAAGACGGGAGACAGCAAGAACCAGCGCGAGCAGACGTTCTGTCCCAACTGCGGATCGCCGATCTATTCCGCGCCGGTCGGACCGCCGCCCAAGGCCGTCGGCCTGCGCGTCGGCACGCTTCGGCAACGGGATCAACTCGTGCCGCGCGATCAGTTCTGGTTTCGCTCCTCGCTGACTTGGCTGCAGGCGCTGCCCGGCATGAAACGGCGCGACAAGCAGCCCGAATTCAGCGCCCAGGGGAATTTCACGGAATCGTAGTGGCCGGCGCATCGCTTGCTATCGACCTTAGACTTTAGCGCCTCCTGCCGCCTCAAGGGCCGCGTACTCGGTCGCCAGATGATCGATCAGGGCGCGGACCGAGGGAAGCAGTCCGCGGCGCGACGGGAACACCGCATGTACGATGCGGCTTCTCGGCGCCCAGTCGGGCAGCACGTCGACGAGGCCGCCACGCGCAAGCTCATCGCCGATCATCATCGTCGGAAGCTGTGCAACGCCCACGCCGTTGCGCGCCGCAAAGCAGAGTGCCACCACGTCATCCACAATCATCCGAGGCCGGTGCTGCACGCGGGCATGAGCCCCATCGGGGCCATGAAGCGACCAGACATGTCCGCCGTCCGGAGTTCGGAGATCGACGCTCGGCAACACGGCGAGATCGGCGGGTGCAAGGGGTTGCGGATAGCGCTGTAGAAATGGCGGCGACGCGATCAGGCGGTGTCTGCTGTCGCCCAGCACCTTCATGACGAGATCGCTGTCGTCGAGTGGCGGAAAGCGCGCCCGCAGCGCCACGTCGAAGCCTTCGCCGATGACGTCGACGCTGCGGTTTGTTGATGTCAGATGAACTTCGACGTGCGGGTTGGCCGCCATGAACCGCCCGAGCATGTCGCCGACGTGGAAATAGACGAGGGCCGAAGGGCAGGCTATTTTGACGAGACCGCGCGGCTCCGAGCGAAGCTGGGCGATGGCATCGTCGGCGGCATCGGCCTCGACCAGCATGGCGACGCAATGCCGGTAATACTCTTGACCCACCTCGGTGACGGCAAAGCGCCGTGTCGTACGCTGCACCAGCCGGACACCGAGCCGGTCCTCGAGCATGGCGATGCGACGGCTGAGCCTGGATTTGGGCATGCCGAGGGACCGTGCTGCGGGCGCGAAGCCGCCATGGTCCACGGCGTGGACGAAGAAATAGAGGTCGTTGAGGTCTCGCATCGTTCACAGAGTAGGACTCTGAGGACGGAAATGCCAGACTACCGGGTCGATTAGGCTGCTGACATCTTCTTTCTGGAAACGGCTCCACCAGGGGCCGGAAAGGAGATCAAGCCATGAGACAGGTTCTCGGCACCTTCAGCGCCCCCCTGCAGCATTGGGTCGGCGACGGCTTCCCCGTGCGCTCCATGCTCTCGCATCGAACCCAGGGCCAGCACATCAGCCCGTTCATCATGCTCGACTATGCCGGGCCGACAAAGTTCACGCCCACTACGGAGCGGCGGGGCGTCGGCCAGCATCCACACAAGGGCTTCGAGACGGTCACCATCGTCTACGAGGGCGAGGTCGAGCACCGCGACTCCACCGGTTCCGGCGGCGTCATCGGTCCGGGCGACGTGCAGTGGATGACGGCGGCCTCGGGCATCCTGCACGAGGAGTACCACTCGCCAGCCTTCGCCAAGAAGGGCGGTAACTTCGAGATGGTCCAGCTCTGGGTCAACCTGCCCGCCAAGGACAAAGGGGCGAAGCCCGGATACCAGAACCTGCTCGATGCGGACATCCCTGTGGCCGAGCTTCCCGACGGCGCCGGCAAGCTGCGCGTGATCGCGGGCAGCTTCGGTGACGCCAAGGGACCGGCGCGCACGTTTACGCCGATCAACATCTGGGACGTGCGGTTGGCGCGCGGAAAGACCGCGACGCTCGACATTCCCGAAGGCCACACCCTCTCGGTGCTGGTTCTTTCCGGTGCGGTGCAGATCGATGGGCAGGAGATCGTGCGCGAGGCGCAGACGGCCATCCTCGGCCGCGACGGTGGCGGCATCTCCATAGAGGCCAACGGCGACACAAAGCTGCTGGTGCTGACCGGAGAGCCGATCGACGAGCCGGTTGTGGCGCACGGACCGTTCGTCATGAACACCGTCGAAGAGATCACGCAGGCGATGTTTGATTTCGAGGATGGCAAGTTCGGCGCCATCGCGGAGACAGCCGACGCAAGCTAGTCGCAGGACGGCTCCGCACACTGTGTCGGGGCCGTTTTCTTTTCGGCCAGGGTCCATGGCCGCGAATGCGGCCCGCCCCAACCCCAGGGAGAACACACATGACCTGACGCAACACCACACAGCGGGCTAATGCTGCCAGCAGGTAGCGAGCGAAGCGAAGATATCCAGGAGACCATCATGACCAGTGGACCCATCCGCGATCCCGCGAAGGATCGTCTGCTGACGCCCCAGAACTCCGCCTTCATCATCATCGACTACCAACCGGTCCAGGTGAACTCGATCGCGTCCATGGATCGGCAACTTCTGATCAACAACATCGTCGGGGCTTCCAAGGCAGCAGTCGCCTACGGGCTGCCGATCATCCACTCGACAGTGAACGTCAAGACCGGGCTCAACAAGCCGCCAATCCCTCAGATTCGTAAGGCGTTGAAAGGCGTTCCGACCATCGACCGCACGACCATCAATTCCTGGGAGGATGTCGAATTCCGCCAGGCGGTGGAGAAGGCGGGGCGCAAAAAGCTGATCATGACAGCGCTTTGGACCGAAGCGTGCCTGTCGTTCCCGGCCATCGACGCGTTGGCCGAGGGCTACGAGGTCTATGTCGTCGCGGATGCCGTGGGCGGCACCTCTGTCACCGCGCACGAGATGGGGCTGCGCCGCATCGAGCAGGCGGGCGGCAAGATGATCAGCGTGCCACAGCTCTTCTGCGAGCTGCAGCGCGACTGGTCGCGCAAGGAGACGGTCCCGGCCTTCATGAACCTGTTCATCGAGACGGGCGGCACTGCCGGCATCCAGTTCTCTTACGACCACAGCGAAGACTGAATGGTGCACTGCCGGCCGGCAACCTCCGGCCAGCTTGTAGTCATCACCGACGACGATACGAGCAACCGAAAGGAACCCCCATGACCAATATCGCACTTCCCGCCAACTTCAACGGCAAGACACCCAAGATCGATCCCGGCAACGCCGCCATGCTGCTGATCGACCATCAGAGCGGCCTGTTCCAGACCGTCGGCGACATGCCGATGCCGGAGCTGCGCCGGCATGCGGCCGCACTTGCCAAGATGGCGACGCTCGCCAAGCTGCCGGTGATCACCACCGCATCGGTGCCGCAAGGACCCAACGGTCCACTGATCCCGGAGATCCATGAGAGTGCGCCGCATGCCAAGTACGTGGCGCGCCGCGGTGAGATCAATGCCTGGGACAATCCCGACTTTGTCGCCGCCGTAAAGGCGACGGGCAAGAAGCAGCTCATCATCGCCGGCACCATCACCAGCGTCTGCATGGCGTTTCCGTCGATCGCCGCGGTGCAGGAGGGTTATCAGGTGTTCGCCGTGGTCGATGCCTCGGGCACCTATTCGAAGATGGCGCAGGAGATCACGCTTGCCCGCATCATGCAGGCCGGGGTCGTGCCGATGGATACGGCCGCGGTCGCATCCGAATTGCAGAAGACCTGGCACCGCGAGGATGCTCAGGAGTGGGCCAAGGTCTATACGCAGATCTTCCCGCCCTATCAGTTGCTGATCGAGAGCTACCAGAAGGCGCGCGAGGTCGAGAACAAAGGCGAGCAGCTCGACTCGATGCGCAGCTGAAGGCAGGAACGAGCGGGAGCGTGTCTACGCCGCCACGCGTTGTCCGTCCGGCGCTAGATGGTGCAGCCCAGGGTGGTGCCCTCTTCGATGGCGCGCCGGGCATCGAGCTCTGCGGCGTAGCGGGCGCCACCGATGACGTGCGCGGTGCGGCCGGCTGCAACGAGAGCGTCGGCAAGCGCGCGGTCGGGCTCCTGGCCGGCGCAGACGACGAGGGTATCGAAGGCGATGCTGCGCTCGGTGCCGTCGACCGAGATATGTAGGCCATCAGCATCGATCTTGCGGTAGGCGGCGCCGGCAATCTGCTCCACGCCGAAATCGCGCAGCTCCTGGCGCAGGATCCAGCCCGTGCTCTTGCCGAGCGTACGGCCGAAAGCACCCGGTGAGCGCTTGATGAGCGTGACCTGGCGCCTGGGCGATGAGGGTTGCGGCGTGCCGTCGACGCCCCAGCGATGCGCGAAGGCTTCCGGCTCGAGCGTCTCGCGCAGGTCGGGATGCGCCAGCGCCAGCGCCACGTCGTGGCCGATGCCGCCCGCGCCGACGATGACGACGCGATGGCCGACCTCGGCGCCGCCGCTAAGCGCGGCTTCGTAGGAGATGACGCGCGCGTCCGCAGCGCCGGGCACGTCGAGTGGACGTGGCTTGATGCCCGTGGCGATGACGAAGTCGTCGAAGCCTTCGGCCAGCAGCTCCGCCGCGCCCACGCGGCGGCCGGTGACGATCTTGGCGCCGAGGTCGCCGAGCTGGGCCGCATACGCGCGCACCACGTCGGCATAGTCGGCCTTGCCCGGAATGCGGGCGGCGAGGTTCATCTGCCCGCCGATGCGCGGGGCGGCTTCGAACACCATCACCTCGTGCCCGCGCGCGGCAGCCTCGATGGCGCACACGAGGCCGGCGACGCCCGCGCCCACGACCGCGATCTTCTTCCTGCGCACAACCGGCTGCGGGACGAACTCGGTCTCGCGCGCAGCGCGCGGGTTGACCAGGCAGGTGATTTCCTTGCTCTCGAAATAGTGGTCGAGACAGGCCTGGTTGCAGGCGATGCAGGTGGTGATGCGGTCGGCGCGTCCGGCGAAGGCCTTGTTGGCGAACGCGGCGTCGGCGAGCAGCGGACGCGCCATCGAGACCATGTCGCAGGTGCCGTCCGCAACCAGGCGCTCGGCAAGCTCGGCGGAATTGATGCGGTTGCTTGCCGTCACGGGGATCGGCACGGCTGCCTTGAGCCGCCGGACGGGATCGACGAAGGCGGCGTGCGGCACCGTGCCGGCGATGGTCGGCACCTTGGCCTCGTGCCAGCCGATGCCCGAGCTGATGAGATCGGCGCCGGCGCGGGCGACCTCGCGCGCGACGTAGACCGTCTCGTCCCAGGTCATGCCGCCCTCGACGAGATCGAGCATGGAGTGCCGGTAGACGATCAGGAAATCGGGGCCGAGCGCCTCGCGTATGGCGGCAACCACGGCGACCGGAAATCGCGCGCGGTTCTCGATGGGGCCGCCCCAGCGGTCGGTGCGGTGGTTGGTGCGCAGCGCCAGGAACTCGGTGATGAGATAGCCCTCCGAGCCCATCACCTCGACGCCGTCGTAGCCGGCTTCGCGGGCGAGCCGCGCGGCGCGCGTGTAGTCGGCGACGGTCTGCTCGATCTCGGCGTCGGTGAGCTCGGCGGGGCCGTGCTTGTTGATGGGCGAGCGGATCGGCGAGGGCGCCACGACCTTGTCGTGGTAGCCGTAGCGGCCGGAGTGCAGGAGCTGCAGCACGATGGCGCCGCCTTCGGCATGCACCGCATCCGTGATGCGCCGGTGCAGCGGGACATGCTCGGGCCGGTCCATCGTGGAGGGCTCGTCCTTCATGCGGCCGGCATGGTTGGGCGAGAAGCCGCCGGTGACGATGAGCCCCGCGCCGCCCTTGGCGCGCGCCGCGTAGAAGCGGGCAAGCTGGTCGAAGCTCTGCTCCGTCTGGTGGCCCTCGAGGCCCGTATGCATCGAGCCCATCACAATGCGGTTGCGCAGCCTCACGCCACCGAGGGTGATGGGGGCCGCCAGATGCGGATAGGCTGTGCTCTGCACTGTCAACGCGATCTCCTGTGTCCGGCGCCTTTGTAAGCAGCGCCGCCGCCGAGGCCAAGTGGTCAGGTCCGAGGGGCAGCAACCCAAGCCCTGCATGCGGCCTCGCACCAACACGTTGACGTTTTGCAGCCTGCCGGGCGCAACTCGATCTTTCCGGATGCTGATGCTAGGGTCCAGTCCGGCGACGGGCACGATGCTGCCCGCCAATCCGGGCAGCAGCAAAAAAAGCCCGATCGCCGTGGAGGAGGAAACGGGCCCATGGTGCAGACACTGGGGGAGATTCTCCCCGAAGCCGCACGCCGCTATGGCGACAAGACCGCGCTGATCGCCGACGGACGCAGGTTTAGCTTCAACGAGCTGGAGGCGGCGACCAATTCATTTGCCAACGGGCTCGTGCACGCCGGTGTTGGGCCGGGCGATATCGTCACCTTGTACGGCCCCAATGCGTGGCAGTGGATGGTTGCCTACTACGCCATCGCCAAGACCGGCGCGGTGGTGAACCCGGTCAACACGATGCTGACGCCGGAGGAGGTGAAGTACATCGTGCAGGATTCGGGCGCCCGCGCCGTCATCGCCTCCGAGGACAAGGCTGGCCCGCTCATGGACATGAAGGGCAACACGGGCCTGGCGCAGGTGGTGATCTGGGGCGACAAGGCACCGGCGGGCGCGACCCCGTTCGAGAGCTGGCTCAACGGAGGCAAATCTAGCTTCGCGCCGCGGCCGCGCGGGCCCAAGGACACGGGCGCAATTTGCTACACCTCGGGCACCACCGGCCATCCCAAGGGTGCCGTGCAGAGCGTGCGCTCGATCGTCGCGACGGCGCAGGGCACGGCGTTGATGCACTCCAGGACGGCCGCGGACATTGTCGTCAGCCCGCTGCCGAACCCGCACGTCTACGGCAGCTGCGTCTTCAACGCGGGCATGCTGGTAGGCTCCACGCTCGTCATGCTGCCGCGGTTCAGCGAGGAGGGTGTGCTGCAGGCGATCCAGGAGCATCGCGCGACGATGTTCGACTGCGTGCCAACCGCCTACTACTATCTGCTCGCGCACCCGAAGTTCGGCTCCTATGACCTGTCCTCTCTGACCCGCTGCACGGTCGGCGGACAGACCCTTCCCGTGGCCAAGTCGGTCGAGTTCACCGAGCGCACCAAGGCGCCGGTTCTCGAGTTGTGGGGCATGACCGAGCTTGCCGGCGCGGCGACGTTCAATCCCTACTGGGGCGACAACAAGCCGGGCACCATCGGCCTGCCGATGCCGGGCATGTCCTGCAAGATCGTGGCGGCGGACGACCCCGACAAGGAGATGCCCGCCGGCGAACGCGGCGAGCTGATGATCAAGGGCCCGCTGGTGATGGACGGCTATGCCGGCAACGAGAAGGCGACGCGCGATGTCGTGCGCGCCGACGGCTGGATGCACACCGGCGATATCGCGACCATGGACGAGGATGGCTACTTCACCATCGTCGACCGCAAGAAGGACATGATCCTGACCGCCGGCTACAACATCTATCCGGCCGAGCTCGAGCGCGTGATCTGCATGCATCCCTCGGTCGCGCTGGCGGCCGTATGCGGGGTTGTCGACGAAGCCAAGGGCGAGCTGGCGAAGGCCTACGTCATGCTGAAGCCGGGTGCCTCGGCGTCCGGGCAGGACGTGGTGGAGCATTGCCGCAAGCACCTCGCCGCCTACAAGCTGCCGCGCGCCGTGCAGTTCGTCGCCAACGTGCCGATCACGTCCTCCGGCAAGATCATGCGCCGCCTCTTGAAGGACGTGGACGACGGCACGCGCGCAGCCAGCGACAAGCGGGAAAGCCGCGCTGGTTAGCTTTCCTTTGGGTGACGGCCAGAGACCGCCGCAGAGACGCCCCCGGCTTGCGGCGAGCTAGCGGGCGTTAGATAGCGTGCGCACTGTTTCGCCGATCTCGAATGACATGAGATCCTCGCCGACCATGAGGGGCCCGCCATAGGTCCGGCGAGTCTCGGCGATGAGGTCTTCGACCGAGGCGGGTGGCACCGTCTTGCTTGCAAGGAAGACGAGGTGGGTGAATGCGGCAAGTTTGGGCTGTGCGCGGGTGAATACTGTGCCGGCCTCGCGTGCCGTTGTGTGATGCGCCATGATGCGCTGAATGTAGGGCTCCTGTGCGAGTTCATGCCTGGCGATGGCCACCTCGTGGATCAAGAGGTCGGCGCCGGTGCCGTAGCGCACGACGTTCTCGTTCATGCGCGTATCGCCTGAGATCACGGCGGCGCGGCCGCCATACTCGATGCGGTAGCCATAAGCGGGCTTGATCACGTCGCCGTGGTCCACCTCGAAGGCGATGACGCGAACGTCGTCCTTTTCGTACACGACGCCGTCCTTGCTGAATTCCTGCACATCGACGCCGATGCCCGCAGCCGGAAGCTTCTCGTCCTCAATTCGGATCTTGATGTCGGCGGCATAGGCCTTTTCGAGGTTGCGCATGAGAGCTTCGGCGCCGCGCGGGCCGATGACCCTGAGGGGTTTCTTGCGCGTGCCGAAGTGAGATTCCAGCCATCCCGTGAGCCAGACGTCTGGAATGCCGACCGTGTGATCGGAGTGGAAATGCGTGAGCAGCAGGGCGTCTATGGCACCGATCGGCACGCCGAGCTGGAACAGACGGATGGTGGCACCCCGTCCCGCATCGATAAGCAGCTTCTGAGTGCCGGCCTCGACGAGAAGGCTGGGCCCGAAGCGCCCGGGAACCGGTATGGGCGTGCCGGTTCCCAGCAGCGTGACTTTGAAATCGGCGCCGGAGCTCATTGTTGCATCCTGATCCCGGCTTGCTTCACGACGCGGCCCCAGTGCGCGATCTGCGCGTTGAGCAGGGTACCGAACTCTGAGGGGCTGCCGCCCGCCGGCTCGGCGCCGAGCTTTGCGAGAGCTTCATGCACTTTGGGTCGTGTCAAAGCCTTGTTGATTGCCGCGTTGAGCTTCGCGACGATCGGGTCAGGCGTGCCGGTTTTCACGACGAAGCCGATCCAGTCCTCCACCATGAGGTCGGGAAACCCCTGCTCGACAATGGTCGGCACGTCCTTGAGGGCGGCGACGCGCTTGGGTCCGGTTACGGCGAGGGCCCGCAACTTGTTGCTTGCGACGAGATCGACCACAGGCAGCGTTGTCACGAACATGAACTGATTGGTGCCGTTCAGAAGATCGGCAATTGCCTGGGGAAACTGCTGGTAGGGCACATGCACCACGCGCACCCCGGTTTGCACCTTGAACATCTCACCGATCAGATGTGCAGGGGTGCCGAAACCGCCGGAGGAGAAGTTGTACTTGTCGGGCGCGTTCTTGAGGAAGGCGACCAGCTCGGAAACCGACTTGGCCGGCACCGAGGGGTTCACCACCAGCACGTTGTATGAAGCCGAAATCTTGATCACCGGCGCAAAATCCGCGTCCAGCCGGAAAGGCATATTTGGCAGCAGCGCTGGAGCCGCGCTCACCGGCACGCTGAGAGCGTAGAGCGAGTGGCCGTCCGCCGGCTGCCTGAGGACATCGGTACCCGCGATCGTCTGCACGGCGCCAGGACGGTTCTCGACCACAACCTTCCAACTCTCGCTCTCCGAGACCTCGGTGGCGATGATGCGGCTGATGATATCGGGCGGCGTGCCGGCCGAGGTCGGGACGACGATGCGAATGGGGTTGGAGGGGAAAGTCTGCGCCAGAGCAGGTGGGCCTTGCAGCGCGACGGCGGCAGCGGCGATGGCTGCAACGATCCGGCTGGTGCGCCGAAGAACGGAAGAGGGGATCATCTCGCACTCCCAGAGCTGAAGCGCGTGCATGCGCGCAGAACGCACCGTGAGCCCCCGCCAGCCGCCGCGCCAACAAAAAGCGCATGCATTCCGGCTGGCGGAAAGTAATATCCTGCCCGCCGGCTTGCCGTTGCCGGATGGTGAAACCGCTTGTGGGGCGACCATGGCGAGGCAGGAAACCGTCCGCGGCCTGGAACGCGGCTTGCGCGTGCTGGAAGCGCTGGAGGCGCAGCCGATTGCGTCATTGCATGATCTGTATCTCGCGACACGGATTTCCAAGCCGAGCCTTCTGCGCGTGCTGCAGACGCTGGAGAAGTTCCATCTGGTTTCGCGGCGGCTGGGGGATGGCCGCTATCGCGCCGGCACCAGCCTGACCCGAAGGCCGCGCAGGAACGCGCGTCACGAGCGCGTGGCGGAGGCGGCGGCGCCGGTTCTCGATCGCCTGTGCCAGAAAATTACCTGGCCGTCCGATCTGATCGTTCCTGCGGGCGGCCACATGGTGATCGCGGAAACGAGCCAGACACAGACGCCATTTCTCATCAAGGCCGGCAACATCGGCACCCCGGTAAACTGGCTGTTGAGCGGCGTCGGGCGCGCCTACCTTGCGTACTGCCCTGACAAAGAAAGGGTCGCGATCCTGGGCAGATTGCGGCGTTCAGGCCAGCCCGTTGACCGCCTCGCGCACGAGCCGGCGCGCCTCGGCAGGATACTGGCGGAAACGCGTCAGCGCGGCTATGCGATCCGCGACCCCGGCTTCGCCGGGGGATTTTACGGTAGGCCGCCACAGGATGATGGGTTGGCGGCGGTCGCAGTGCCTCTCAGCGATGGCAACCGCGTGTACGGGGCCATCAACATCCTGTGGGTCAAGACTGCGCAGCCGGTGGAGGACTTCGCCCGCCGCCACCTGCCCGATCTGCAATCCGCCGCGCGGGAGATCGTAGATTCACTGAAGGCGCCAAAGAATAGGAGATGGCAAGCCTAAGGTTGGCGCCTGACTTTGGCACGGCAGCGAACCTGCTCATCATCACTAAGCGGACGATGGTTCGCCCGTGCGCAAATCGCCTTGCCTTTTGGTCGTGGGCAGGGGACCATGGGCAAACAGAACAATCGCACGGCACGTCCCGGAGAGAAGACGCAAGCCGCAGCGGAGGAAACGAAGCGAAGGAGGACCCCCATGTTTCGTGCAAGAACCGTGGCCGTGGCGGCTGCGTTGAGTTTTGCCGCGCTGGCCGTGCCCGGCGTCGCGGACGCGCAGGAGCGCGAGGTGAGGATCTCGGGCTTCGGCGCCATGACCGGCGTCGTGCGCTCGTTCGGGATCAACAGCAAGGCCGCGCTGGAGGCGGCCGCCGACCAGATCAACAAGGCCGGCGGCGTAACGCTCGGCGACGGCGCCAAGGGCAAGATCGTCATCGACTTCCTCGACGACCGCTGCACGGCGGAGGAAGGCATCTCCGTGGTCCGGCGCATCGCCTCCGGCAATGCCATCGTGGCCGTGGGTCCGACCTGCTCCAACGTGGCCGAGCCGCTGTTCGGCGTGTTGCAGAAGAAGGCCGGAGACGCCAGCGACACGGGCCTGCAGTTCCCGATCTTCACGGATGTCGCCATCAAGGGCGGGCTGGCGAAGATCTCGGAGTGGGCATTCCGCAACGTGCCCGACGAGTCGCAGATGTATGCGACGCTGTTCAAGTGGCTAAAGGCCACCCGGCCCGAGCTGAAATCGGTGTACGGCGGCGTGGAGGAAGACTTCGCCCACTCACGCGCCTCCTGGCACGCCATCATGAAGGTGGTCTCCGCCAAGGAGGGCTACGAGGTGCTGGGCGAGTCCAAGTGGCTGCTCAACGACACCAACTTCTCCAACCAGGCGCGCGAGGCCAAGAAGGCGAACGCCGACATCATCGCCATTGCCGCGCATCCGTTCACGACCTGCGGCATGCTGAAGGAGTTGGAGCGCCAGGGCGTCAAGCCGAAGCTGGTGATCGGGCTCACGTCCTCGTCCAGCCTCGAGACACTGCAAGGTTGCGCCGGCCAGGCTGAGGCCATCATCATCCCGACCAGCTTTGCGCCGGTGAACCCGCAGGCGCAGGCGGCGGCCGATGCTGTGTCCAAGTTCAAGGGCAGCCTCGACCTGCACTCCGGCGCGGCTTGGGAGAACGTCTTCATCCTCAAGCAGGTGATGGAAGAGCAGAAGATCATGGCCAAGGCCGACACGGTGCAGGCCGATCGCGAGAAGATCCGCGTCGGTCTCGCCAAGCTCGCGCAGACCCAAGGCCTGCTCGGGATCACCAAGCGCACGGATGACCGCGAGGCGGTGAAGCCCTACCTGTTCGTCCATGCCAAGGGCGGCAAGTGGGAAGTGCTGCATACCCCGTAGCCTGCACGTGATGTCAACGGACCGGCGGCCCTCACCGGGCTGCCGGTGCCGTTCCCAAGGGGTAGCAACGTGGTAATCGACGTTATCCAGACGCTGGCTGACGGTCTTCTGTTCGGCGCGATCTACGCGTTGATCGGCATCGGCTTCACGCTGGTGTTCGGCGTGATGCACAAGATCAACATGGCGTATGCGGCGGCGTCGCTGGCGGGTGCCTACGTCGGCGTCGAGTTGCTGCGGTTCCTGAGCGCGACGGCGTGGCTGATCATCCCGCTGTCGTGCCTGGCCGGGGCGGCGCTCGGCCTGGTGGTCTATTGCCTGTGCTTCCGGTTCATCCCGCTGTCGCACCCATTGGCCACGCTGATGTCGACCGTCGGCATGCTGCTGCTGATCGACGAGGTGGTGGTGCACGCCACCGCCGGCATGCCGGTCAACTATCCCACTCTGGTGCGCGGCATGGTGCACATGGGCGACTTCAGCCTGCGCAGCGACCTGCTGGTATGCTTCGTGGTGGCTGTCGCCGCCATGGCCCTTCTGCTGCACCTGCTCTACCGCACGCGGCTCGGCATGGCGACGCGCGCCGTCTCCCAGCAGCCCGTCGCCGCGCAACTGTGCGGCATGAGCCTCGGCCAGGTGAACGCCATGACCTTCACGGTCACCGGTGCGCTGGGCGGAATTGCCGGCGCCCTGATCGGCTCGGCGGTGGGGCTGCTCTCGCCGCTGATCGTTGCGCCGCTCACGGTGAAGGGCCTGATCGTGACGGTGATCGGCGGTCTCGGCAGCATCCCGGGCGCCATCGTAGCCGGTCTGCTGGTCGGCGGCGCCGAGAACCTGTTCCAGTATTTCCGCGGTGTCACCGAGCGCGACATCTACGTCATGCTGCTGCTGTTCGCGTTCCTGGTGTTCCGCCCCGGCGGCATCATGGGCCGCGATCCGGCTGGAACCTGAAGGGCGCGGCCGCACACGATGGATTTCTACCTCGGCCTCCTGCAGATCATCGGCGTGCACACCCTGCTCGGCCTCTCCGCCTACGTGGTGCTGCTGACGGGGCAGGTCAGCCTCGCCCAGGCCGGCTTCATGGCCATCGGTGCCTACGTCGCGGCCATGCTGACGGTGCTGGCGCATTGGGCGTTGCTGCCGGCGCTGCTCGCGGGCGGCAGCGTGGCCGCGCTCGTCGCCTGCCTGGTCGGCTTCCCCGCCTTGCGCGTGCGCGGGTTGATGCTGGTGGTTGCGACGCTGGCCTTCGGCGAGGCGGTGCGGCTGTTCTTCTTCAACTTCGACTATCAGATCGCCAAGGGCAACCTGAAGGTCGGCCCCCTGGGCGGCGAAGGCTTCCGCCAGATCCGCTACTTCCCCGAGAATGGCTGGACCACCTTCCAGGTGATGGTGTTCATCTGGCTGATCGTGATCGCTGTCATTGTGGTGCTGTGGTGGATGGACCGCTCGCGGGCCGGCGCGGTGCTGCGCGCCGTCGGCGAGGATGAGACGGCGGCGCAGAGCTGCGGCATCAACTTGACCGCGGTCAAGGTGATGGCCATGACCGGCGGCGGCTTCATCGCCGGCGTCGCCGGCGGCATCTACGCTCACTACACGACGCACATCGAGCAGGGCAACTTCAACATCATGGTGGCCACGTTCGCCATCGCCTATCCGATCCTGGGCGGCCTCTCCAGCGTGTTCGGCACGCTCGCCGCCGTGGTCTTCATCCAGGGTTTCCTGATCGAGGGCCTGCGTTTCCTCGGCGACTGGCGCAACCTCCTGTTCGGCGCGCTGATCGTGCTGGCCATGAACATGCGTCCGGGCGGCCTGCTCGATGCGCGCACCAGCGCCTCGCTGCGGCGCCTGCGCGATCCGGCGGTGTGGCGGCAGTTCGGCCGGCAGCTTGCCGACGGATCCGTTTTGAGCGGTGCGCGGGCCGCCGTGCGCCGGCGTGTCGCGAGCTGGAGGGGCTCCTTCGGTGCTTGAGCTCGATCATCTGAGCAAGCATTTCGGCGGCGTGCGCGCCGTCGACGATGTCAGCCTGCGCGTCAACAGAGGCGAGATCTTCGGCTTGATCGGCCCCAACGGCTCCGGCAAGAGCACCATCGTCAATCTCGTGTCCGGCTTCTTCCCGGCAACGGCGGGGCGCATCGTGCTTAACGGCCGCGACGTGACGGGCCTGCCCAGCCACGCCCGGGTCTCGATGGGGATCGCGCGCACGTTCCAGAACATCCGGCTCTTCGGCCAGCTCGCGGTGTGGCAGAACCTGTGGGTGGCGGAGAACCGCGACCGCCAGCGCAGGTCGCAGCCGGTGGTGCCGCGCTGGCTCGGCGGCTTCGAGAACGATCGCGACCGCATCGGCCGGCTGCTGGAGTTCTCCAACCTGTCTCACAAGCGCGACGAACTCGCCGCCAACCTCTCCTTCGGCGAGCAGCGCCGCCTGGAGCTTGCACGCGCACTCGCGGCCGAGCCCGAGCTGATCCTGCTCGACGAGCCCGCCGCCGGCATGAACGCCGAGGAGATCGAGGAGCTGGATCAGCGCATCCGCCGCATTCGCGACGACGGCGTCACGGTGCTGCTGATCGAGCATCATATGGAGCTGGTGATGGCCGTCACGGACCGCATCGCCGTGCTGAACTTCGGCCAGAAGATCGCCGAGGGGCGGCCGGCCGAAATGCAGGCCGACCCGAAGGTGCGCGAGGCTTATCTCGGCAAGGCGGCGTGAGAGGCAGCGCGTGCTCGAAGTCACCGACATCGCCACGGCCTACGGCAAGATCGAAGCGCTGAAGGGCGTTTCGCTGTCTGCCGAGAAGGGCCGTATCACCTGCCTGCTCGGCCCCAACGGCGCCGGCAAGACCACGCTGATGATGACGATTGCCGGCATCCTCAAGCCCAAGCGCGGCTCGGTGCGCCTCGACGGCCAGGACCTCACCGGCCTGCCCAGCGCCCGCATCGTCGCGCGCGGGCTCGCCCTGGTGCCGGAGAACCGGCTCGTCTTCCCGCAGATGAGCGTGAAGGAGAACCTCGAGGCCGGCGCCTTCCAGCGCGGGCGCGACCCGGCGATCGCCGAGGACATCGAGCGCATGTATCAGCGCTTCCCGCGCCTCAAGGATCGCAGCGAGCAGCTCGCGGGCACCATGTCGGGCGGCGAGCAGCAGATGCTGGCGGTGGCGCGCGCGCTGATGTCCCGCCCGCGCATCCTGCTGATGGACGAGCCCTCGCTCGGCCTCGCGCCGATGGTGGTGGAGGAGGTGTTCCGCATCGTCGGCGACCTCAACCGCGACGGCGTCACCATCCTGCTGGTCGAGCAGAACGCGCACATGGCGTTGAAGGTGGCGCACCATTTCTACCTGATGGAGCAGGGCCGCGTGACCTTCTCCGGCGAGCCCGGCAAGCTTGCCGAGGACGAGGTGGTGCAGCGCGCCTATCTCGGCACGCGCCGCGCCAGCGGGTGAGGGGCGCATGCTTGGTCGCGCCCCTTCCGTCATGCAGGCCAGGCGCGATGGCGTGCGTGGCGGAACGCCGGTGACGCGCCCATGATCGATCTCATCCAGAACACGCTGGATGGCGTGATGGTGGGATCGTCCTATGCCCTGCTGGCCCTGGGTTTCACGCTGATCTTCGGCACCATGCGCAGGCTGAACCTCGCCTACGGTCCGACCATCATGGCGGGCGCCTATTTGGGTGCCTACGCGTCGCTGCGCTTGGGCCTCGGCGCGCTCCCGGTCGCCGTCGTCGTCATCGCCGGTGCGGCCCTGGTCGGGCTTTATGTCGAGCGCCTGTGCTTCCGTCCCTTCGGCGATACGGCGGCCATTGCCTCCATGGTGTCGAGCTTTGCCGTGTGGATGCAGATCGAGGAGGCGGCGACGCTGCTTCTGCCGCGCCACCTCAACGCATTTCCCGCCCTCATCTCCGGTGCGCCGTTTGCTGTTGGGCCGTTCCTGTTCCGGCCAGAGCACCTGATCATGCTGGCGGTCGCCGCCGGCGCCGCGGGCGTTGTCTTTTGGGTTCTGCATCGCACGCGTTTCGGCCTGGGCATGCGCACGGTGATCGATCACCGCCGGGCGGCGGAGATCGTCGGCGTCCCCGTCGAGCGCATGCTGATGCTGGCGTTCATCCTCGCCTCTGCGATCGGCGGCGTCGCCGGCTTCCTGATCGCGGCGACCGATCACCAGATCACGCCGATGTTCGGCATGTGGGCGACCACCAAGGGCCTGATTGCCATGATGCTGGGCGGGCTCGGCTCGGTGCCCGGCGCCATCGCCGGCGGGCTCGCCCTCGGCGTCATCGAGGCGCACATGCAGTGGGCGTTCGGTCCGCAGGTGCGAGACCTCGTCGCCTGGGGACTGTTGTTTGCCGTGCTCGCGCTCTGGCCCGGCGGGTTGCTCGGCGCGCGGCGCCTGGCGGATGCTGCCTCCATCCAGCGCCGGCTGTGAGCACCCATGAGCGATTTCCTCATAGGCGTGATCTGCAACATCGGCATCATCTCCTTCGTGGCCTTGTCGGCCTATGTGCTGCTGCTCTCCGGCGAGGTGTCGTTCGGGCAGCAGGCCTACTTCGCCATGGGCGCCTACGCCGCCGGCATGGTGACGGCGATGCTTGGCTGGCACCTGCTGCCCGCGCTGCTCGCCGGCGCCGTCGTGGGCGCGCTGGCCGCCGCGGCCGTGGGGCGTGCCACGCTGCGTCTGAGCGGCTTCTATTTCGCCATGGCGACGCTGGCATTCGCGGAAGTGACCCGCATCTCCTTCGAGCTGTTCACATGGCGGATCGACGTCGGCGGCACCCTCGTCGGCCCCAACGGCACCGACGGGTTCGGCGACGTGCGTTACCTGTTCGAGAACGGCATCACGCCGCTGCAGTACATGATCCTGGTGTGGGGCCTGCTCGCTCTCGTGCTCGCTGCCTTCTTCGCGCTGGACCGCACGCGCTTCGGCCGCGCCCTTCGGCAGGCGGGTGCCGATCCCTTGCTCGCCGAGCTGCAAGGTTTGTCCGTGGTGCGCATCCGCCTGCTGGCCGCGGCGGCGGCCGGCGCGCTCGCAGGGCTGGGCGGCGGCCTCTACGTGCATCTTCTCACCTATATCGAGCCCGCCAGCTTCAACATCATGCTCGGCGTGCACAGCCTCGCCTACGGCCTGATCGGCGGCCTCGGCACGGCGCTCGGCCCTGTGCTCGGCGTGCTCATCGACATCGGCATACTGGAATCCTCGCGGCTGTTTGCCGGCTACCGCATGATCGTGTTCGGCGGCCTCGTCGCCCTGCTCCTGATCGTGCGGCCGCGCGGCATACTGGACGAGCGGGCCGTTCACTGGATCAGGTTGCGTATCAGGCGAAGCGCAGATGCTTTTGGACGTACGGGGCTTGGCAGTTCGCTTCGGCGGCGTTGAGGCCCTCGATTCGGTCGATCTCCAACTCGCGCCCGGCGAGGTGCTGGGCCTTGCGGGTGCCAACGGCTGCGGAAAGACCACCCTGTTCAACGCCGTCTGCGGCGTCGTGCCGGTTGCCGCGGGCCAGGTGAAGTTTGCCGGCGAGGACATCACGGGCGCGCCGATTTGGGAGATCGCGCGCCACGGCATCGCGCGCACCAACCAGACCGCGCGTGTCTTCCCGATGATGACGGTTGCAGACAATGTTGCCCCCGTCGACCGTCCCGGCCGCAAGGACATCGATGCCGTGCTCGCCTGCACCGGCCTCGAGGCCCACAGGGAGACGCTGGCGGGGGAATTGTCGCTCGCCGAGCAGCGCCGGCTCGAGATCGCGCGGGCGCTTGCGCGCGCCCCGCGGCTGGTGCTGCTCGACGAGCCGACCAGCGGTCTCAGCCCCGAGGATACGCAGGCCATGGTTGCGCTGCTGGCAGAACACGTGCTGCCGGGGCGCGCGGTCCTGCTGATCGAGCACAAGCTCTCCGTGCTGAGCGAGCTTTGCCCGCGCGCTATAGTGCTGGAGCAGGGCCGCGTGGCGAGCATCGGCCCGCCTGCTGAACTGCGGGTGCAGTCATGAAGCCAGGAGGACGAACCATGCTGAGACCGTTGATGGCAGTCGTTCTGTCGGCCGCCTGCGCGGCAGCGGCCCTCGCCGCGGACCGCGCCAAGGCGACCGTCGACTGCAAGGCCGCCGGCACCAAGTTCACCTACGACTGCATCATCAAGCTCGGCAACGCGCGCACGTCCGCGGCCATAGACAACGCCGAGGTGACCGTCGGCGCGGACATGCCGTCGATGCCGATGGCGCACAACGTCAAGCCCGTGACGGCCAAGGCCACCGGCACGCCGGGCGAGTATCAAGCGCGCCTCACGCTGGAGATGTACGGCGACTGGGCGGTGCAGCTGAAAATCGGCGGCCCGATCCGGGATCAGTTGGTCGAGGTGAGGAGCTTCGACGAGAAGGGCTCCGGCCCGCCGCGGCGCAAGGCTGGCGCGCCCGGCGGCGGCCACAAGCATTGACCAACGCGAGTCTGCCCACCGATGCGCATTCCAAGCCAGCGTGCGCCTAGCCGTACATGTAGCGGGGCAGCCATAGAGCCATTTCCGGGAAGGCGTACATCAGGCCCATGAACAGCACGACGATCCACACGTAGGGCATGGTTCCCCGGAAGATCTCGTTGATCGTCACCTCGGGCGGGGCGACACCTTTCAGGTAGAAGGGCGCCATGGCGACGGGGGGCGACAGGAACGAGGTTTGCAGGTTGAGGGCCACCATCACTCCGAAGAACAGGGGGTTGATGCCGAAATCATCGAGCATCGGCAGAAAGATCGGGATGAAGATGATGATGATCTCGGTCCACTCGAGCGGCCAGCCGAGAACAAAGATGATCGCCTGGGCCATCACCATGAAGCCAAACGAGTTCAGCCCCAGGCCCAGAACCAGCTGCTCGATGTAGGCCTGGCCGCCCAGCAGCGCAAAGACCGACGAGAACAGCGCAGACCCCACGAACAGCCAGCACACCATGGCCGCGGTCCGGGCCGTGAGGAAAACCGACTCTCTGAGCTTCTCCGCCGTGAACGCGTTGTCGCGCGTCAGCACGAGGAACGCCGCCATGGTCACCGTTGCGGCCAGGATGAACAGCCATTCCGGCGTTTGCAGGCCCAGATGCCGCGCGCCGACCAGCCACAGCGCGAACAGCGCAACACAGGCGAGGTAGCCCCGGAGCAGAAGGGCATTGCGGCGCTTGCCGTAGTCGGCGCCGTAGCCGATGGCAAGGATGAGCGCGCCGGCTGCGCCCATGGCTGCGGATTCTGTGGGCGTCGCCAGCCCGAAAAAGATGACACCGAGAACAACGAACGTCAGGACCGTCAGGGGCAAGAACGAGACCAGCATTTCGTAGAGCACGAGGCCCAGCGGAGCCGTGCGCTTCTCCGGCGGTATCTTCGGGGCAAGCTGCGGCTTCCACATCGACAGCGCCACGATGTAGACGACGTAGGCCGCGGTCAGGCCAAAGCCCGGGATGAATGCCGCCGCGTAAAGCTTCACCACCGACACGCCGGCCATGGCGCCGTAGAGAATGAGCATCACGCTCGGCGGAATGAGGATGCCCAGCGTGCCGCCGGCGCAGATCACGCCGGTGGCGAGCTTGTGGTCGTATCCGGCGCGCAGCATCGCCGGCAGGGCGAGCAATCCCATCAGCACGACCACAGCGCCGACGATGCCGGACGCAATGCCCCACAAGGCACAAACAAGCATCGTCACGACGGCCAGCGATCCTGGCATGCCCCCGATGGCCAGTTGCAGCGCGCCGAACATGCGATCCAGGATATTGGCCCGATCGATCACGTACCCCATGAACGTGAACACGGGGACCGCGATCAGGACGTCATTGGAGGCGACTTCGAAGCACTTCTGCACCAGCAGCGTGAAGACGCGGTTGGCGATGATCTCCTGCCCGGGCGTGTAGTAGGCATAGAAGCCGAAACCCACCCCCAACGCCATCAATGTGAAGGCGATGGGAAAACCGAGCATGATGCAGAAGATGAAGATGACCAGCATGCTCATGCCGATTTGCGGATCGGTCATGCGCGCTGTTCCTGTCGCGTCGTCTCGCGAAGGTGCTCCTGCTCGTGCAGGATGACCGTCTCCATCTCCTCGACATCGTGCAGGCGCTGCGGCCACGCGCCCTGGCGGATGCAGATCAGGCAGCGGATCATCTCGGCGATGCCCTGGATGAGCAGGAGCAGCCCGGCCACCGGGATCAGACACTTCAGCGGGAACACCGGAATGCCTGCCGGACTGAATATGCTCACCTCCCGGAACCGAACCGAGAATTGCGCATAATTCCAGCCGGAGTAGACGAGCGCGCTCACGCCGGGCAGGAAGAACAGCACGTAGAGCACGAGGTCGACCGAAGCCTGCGTGCGAGGTGTCCAGGTGCGATAGAGGAAGTCGCCGCGCACATGGGCATTGCGCGAAAGAGCGTACGCTCCCGACATGAGGAACAGCGCGCCGTAGGAAATGTAGCTGAAATCGAACGCCCAGGTCGTCGGGGCGCGCAAGGCGTAACGCACGAACACTTCGTACGTCATCGCGAACGTGAGAATTAGGATCAGCCACGCGAAGCTTTGGCCCACGGCCGTGCTGAGGGCATCGATCCACATCAGCACGCGGCGGAGCGGCGTCAAGGAGGGCTTGAGCAAGGGTCGGACCGATGGCGGGATGAAAGAGAACCGTTGCCGGAGAATACGGTCTCGCGCATAGACGTCGCGCAAATCTCGCGCTGTTGCGCATAGCTTTTGCGTAAACGACCGGCAGATGCTCTTACGCCTGTTGATGCCCGGGCGGTGGGCTGCGGCTCGGGCGGCGAGTTACCGCAATGACCGCAAAATGCTACTGGTAGCTCAAGTGCGGTAATGGCGCCCCGCAGGGCGCTGCGTCATCGAAATCATCTCAATGACATAGTGACAAGGTTAGCCAGGGTTCGCGTATGAGCGTTATCAACGCTTTGTGCTTGAGGGGCGAACGGAGTGCCTTGCTGATATCGGCGGTGTTGAGGTCCAGCGCCCACTTCTCATCCTTTTGGCCGCGGCCTGCGTCTGAAGCTTTTTGTCCGATTTGTTGAGTTTGCCGGCGGTGCGAGATTGGCTTTTCGGACCGGCTTGGCCTTGGCAGTGTTGCCCTACGCAAGAATGCGCTTAGAAAATGCGCTTAGAAAGCGCCGTTGCGTGACCCCGCAACCCGACCCTATGCTCCAGCTTGAAGGAGCAAAATCTTGCTGGAGAAATTGGAGTTCATCATCGCCCTTGCGCGGGAGAAGCACTTCGGTCGCGCCGCAGAAAGTTGCGGTGTGGCTCAGCCAACGTTCTCGCAAGGTATCCAGCATCTCGAGGAGATGCTTGACGCGCAACTTGTTAAGCGCTCATCGCGGTTTCTAGGCTTCACTCCCGAAGGCGAGCGCGTCTTGGTTTGGGCGCGGCGGTTGGTCGGCGACGTCAATGCCATGCGCCAGGAGATCCGGGGGTTGCGAGACGGAATTGGCGCCCGCATCCGCCTTGCGGCCATGCCTTCGGCGATGCCACTCATTGCTTCTCTCACTGAGCCGTTTCAGCTTTCCAACCCAAGCGCACGGTTTACGCTGATTACGCGCACGGCCGATGAAATCACAAACCTATTGCATGAGCGCGAGATCGATATCGGCATTCGCTACTTGGGTGGTGATCCGACCGACGTCGAAGAGGTCCCGCTTTGTCGAGAAGAGTACCTGTTGCTTACAACGCAGAACGGCCCATTCGGCAGCTGCTCGCGTATTCGATGGGACCAGCTTGCCAACCTTCCGCTCTGCTTGTTCGCGCCGAATCTCCAGCATCGCCGTATCGTCGATTCCACGCTTCGCGCGGTCGGCGTGGACGCCGTGCCGACCATCGAGACCGATTCGATCCTTGTGCTGACCTCCCATGTGCTTACGGGCAAGTGGGTCAGTGTCGTGTCCAGCCTCGCGGTGAGCGCAATCGATCTCTCGGGGCCGTTGCGAACAGTTCCCCTTGGAGAGCCTGAGGTAAGTCACGTCATCGGGCTTGTTGTGTCCCGCCGCTTTCCTGTTCCGCCCGTGGTTGCCGCGCTGATGCGCGAGGCTCGTAAGAGCGAACAAGCTCAATCGAGCCTCTAGAACGATCATAATTCGCAATGCTTCAATTGGGCTTGCCGCCTTGAAGGTTAGGGCGGAGCGGCGTTTCGTGGGGGGTGGCACCCAAAATCTGCAAAGGGTTGCCAGGGTCCTTAGCTCGCACCCTGCAGGAGGAAGCCCATTCCATGAATATAGAAGTATCGAGGCGAAGCTTTTTAAAGCTGGCCGGTGCCGGCGTGGCGGGATCCGCCATAGCCGCGTTCGGTTTCGGGGAGGCGGAAGCGCAGCTTGTAACCCACATCAAGCCCTTCCGGTTGGCTCAGACCAGGGAGGCCCGCACCATCTGCCCGTACTGCGCGGTGAGCTGCGGAATGATGGTCTTCGCGGCGCAGAACAAGGTGAACAACAACCGGTTCGAGGTTACCCATATCGAGGGCGACTCCGACCACCCGGTGAACCGCGGCACGCTGTGCCCGAAGGGCGCGGCCGCCATCGACTACATCCGGTCCGAGACCCGGGTGAAGTATCCGATGTACCGCAAGCCCGGCACCAACCAGTTCGAGCGGGTGTCCTGGGATTTCGCGATGGATCGTATCGCGCGGCTGATGAAGGATGACCGCGATGCGAACTGGATCGAGAAGAACGAGCAGGGCGTCACGGTCAACCGCTGGACGACCATGGGGTTCCTTTCCGGAAGCTCAGTGACGAACGAGACAGGCTGGGTGACCTACAAGGTCGCGCGCGGCCTGGGCATGCTGCAGATCGAGAACCAGGCACGCATCTGACACGGCCCCACGGTGTCCAGTTTGGGCCCGACGTTTGGCCGTGGCGCGATGACCAACTCCTGGACCGACATCAAGAATGCTGATGTCGTCTGGATCATGGGTGGCAACGCCGCGGAGGCGCACCCTTGCGGATTCAAATGGGTCACGGAAGCGAAAGCTGAGCGTGGCGCCAAATTGATGGTGGTCGATCCGCGGTTCACGCGGTCGGCGGCCGTGGCTGATCACTATGCACCGATCCGCTCGGGGACCGACATCGCGTTCCTGTCCGGTGTGATCAACTACCTGCTCAGCAACGATAAGATTCACAAGGAGTATGTACGTCACTACACGAACGCGGCCTACTTGGTGAAAGAGGGGTACGCGTTCGACGAAGGTTTGTTCTCGGGCTATGACGAGAGCAAGCGCTCATACGACCGCAGCAGCTGGGAGTACGAGTTCGGACCGGACGGCTTCGCCGTTCGCGACATGACGCTCGAAAACCCACGCTGCGTGTTCCAGCTGATGAAGCAGCATTTCGCACGGTACACGCCCGAACTGGTATCTCAGGTCAGCGGCACGCCGCAGGACAAGTTCCTGAAGGTCTGCGAATGGGTGGCCTCGACCGCCAATGGCGAGCGGGCCATGACCATCATGTACGCGTTGGGCTGGACCCAGCATTCGCACGGTGCGCAGAACATCCGCTCCGCGGCGATGATCCAGCTTCTATGCGGCAACATCGGCATTCCCGGCGGTGGCGTGAACGCACTTCGCGGTCACTCCAATGTGCAGGGCATCACCGATGTCGGCACGCTGACGGCGGCCATTCCCGGCTATCTCAACCTGCCGATCGATGCCGAGCCGACGTTGGAGTCGCATCTGACAAAGCGGCAGTTCAAGCCGCTGCAGGCCAACCAGACGAGCTACTGGCAGAACTACAGGAAGTTCTATGTCAGCTTCCTGAAGTCGTTCTACGGCGACAAGGCGACGCCGGAGAACCAGTTCGGCTACGACTGGCTGCCCAAGCTCGACGTGGCCTACGATTGCCTGCGCATGTTCGAAACCATGTTCCAGGGCAAGACCAACGGCCTCATCTGCCAGGGCTTCAACCCGCTGATGGCCATCGCTCACAAGAACAAGAGCGTGGCCGGTTTGTCGAAGTTGAAGTTCCTCGTCTCCATCGATCCGATCGAGACGGACACGGCGCGCTTCTGGGAGAACCATGGCGAGTTCAACGACGTAGAGACCGCCAAGATCCAGACGGAAGTGTTCATGCTGCCCGTGACCTCGTTCGCCGAGGAAGCGGGGAGCCTGACCAATTCCAGCCGCTGCATCATGTGGAAGTGGCAGGCTGCGGACCCGTACTTCGAATCCAAGACGGATACGCAGATTCTCGCCGACCTCTTCCTTCGCATCCGCAATCTGTATGCGAAGGAGGGCGGCAAGGGTGTCGATCCTCTGATGAACGTCAGCTGGAACTACAAAGACCCGCTGGAGCCGGATGCCGACACGCTTCTCAGGGAGCTCAACGGCAAGGCGCTGGTGGATCTGAAGGACGCCGACGGCAAAGTCGTGCGCGCCGCGGGTCAACAGCTCGCCAGCTTCGGCGAGATGCGGGACGACGGCACCACTGACGGCTCTATGTGGATCTACACGGGCGTCTATGGTCCCTCCGGCAACTTCTCCATGCGCCGCGAGAACACCGACCCATCAGGGCTCGGCGTCTTCGGCAATTGGGGCTTCAGCTGGCCGGCCAACAGGCGCATCCAGTACAACCGCGCTTCCGCCGATCCACAGGGTAAGCCGTGGAGCGAGGCCAAGAAGTACATGTACTGGAACGGCGAGCGTTGGACGGGTCCGGACGTTCCGGACTACGTGCCGACGATCCCGCCGGAGCGCGCTACCGGTCCCTTCATCATGAACCCGGAGGGCGTTTCGCGGCTCTGGGTGCGTGGCTTGATGGCCGATGGACCGTTCCCGGCACACTACGAGCCGTTCGAGTCACCGGTGCCCAATCCAGTGTTCCCCAAGGTGCGGGGCAACCCGGCGGCGCGGGTGTTCAAAGGCGATATGGAGGTCTTTGGCGATGCCAAGGAGTTCCCGATCGTCGCGACCACCTACCGCCTGGTCGAGCATTTCCACTACTGGACCAAGGGGGTGCACATGAATGCAGTGATGCAGCCCGAGTTCTTCGTGGAGATCTCGGAGGAACTGGCAAAGGAGAAGGGTATCCGCCACGGCGGCATGGTTCGTGTCTGGTCCAAGCGTGGATCGGTCAAGGGCAAGGCCGTCGTCACCAAGCGACTCAAGCCGTTCCAGATGGGCAACAGGGTCGTGCATCAGGTCGGTTTGCCGCTCAACTTCGGATTCATCGGCGTAGCCAAGAAGGCTTCCCCGATTAACTCGTTGACGCCGCCGGTCGGCGACGCCAACGCGCAGACGCCGGAGTTCAAAGCGTTCCTGGTCGATATCGAGCCCGTTTCTGGGCCGGTGGCATAGGGAGGATCGCACACATGTTTCCTCCTATTGCAAATCCGACCACGGGCGCAGCACAAGCCAGGTTCGGCGAACGCGACCTGGTTCGTCGGTCGGCGTCCACTGTGACGCCGGCCCAACGGCAGACGGCGGTAGCAAAGCTGATCGACGTCTCCAAGTGCATCGGCTGCAAGGCCTGCCAGACGGCATGCCTCGAGTGGAACCAGCTGACTGAGCAGGTGGGAGTCAACGTGGGTGTCTATGACAATCCGCATGATCTCACGCCCAACAGCTGGACGCTGATGCGCTACACCGAGTACGAGAACCCGGAGTCCGGCAACCTCGAGTGGCTCATCCGCAAGGATGGGTGCATGCACTGCGAGGACCCGGGCTGCCTGAAGGCGTGCCCGTCGCCCGGGGCCATCGTGCAGTACTCCAACGGCATCGTCGATTTCGTGAAGGAGAACTGCATCGGATGCGGCTACTGCGTGAAGGGATGCCCATTCAACATCCCGCGCATCTCGCAGGTCGACAACAAGGCGTACAAGTGCACGCTGTGTTCCGACCGCGTGGCCGTGGGCCAGGGGCCGGCTTGCCAGAAGGCGTGCCCCACGCAGGCCATCGTATTCGGTACCAAGGACGACATGAAGAAGTGGGCGGACCGGCGCATCGCCGATCTGAAGTCCCGCGGCTTCTCGCATGCCGGTTTGTACGACCCACCCGGCGTGGGCGGCACGCACGTCATGTACGTGCTGCATCATGCCGACAAGCCGCAGCTCTATGCCGGTCTTCCCAATAACCCGAGGATCAGCCCGATCGTCGAGCTTTGGAAGGGCGTCAGCAAGTATGCGGGCATGGCTGTGATCGGCCTCACTGCAGCGGCAGGCCTGATTCATCACATACTGCAGGGACCGAACCGCGTCTCGGCGGAGGATGAGGAGAAAGCCGACGAGCTCGCCGGAGGGCAGTCATGACCGGCCATGAGGGAGACGGCGCACACGTTCGTGTGCGCCGCTACTCCGGCAGCGCCCGCCTCAATCACTGGATTGTTGCGGTCAGCTTCGTGTTGCTGCTGCTGAGCGGCTTGTCATTGTTCCACCCGAGCCTGTTCTGGCTGAGCGCGCTCTTCGGCGGTGGAGCGACGGTTCGCTGGCTTCATCCGTGGATCGGGGTCGTGCTGGTCATCGGATTTCTCGGGCTCTTCGTCAGGTTCTTCTGGCAGAACCTGCCAGAGAGCACCGACTTCGTCTGGCTCGCGCGTATCCGGCACGTGTTGACAGCGAATGACCACTACCTGCCGGAGATAGGCAAGTACAACGCCGGGCAGAAGTTCGTCTTCTGGTCGCAAGCCGTGCTCGTCGCGACCCTGTTTGTCACGGGCGTCGGATTGTGGGAACCTGGTCTCCACTATTTCGAGAACCTGTTTGGCTTCAAGGCGACGATCGACCAGTTGCGAATGGCAGCGCTCATTCATGCGGGCGCAGCTGTGCTGGCTATCACCATTTGGATTGTCCACGTTTACGCCGCGATCTGGGTGCGTGGCACATTCAGTGCGATGACGCGTGGGTTCGTTACCGGCGGTTGGGGTTGGCGTCATCACAGGAAATGGCTGAGAAGTGAGGTCAAGAAGGGCGAGGTCGAGCGTCCGCGGGTCACGCCAGCCGAGTAGGACGCATCGATTGAAATATCCAATGCTGGAATTGGAACCGAGCCCTTGATGAAACAGGACTGATCGACGACACGTTCAGCTGCCAAAACCTCCGCAGGGATTTGGCATTCCTACTGATCTGAAGGGCGCCTCTAACGGCGCTCTTCTTTTTTGTTGCCCAGCATCGGGACATTGCTCGTGAGGAGCGTTCAACCCGACTATCGGCGTGGGTTGACGACAATGGTGCCCGTGTTCGTCACATCGTAACCACCCAGAGATGCGGCCCGTTCGCGAAAGGCCTCGGTCTTTGCGAAAGCCAAAAGCCGCTGCAGAGGCACCTCGAAATACTCCATGCGCCGTACCGCCAGATCGAAGCGCTCCCATCTCAAAGGTATGAAGTCTAGTCCCTGCTCGCGGGCAACGGCTTCGATGGCCAAGCCGGCGTCAGCCTTCCCCTCCCTGATGGTAACTGCAACGTCTGTTTCACTGCTCACGGCCGTCTCGTGCGACCTTAGATCTTGCAGTTCGATCCCGGCATCGGTGGCCAACTTCGTGAGCAGGAGGGCGCTGCCCGAGCCTTCCTGGCGCTGAACGATGCGAACGCCTGGATTGAGCAGGCCGCCGATGGATCGAATGCCGAGTGGATTGCCCTTGGCAACAACGAGACCTTGGTTCCGTCTCGCCCATTCGATCACGACAAAGTCCAGCGCGCGGAGGGTTTCGGTCAAATACGCAGCATCGTACTCGCCGTTGTCCCGGTTGATCAGGTGAACAGCCGCGGCAACTGCCTCCCCCGACAGGAGGCGGTGGACGCCCCCCGTACTTCCATCAACCAGGATGGCCAAGCCACACCGCGACTCCCGGGCACTCCAGTCGAGCAGCGGATCATGGCTGCCGGCAATTACGGGTGGGGGCGAGCCCAGGTGGGTCGCAGCATGGGGGTAGTCAGCCGATTGCGCGACCCAAAGCTCAATAAGCCGCCTCGGGAAAAGGAGTTTTCCGGAAAGTTTGCAGTTGGGAATGCGCTGGGTCCTGACCAGCTCGTAGATCGTTCGCTCACGCACGCGAAGATAGTCCGCGACTTCGGCAACCGTCATGAGATCAGGAATGTCGCGGATGTTCATGGTGTCGCTGTACGACCGGAGACGTCGTATAGCTTTAAGCTATGACTTGGACAACTGCCTTGGACGGATGCTGCGATTGCAAAAGTTCATTGTAGAAAACACAAAGAATTGCAAGATGCCGCCGATGGCACCGGCGCGAACATCTAAGCAGTCAAAGAGAAAATCTCCGGTTGCAGAGCCGATCCCGGGGCCTGTCCGAGTTCCCGGGATCCGCATTGCCCATGTGGGTGGGGCACCGGAGGCTATTGCCGAAATCCAAGCCTATTGGCGCGCCCGCAGTGCGGTCTTTGCCCATCACAGCGGTAAACGAGAAGACGCGCACCTGCTCGAGCCGGTGGTCCATTCCGCGCACGTCGTCTTCCTGTCCGAACATGTCAGCCGCGAAATCGAAATGCAGCTGGACGACTACATTGCGCGCACCGACACGCCCCTCATTCTGCTGGAGCGCGACACGGTCGCCGGCGTCTCTACTGCCTTGGAGAGCCTTTGGCTCCAAGAATAGGTTGAGGTCAGGGCACCACGGCTACGCCTGCGCTGCCCGCTTCGATTTGGCCGACGATGCGAGCCAACGGGTAGCCGGCGGCCCTGATGTGGCCGGTCAATTCGGTTGCACGCTCGGCTGCGCAGGCGATCAGCAGGCCGCCCGAGGTTTGTGGGTCGGTCAGCAGGTGTCGCCTCCACTCAGGCCAGTTCTCGGGCAGAGAGACACTCAAGCCATAACTCGTCCAGTTGCGATGGGATGCACCCGTTACGCAGCCTTCTTGAGCAAGCCGCTCAGCCTCTTTGAGCAACGGTACCTCGCTTGCTCGAATGTTGATGTGCAAGCCCGAGCCCCGGGCCATCTCCATCGCGTGCCCAAGCAAGCCAAAGCCCGTTACGTCGGTGACGGCATGAACGCTGCTGTCCTGCGCCAGTTCTGCTCCCACGCGATTCAACAGCGTGGTGGTGGCGATCATTTCCGAGTAGCCGTCAGGTGACAGCATCGCCTTCTTGATCGCGGCGGAGTAAATTCCAACGCCAATCGCCTTGGTCAGAATCAAAGCATCCCCAGGCTTCGCATCGGCGTTGCGGCGAACATGCTCCGGGCGGCACGTTCCGATCACGGCCAGGCCATACACGGGCTCCGGGCAATCGATGGAATGGCCGCCAGCGACGGGTATCCCCGCTGCTGCGCAAACGGCAGACCCGCCCTTCAATATCTCCCGCACCATCTCGGGCGCGATCTTGTCCACCGGCATGCCGAGGATGGCGAGCGCCATGATCGGCTTTCCGCCCATGGCATAGACATCTGAAATGGCGTTCGTCGCCGCGATGCGTCCGAAGTCGAACGGATCGTCGACCATCGGCATGAAGAAGTCGGTTGTGGCGATGATGCAGGTGTTCTCATCGAGTTGCCAGACAGCGGCATCATCGGCGGTCTCCGTGCCGACCAGCAGTTGCTTGAAGGGCGTCGCCGCGGGCTGGTCGGCGAGAAGCTGTTGCAGCACCGAAGGCGCCAGCTTGCAGCCACAGCCACCGCCGTGTGCAAGGCTCGTCAATCGCACTTGAGGGATGTTCATGAAGTTCCTCCAGTTGCACCGTGCTGACCGCGCGCCGTCCGCCATGCCTTGGCCAATGCGGTTGCCGCTCGCTCAACGTCGGCTTGGGTCGTTGCGCGCCCGACCGAGAGACGCACTGCGCCCAGTGCTTGTGCGGGCTCATAACCGAGTGCCGAGACAATGGGCGAAGGGTCTTCGCTGTCGGCATGACAGGCCGAACCCGTCGACGCGAGAACGTCGGGGCAATGTTGCAGAACGATGCGGCCCGAGACGCCCGGAAAGAGTACATTGATGGTGTTCGGCAATCTCTGCTTGCCATCGCCGACGACCACCAATCCCTCGACCTCCGTCTGAAGGTGCTGCAACAAACTCGCCGTTCGCTCCGAAAGCACCCGCTGATTTGCTTCCAACGATTTCTGCGCGAGCGCGCAAGCTTCGCCCAGACCAACAATGAAGGGGACGTTCTCCGTTCCTGGCCGTCGCCCGTTTTCTTGCCCGGCGCCGACCACCAGGGGCGGCAGGTCCAGGCCTGCTCGCATGTAGAGCGCGCCAATACCCTTGGGCGCGTAGAGCTTGTGCCCGGCTATCGTCAGCAGATCGACGCCGAGCATCTTCGTGCTGACCGGAACCTTGCCGACGGACTGCGCGGCGTCCGTGTGGATCAGTGCTCCCTGGGCGTGCGCGAGCAAGGATATGTCGCGCACCGGTTGGATCGTGCCGATCTCATTTTGCGCATGTATGATCGTAACCAGCGCCGTTTGATCGCCGATCGCCTCTGCCATGCGCTCGACCGACACCACGCCGTCATTCTCAGCCGGAACGCGGCGAACCGAATAACCGGCACGCTCGAGAAGATGGCAGCATGCCTCCGTGGCGGGATGTTCAATGTTGGATGTCACGACGCCGCGCCGCGCACTTACAGCGATGCTGCTTCGGATGGCGATGTTGGTAGCTTCGGTGGCCCCACTCGTGAAGATGATCTCGTCCGGCCGCGCATCGATGAGATCTGCGACCTGTGTTCGCGCCTTCTCGACAGCCTCGTGTGATCGGCGGCCGAGCAGATAGCCTGAGGACGGGTTGCCGAACTCGCCGCGCAGGTAGGGCAGCATCGCCTCGAGGACCTCGGGCGCCACCGGCGTCGTCGCATTGTAGTCCAGATAGATTGCGCTCATTTTGCTTTATCTGGCGGGCACCACCGGAACGACAGCGCCCGCCCGACTCAACGTTGTCACGCGGCGACTTCGCTGGCCGTGATCGAGTACTTGAACGTATCCGGGTCCAGGCAGTCGAGACGGCCGGCGACCGTCTCCGCCTGCGGGTACATCAGAAACTCCAGTTTGCCACCCTTAGCATCCGGCAGAGCAACGTCATGCGCGACATTGTAGGCGAGCCAGTTTCCTTCCCACGATCCGAACAGCGCGCGGCGCGCGTCGACGACCTTCTGGTCTGTAAGGGGCAGGTTGCCCGGCGGCTCTTCAAGCACGACTTTGCGCACGTCGGCGGGGTCCACAGGGACCCATCCGAAGCCTGCGAGAAACACCTCGGCACGGCAATGCTGGGCGCGGGTGACGTTCGCTGAACCCGCTCCGAGGCTGCGGTAGCCGAACTTCGAGGGCGCCACGCGCAGGCCGTAGACGTCGCGTGCCGGCAAGCCGGCCGCGCGCGCAAGGCCGACATAGAGCGCGTTGAGGTCGGCACACTTGCCGCTCAGGTTGCCGCTCTTGAGCATCGCAGCGACGTCGCCGATGCCGCAACCGCGGGTCTTGGGATCGCGTGCGCTGTTCTCCACCACCCAATCATAGATCCGGCGAGCCTTGTCGATGTCACTCGTCGCGCCGGCGACGATCTTGTCGGATGTCTCCTTGACGATACCCGTTACAGGGATGAGGTCCGTTCCTGCGGTATTGAGCGTGCGCTCTTCGGCTGACAGGGTTGGTGCGCCGCCAGGCTTTGTCAGATCGATCGCGCGGTCGCGCGTGGAGAACTTGCTGGTGATCTCCACCACCGGCGCCATCTCGGCGTCGTTCCAGGCGACGTGCAGGAACTCGGCATTGTACTTGCCATCTCGTTTGATTGCTGCGCTCTTGCCATTGGTCGTCCAGGTGCTGCCGGCGGGCCGGAACCAGTCGGGAGCACTGAACGCCGGCAGTGGCACCCACGCCTGCATCGGACCACCCGGTTTCGCAATCTCCAGCCGCGTCACCGTCTGAAAGTTGCGCCACGCGCCCGGTTGAGGCGCGAACCCGGACTGCTGTGCGAACGCCGCAGCCGGCAGGGTCGAGACCGCTGCGAACGCACCGCCGGCCTTAAGCACGTCTCGTCTGTTCATCGTCATGTCGTTTTCTCCCTTTGCCTAGTGTTCGCGTTTCACCAGCGGCGCATCCGCACCCGCCAATCTCAAAGCGGCCAGGATGTCGGATCGCTGCCAATCGATGTCGCCCTCCACGAACTGACGAGCGGTCAGACTGCGGTCGAGGACGTAGGTGGTGGGCAAGATGCTGACGTCCCACGCCCTGGTCACGGCGCGGTCTGTGTCGAGCAGAACGGGAAAGTTGAGCGGCGTGTTTTGCAGGAATGTGCGTACCCGCGCCGGAACTTCTGCAACATTCACGGCGACGACCGCGAGGTCCTCGGCCGGCATGTGCTCCACCAACTTTTTCAGCGAGGCGAGCTCCTCGCGACAGGGTTCGCACCAGGTCGCAAAGAAGTGCACGAGCGTTACGCGACCGGTCCGTGAGCGAAGATCCTGCTTCGCGCCATCGATGTCGGGTAGCGAGAACGAAGGCTTGGCCCCGTCCGCCAGCGGTACGAGCTGGCGCTGCTCAACAGCCTTGATGGGGGCGGCAATGCTGCAGAGCGCGATCAACGCAGCAATTGCCGTCAACACGGCAATCACGACCTCGCGCGGTACCCAGCCCGCCCCAAGGACGGGTACTCGCTCCGCTATGTGGACAATCGCGCCCCGATCCTCGGGAGCTGCTCTGCAGAACATGCTCTGCAGTAACTAGCAAATATTACGGCGGCGGGCAATTTAGTGAGTAATTGGCCTTCAACACGCTTTCTGATCAGGTTTCTTCAAATCAAGGCCCTTCGCAGTCGGCGGATGCTCGGTCTTGGAGCCTGGTAGCGGCCCTGCGGCGGTTGTCTCGTTGTGCGACCCGCCGGTGCCACCGCCCGACCATCCGGTCGAGCCCATGTTCTTGCTCCCGGAATCCGGGCCTTTCTCCGTTCGTGTCGGCGAGTTCACGGATGGCGCAGTGGCACATCCGGCTCGCGAAGTATCCTGTTGAGCAAGGGCGGACTGAATCGTTGGACAGCTCGCCAGGAGTGCCAAAGACAGACCCAACGCTATCGATCGTAGAGGCATCGCAGCACCCGCAAATGGCTGGAAAGCTTGCGAACTGAACCAGGAAGCAGGGCGTGAAGTTCCACCCTTGGCCGGGCAAATGTAGAAAATGCCAAATTTTGCAGTGCAAAATTGACGGTCAGGGCCTCCTTCGGTAGGGTCGCCGATGCACTTCAGGATTGGACTAACTCCAATACTGCGAGGGCTACCTGCGGAGGAGCCTGAACCCATGAACATCGAAGTCTCTCGCCGGCATTTTCTAAAGCTGGCAGGGGCTGGTGCAGCGGGATCGGCGATTACAGCGTTCGGATTTGGCGAGGCAGAAGCACAAGTTGCCGCCTACGTCAGACCGTTCAAGCTGGCATCGGCCACTGAAACCCGTAACACCTGTCCCTATTGTTCCGTGGCCTGCGGCGTCATCATGTACAGCCGAGGCGATCTCAAAAAAGGCGAGCGGGCCGACATCTTCCATATCGAAGGTGATTCGGACCACCCCACCAACCGTGGCACGCTCTGCCCGAAGGGCGCTGCTCTCCTCGATTTCGTGAAATCCGAAACGCGCACGAAGTTTCCTCGTGTTCGCGAAGCAGGATCGCGCGAGTGGAGGCAGATCACCTGGGATGACGCGCTGAACCGCATCGTCCGCCACATGAAGGCGGATCGCGACGCCAACTTCGTCGCAACCAACCGCGACGGCGCGACAGTCAACCGCTGGACGACCACCGGCTTCCTTGCCGCGTCCGCAACCACCAACGAAACGGCGTTTGTGACCTACAAGGCGGTCCGCAGCGCCGGCATGCTTGTATTCGACAACCAGGCGCGTGTCTGACACGGCCCGACGGTGTCCAGTTTGGGCCCGACGTTTGGCCGTGGAGCGATGACGAACTCCTGGACCGATATCAAGAACACTGACCTCGTCGTTATTATGGGCGGCAACGCCGCCGAGGCGCATCCTTGCGGTTTCAAGGGCGTGACCGAGGCGAAAGCCAATCGCGGCGCCAAGCTGATCGTCGTCGATCCGCGCTTTACGCGGTCTGCGTCGGTGGCGGACGTCTATGCGCCGATCCGGCAAGGCACCGACATCGCCTTCCTGCTCGGCGTGATCAACCACTGCATCCAGAACGACAAGATCCAGTGGGAGTACACAAAGGCCTTCACCAACGCGACCTACATCGTGCGCGAGGGCTACGGGTACCAGGACGGTCTGTTCACCGGCTATGACGAGTCGGTGCGCGACTACAATCGCGAGAGCTGGGAGTATGAGATCGGCGCCGATGGCTTCGTCGTTGCCGACGATACCCTGCAGCACCCGCGCTGTGTCTGGAACCTGCTGAAGCAGCACGTCGCCACCTACACGCCCGAGATGGTCGAGCGCATTTGCGGAACGCCGAAGGCGAAGTTCGTCCAGGTTGCGCAGATGATCGCGGAGACCTCGGCGCGCGACAAGGTGATGACGTCGATGTATGCCCTGGGGTGGACGCAACACTCCAAGGGTTCTCAGAACATCCGCTGCATGGCGATGCTGCAGCTGATCCTGGGCAACATCGGCCTGCGTGGCGGTGGCATGAACGCGTTGCGCGGTCACTCCAACATCCAGGGGCTGACCGACATCGGGCTCATGTCGAATCTGATCCCGGGCTACCTCACGATCCCGACGGAGCGCGAGGCGGACCTCACCGCGTACATGTCGACGCGCGGATTCAGACCCATGCGACCGGGCCAGATGAGTTTCTGGCAGAACTACAAGAAGTTCTTTGTGAGCTTCCAGAAGGCGATGTGGGGACCGGCGGCGACGCCCGAGAACGACTTCGCCTACAACTATCTGCCCAAGCTCGACGTGCCAGCCTATGACGTCCTCCGCGCCTGGGAGCTGATGCACCAAGGCCGGATGAACGGGTACTTCTGCCAGGGCTTCAATCCGCTCCTCTCCTTCCCGAACCAGGCGAAGCTGAGGGCCGCGATGGCCAAGCTGAAGTTCCTGGTCGTGATGGACCCGCTGGAGACGGAGACGGCGCGGTTCTGGGAGGACCACGGCGAGTTCAATCCTGCAAGGCCGGAGGAAATCAAGACCGAGGTCTTCGAGCTTCCGACGACGTGCTTTGCGGAAGACGAAGGCTCGCTGGTGAGTTCCTCGCGTTGGCTGCAGTGGCACTGGCCGGGTGGAACACCTCCCGGAGAGGCCAAGACCGACGCGTGGATTATGGCCCAGATCCATCTGCGGCTGAAGGAGCTCTACAAGAAGGAAGGCGGTGCTTACGCCGATCCGATCTTGAATCTCCATTGGCCGTACAAGGATCCCAACGATCCGCATCCGGCGGAGATCGCCAAGGAGCTCAACGGCTACGTTGTCTCCGACGTGCAGGATCCGACCGACCCGACCAAGCTCGTCCTGCAGCAGGGCAAGCAGGTGCCGGGCTTTGCCGTGTTGCGTGACGATGGCTCGACTGCGTGCGGCTGCTGGATCTACGCCGGCTGCTTCACCGAGGCCGGCAACATGATGGCTCGGCGCAACAACGCCGATCCGGACAACACGGGAGCCTTCTCGAACTGGTCGTTCTCCTGGCCGGCAAACCGCCGCATCCTCTACAATCGTGCTTCCGCGGACCTGCAGGGTAAGGCCTGGGATCCATCGCGAAAGCTCATTGAGTGGAACGGCGAGCGCTGGGCGGGATACGACATCCCCGACATCGGGCCGACCATGAAGCCGGATTTGGTTCAGCCCTTCATCATGAACCCCGAGGGCACGGCGCGCCTCTGGGTTCGACGCATGATGAAGGACGGGCCGTTCCCGGTGCACTACGAGCCCTTCGAGAGCCCGATCGCGAACCCGATCGCTGCGAAGATCCGGGGCAACCCGGCGGCGCGCGTGTTCAAGGGCGACATGGAGGTGTTCGCCGATGCCAAGGAGTTCCCCTTGGCAGCGGTCACCTACAGGCTCACCGAGCACTTCCACTTCTGGTCAAAGCACGTGCAAGTGAACGCGATGCTTCAGCCGGAGTTCTTCGTGGAGATCTCGGAGGAGCTGGCACGGGAGAAGAACATCCCGAAGGGCGGCTGGGTGCGCGTGTGGTCCAAGCGCGGGTCCGTCAGGGCCAAGGCTGTGGTCACCAAACGCATCAAGCCAATGACCTGCGATGGGCGAACGGTGCACATCGTCGGCATCCCGATCCACTGGGGCTTTACCGGCGCGGCCAAGAAGGGTTTCGGAGCGAATGTTCTGACGCCTTACGTGGGCGACGCCAACATCGAGACGCCGGAATACAAGGCGTTCTTGGTGGACATCGAGCCGATCACCGGACCAGTGGCATAGGGAGGACGACACCATGGCAACGTTTCAGCCATTCGACGTCATCCGCCGCTCGGCCACGGTGACGACCACACCACCCCGCGACCGTGGGGTGGAAGTGGTGAAGCTGATCGACACATCGAAGTGCATCGGCTGCAAGGCCTGCCAATCGGCTTGTCTTGAGTGGAACGACATGCGCGAGCCTGTCGGGGTCAACGTGGGGGTCTACGACAATCCCCACGATCTGACGCCCAACATGTTCACGCTCATGCGTTTCACGGAGTGGGACAACCCGCAGACGGGCAACCTCGAGTGGCTCATCCGCAAGGATGGGTGCATGCACTGCGAGGATCCGGGGTGCCTGAAGGCATGCCCGGCGCCCGGCGCCATCGTGCAGTACGCGAACGGCATCGTGGACTTTGTGAAGGAGAACTGCATCGGCTGCGGCTACTGCGTGAAGGGGTGTCCGTTCAACATCCCGCGCGTGTCCCAGGTCGATCACAAATCCTACAAGTGCACGCTGTGCTCGGATCGCGTGGCGGTGGGGCAGCAGCCCGCGTGCTCGAAGGCTTGCCCGACGCACTGCATTACGTTCGGCACCGTCGCGGAGATGGATGCGCTGGCGGAGAAGCGGATCGCCGACTTGAAGTCGCGCGGTTTCGCGAGCGCCGGCCTCTACAATCCGCCGGGTGTCAGCGGGACGCACGTGCGTTACGTGTTGCATCACGCGGACAAGCCGGAGCTGTATGCCGGCTTGCCGAACAACCCGAGGATCAGCCCGATCGTCGAGTTGTGGAAGGGCGTCAGCAAGTACGCCGGTCTGGCCGTCATTGGTCTGACGGCGGCTGCAGGTCTGGTGCACCACATTCTGCAAGGTCCCAACCGTGTCTCCCGGGAAGACGAGGAGAGTGCGGACAAGCTTGCGGGAGAAAAGCGGTGAGCCAGCAAAACCAAGACGGCGCGCACATTCGTGTGCGCCGTTACTCAGGAAGCGCCCGCATCAATCACTGGATCGTAGCGGTCAGCTTCGTGCTGCTGCTGTTGAGCGGGCTGTCGCTGTTCCATCCGAGCCTTTACTGGCTGAGCGCTCTGTTCGGCGGTGGAGCGACCGTCCGCTGGCTGCACCCCTGGATCGGGGTGGTGCTGGTGATCGGCTTTCTCGGGCTGTTCGTACGCTTCTTTTGGCAGAACCTGCCCGAGTTCACCGATTTCGTGTGGCTGGCCCGCATCCGGCACGTCTTGACTGGCAATGACCACTACCTGCCTGAGGTCGGCAAATACAACGCCGGCCAGAAGTTCGTGTTCTGGTCGCAGGCGGTGTTGGTTGCCACACTGTTCGTGACGGGCATCGGGCTGTGGGAGCCGGGCCTTGCCTATTTCGAGAGCCTGCTTGGGTTCAAGGCCACAATCGACCAGTTGCGAATGGCAGCGCTCATTCACGCCGGTGCAGCGGTGGTGGCGATTACCATCTGGATCATTCACGTATACGCTGCGATCTGGGTGCGCGGTACATTGACCGCGATGACGCGAGGTTTCGTCACGGGCGGCTGGGGCTGGCGCCATCACCGCAAGTGGCTTCGCAAGGAAGTGGATAAAGGTGAGATCGAGCGGCCGAAGGTAACGGCTGCCGAGTAGACCGCGAGAGCGAGCCTTATCCTCGGTTCGAGGTGCTCATGTCTGATGCTGCCGGCCCCAAGGTGGGCCTCATGAATATCGGAGAGGAAGCGAAGCCGCCGTTCGCTGTCCTCCCCGACCCCTCTTCAATCTTCCTCAATCGCGCCCAGCGGCTTGCCACGCTTGCTCCCACGCACGAGCTGGAGCCGTATCTGCGGTTCGTCGGCACGGTGACGCAGTGCCAGCACGATATCCAGGCCTCGCTCCCCCCGGCGCAATTGCCATCGTTCGACAAGCTCGGCCAGGCGCTCGAGCATGGAATGCCGCCGTTGTCCCGGTCGTTGATAGAGCCGGACCATGTGGTTGAGGCAACTCTCAGCGCGCTGATTGGACGGTTGGGTAAGGAAGCCATTCCCGCTCAGACAGCGGCTGCGCTCGAAAGCCTGCGATCGGCCTCAGCTGACGAACGTGGCGTGTTGGCAGCTGCTGTCCTCAAGGAAGAGAACCTGCACAATGAGGACCTCGCGCGGCGGGCGTTGGTGACTGCCGCGCTCCAGGTGCACTTCGCGCGCCTTGCCACCCAACTCAATGCTGACGATCTGAAGCCAATTGCCGACGGTGTGTGTCCGTCGTGTGGGTCGGGTCCCATGACGAGTTCGGTCGTCGGCTGGCCGAAGGCTCACAACACGCGGTTCTGCACGTGTGCGCTCTGCAGCACCATGTGGAACGTCGTGCGCGTGAAGTGTGTCCTGTGCAGCTCAACGGAGGGCATCAGCTATCGATCGATCGACGGGAAGCCGGACACCGTGAAGGCCGAGACCTGCGACAAGTGTCATCGCTACGTGAAGATTTTGTATCAGGTGAACGATCACGTCCTGGAACCGCTGGCGGATGATGTCGCGACCTTGGGGCTCGACATCCTGCTAGCCGGCGAGGAGTGGAAGCGCGGCGGGTATAACCCGTTCCTGCTCGGTTACTAGCGGCCATGAACGAGGCGCGTCCCATCAGCCGTGCTCGGCCACCTTCGGTGGATCAGGTGCTTCGTTGCCCCTCTGGCGCGGTGGCCGTCGAGCGCTTCGGCCATACCGCGACGGTCAATGCCATTCGCAAGGCGATCACTGCAGTTCGGGAGCAGCTACAAAGCGCGTCGGCCGAACCCGACGCCGTCGCTGTCGAGGCGCTCCGCCTGCTGGAGCTGGAGGCTGCACCGAGCTTGCGGCGCGTGTTCAATCTGACAGGCACCGTGCTTCACACCAATCTCGGCCGGGCCGTTCTGCCCGAGAGTGCAATCGCCGCAGCCGTTGACGCCATGCGTTCAGCAGTGGCGCTCGAATTCGACGTCGGAGGGGCCGCACGCGGCGAGCGCGACGACCACGTGCGCGGCCTCGTGCGCGAATTGACGGGTGCAGAGGACGCCGCCATCGTCAACAATAACGCGGCGGCCGTCCTGCTGGTGATCAATACGTTTGCCTCCGGCAAGGAGGCCGTCGTTTCGCGCGGCGAGCTTATCGAGATCGGTGGATCATTCCGGCTTCCGGACATCATGGCGCGCGCGGGTGCCAAATTGATCGAGGTCGGCACCACGAACCGGACGCACTTGAAGGATTACGAGCAGGCCATCGGCGCAGGCACAGGTCTGATCCTGAAGGCCCACACATCGAACTACGTCATACAGGGGTTCACGAAGTCCGTTCCGGCGCAGGAGCTGGCCGAGCTTGCGCGGTCACGACGAGTTCCCTTTGTGAATGATCTTGGCTCGGGGGCGCTTATCGATCTGTCGCGATACGGCCTCAAGCAAGAGCCGACCGTTCGAGAGTCGCTCGCGGAAGGCGCCGACCTGGTGACATTCTCGGGCGACAAGCTCCTCGGCGGACCGCAAGCCGGGATTGTCGCCGGGAGACGGGACTTGGTTGCTATGGTGGCCAAGAATCCCATGAAGCGCGCGGTACGCATCGACAAGATCCGGCTGGCGGCTCTGGAGGCGGTGCTCAAGCTCTATCGCGATCCTGATCGGCTGGCTCTATCGCTTCCGACATTGCGCTACTTCGTTCGGCCGCGGTCGGAGATTGAGACGATCGCGAGGCGCCTGCTGCCGCAGATTTCGGCTGCAGCCGGGGATCGATACGTGGTTTCGGTTGTCGCGTGCGCCAGCCAGATCGGCTCGGGGTCCCTGCCGACCGAGGTGTTGCCGAGTTCAGGCATCGCCATTGTTTCCGCATCCAAGAAGGGTGCGGGGACACGGCTGGAGGCCCTATCGTCGGCGTTCCGACAGCTGCCAATTCCTGTCATCGGCTACATCAACGATGGGGCACTGACCTTCGACCTTCGGTGTCTTGATGACGAGCCGGCGTTCGCGGCTCAGCTCGCCCGGTTGCAGGCCGGCGGTGAGGCAACTGATGTCGACTAGAGCGCCCGCGGATGCGATGGGCGTGGCCGAGCGCATGTCTGAGGCCGCCTCGGCAGCCGCGCGCGCCGACTACGAGGCAGCGCTGGCGATCTGGGTGGAATACGGGCACGCCGGCGTTGCGCGCGCGCAAGCCGAGATCGGCAGGTGTTTCGTCAATGCGCTCGGTGTCGAGCGCGATACCGACCTCGCACACAAGTGGCTGACGCTGGCAGCGAAAGCAGACGACCCCGTCGGGCAGAGCCTGCTCGGCGACTTCTACTTCAACGGTGAGGATGGCGCGCCAAACCGCGCGATTGCCGAGGAATGGTACGCCCGGGCTGCCGCACAAGGCGACGCGCATGCGCAGGACATGCTGTCGTGGATGCTCACGGACAGCGATCATCGCAAACCCGACCACAAGGGAGCGATGCGCTGGGCGCTGGCAGCCGCGGCGCAGGGTGTGCCGGCCTCGATGACCCGCGTCGGCCTGCTCTACAACAACGCGCTTGGCGTCGAGCGCGACGTGCGCGTGGCGGCATACTGGTGGCACAAGGCGGCCTTGCTGGGTGATGGCGACGGCCAGGCCATGCTCGGCGCCGCCTATCATCTTGGGGCCGGTGTCGAGCGTGACCGCGTGGCTGCATTGGCCTGGCTCATGCGCGGGCGCGCCGCGCGCAGCCCGTTCGCCGACCGTTTCTTCAACGGTGTACGCGAGCTGTGTTCCGCCGCCGAGCGCCAGGAGGCTGAGCGGCGCGCGGCACTGCCGCTGGATGCCGAGGAGGTGGTCCGATGATTGTCGGGACCGCCGGACATATCGATCACGGCAAGACGTCGCTTGTAAAGCGCCTGACCGGTGTCGAAACCGACCGTCTGAAGGAGGAGAAAGCGCGCGGTATCTCGATCGACCTGGGCTTTGCCTACTGGTCGCGTCCCAGCGGCGAGACCATCGGATTTGTGGATGTGCCGGGACACGAGGGCCTTGTGCACAACATGCTCGCCGGTGCCACGGGAATCGACTTCGTCGTTCTCGTGATTGCCGCAGACGACGGCGTGATGCCCCAGACGCGCGAGCATCTCGCCATCATGGATTTGTTGGGGCTCAAACGAGGCGTAGTGGCGCTCAACAAGTGCGACCTCGTCGATGCGGATCGCCGTTCTGCCGCTATGGCGGCGATCGAAGCGGTGCTTGTCGGAACAAGCCTCGAAGGCGCGGAAATCATTCCGGTCTCGGCCGTAACGGGCGAGGGTCTGCAGACTTTGACCGCGCGGCTGGACGAGGCTTGCTCGCAGAGCACGTCGCGACCGAAGGATGGGCTGTTCAGGCTGGCTGTGGATCGATCGTTCACTCTGGCGGGTCTCGGCACCACGGTGTCAGGCACCATTCTTTCCGGTGCGGTGCAGGTGGACGATCGCGTTGTGGTCAGTCCTTCCGGGCTGGAAGCCCGCATCCGGTCCATCAATGCTCAGAACCGGCCGGTGGAGCAGGGTGTCGCCGGTCAGCGATGCGCGCTCGTGCTGAGCGGCCCGCACATCAGCAAGGAAGCCGTGCGTCGCGGGGACGTGATCCTCGATCCTGTTCTGCACGCCCCTGCCAGCCGGATCGATGTCAGCGTTCGCATTCTGCCCTCGGAGCAGCGTCCTATCGGCCAGTGGTTTCCGGTCAAGGTCCACCACGCGGCGGCTGAAGTGCCGGGGCGTGTGGTCGTTCTGCGCGACGAGGCCTTGCGCCCCGGTGAAACGGACTACGCGCAATTGGTGCTGGAACGCCCGCTTGCCGCATCGGGGCACGATCGTTTTGTCATTCGCGATACGAGTTCCAGCCGTACCGTGGGTGGCGGAGTTTTCCTCGATCTGCGGGCACCCGAGCGGCGCCGGAGGACACCTGAACGGCGGGAGATGCTGGACGCGCTGTCGGAGCGTGAACCGGCGCATGTCCTCTCGCGTCTGCTGTCGCGCCCTGGAAGCTGGGTGGAGATCGATACCTTTCTAAGGGATCGCGCGATCGGCCGCGCAGCCGCAGACGACATCGTATCGAAATTGGGGCTTGTGACGCTGAGTGTCGGTTCTTCGCGTATTGCGACGCTTGCCACGACGTGGGAGGGCCTGCTGGCCCGCGTGGGCGAGGCTCTGGACGCGTTCCATGCCGAGCGGCCCGACCGGCCTGGTCTCGGGCTCGAGCAGTTGCGCAAGGCGGAAGCTCCGTTTCTCTCCGCGCCGCTGTTTGCGGCGGCCTTGCGCGCCATGGCCGAGGCGGGCGAGCTGATCCTGGATCGCACCTGGGTGCGCCGCCCAGGGCACGAGGTGCGCTTCTCCGACGAGGAAGAGCGTATCTGGGCATTGATCAAGCCACGGCTGGCCAGCGAGCCCTATCGGCCGCCGCGCGTGCGCGACATCGCCAACGATATGGCTATCGACGAAGACTTCGTTCGCCGCCTGATGCGGATGGCGGGCAAGCGCGGCGATATCGAAGAGATCGCACACGACCACTTCTTCCTGCGCTCGGTGGTCCAGACCATGGCGGAGATTGCCATCGACGTCGGCAGCAACGCGGCCGACGGCAAGTTCACGGCTGCCCAGTTCCGCGATCGGCTGGACAATGGCCGCAAGGTTGCTATTCAGATATTGGAGTTTTTCGACCGGCATGGATTCACCATCCGGCGGCAGGACCTGCGGCGGATCAACCCCGCTCGCATAGACTTGTTTGCGCCGAAGCCTGCGCAACAGCAAGACGGGGGAGTCCCGCTCCCGGTGGGGCGACCGGACTTCAAATCCGGGTGGGGCCGTCAGACGGTCTCAGGTGGGTTCGACTCCCATCCTCTCCCGCCAACTTCCACCGAGGTGCCACCGTGAACGCTGCCGTTTCCACGCTCGTTACGCAATTCGAGGCCGCAGCTCGTGTGGCGCAGCAGGCCGAAGACGCGTTGCGCAAGAAAATGGCCGAAGAGGTCGCGTGCATGGAGCGCCGTCGCGCGTTCGCTTTCAGGCGCACGCGATTGGTGCGTGTCCTGGCAACTGCCGCCGTTTCGAGCGAGCGCGAGGAGGGTGCTCTGGCCGCGCAGCGCCTTGCGGTGCGCACGGAACTCGGATGGGAGGGCGAGAACGAAATTCGGACCGCCGTCCTCGACCGATTGCAGCCGCTCGGCCGCACGGTCTGGCAGTGTGCTTGTGGGAAAGAGGAGCCGGCACCGGACGCCGTCAACACGGAGCTCGAAGTCTTCGAGACGTGGTTCGAGAGCTCCTACAACAAGTCGTTCTACACGCTGTTCGACCAGTATGTTCCGGAGGTGCCTGTTGTCGACTTCTGAGCGAACGGAATTCGACGATTGGCTTGCGAGCATGGTGCGCCAGCATGGCGAGTTCACCGTGCTTGTCATCCTTGCAAGCATCAGCGAACGCAGTGTGATGCCGCTTTGCTCTACCTACCTTCATGTCATGGGGGATGAGGTGGCTTGGGAAGATATCACGGTCATGTTTGCCGGTTCCGGACAGAGTTGGGATGGCGCCGCGTTCTTTCCCACCAAGGCCCGTGACGGAGGTCCGGTCGACAACCCGACGGCCCGCGTGCGGCTGGCGGAACTGGAGGCCAAGGTGACGGCCGACCGGATGATCCTGAATGAAGGCAGCTTTTTCAACGCGAACGGCCGCAAGATCGAGATTCAGCCGATCACCGACGCATGACGAATGTGATCCGCATTGTCGACACCGGGTTGCGCGACGCGCAGTGGAACGTCGCCATGACTGCTGCCCTGGTTGAGCTGCACGCGACGGGCAAGATCGGCGACGTCATCCGCTTTCACCGTTACTGGCCGTGCGTGCTGCTCGGGCGCAACCAAAGCGCTGACGCCGTCGCCGATGTGGCTTACTGCGCCCACAACGGCATCGAGCTGGTACAGCGGGTGACGGGCGGTGGTGCCGTGTTCATGAGCCCCAAGATGCTTGCGTGGGACGTCGTGGTGGGTCGGAGCAAGCCGGGACACCATCTTGGCAAGGTCGCGGACCTCATTTGCAGCGCAATCGCCGAGGCCCTCTCTGGGTTGGGTTTTGATGCGCAGTTTCGAGCACCGAACGACGTTGAGATTGCAGGGCGCAAGGTGTCCGGATCGAGTGGCTACACCGAAGGTCTCAGCGTCGTGCTGCAGGGCACGGTGCTCATTGACGACGATGCAACAAGCATGGCGCGCGCTTTGCGCATTCCCGACGATGCGCTCAAAAAAAGAGTGACGTGCCTGCGCGAGACCGCAGGGGTGGACGTTGCGGCGGATATGGTCATGCAACGTATTGCGTCGGCGCTCTGTGCCGCGTTGGGAAAGACAGCCGCTGAAGTGCCTCTGGACGCTGCCGAGCACGAACGCTGCGAGCAAATTTTGCGTGAGGCCGACACTCGCCCCGGTGTGCGGATTCGGCTGGTGTCATGACGCGCAAGCTACTCATCGTCCTCGTGAACACGGACCCTCGCAATCCCGAGGAATTGGGGGCGCCGTTCTACCATGCCGCCGTCGCGGCTGCGATGGACTACCAGGTTGACGTGGTTTGCGCGGCCACAGCGGGCAAGCTCATGCGCAAGGGTGTGGCTGACTCGATCCGTATCAAAGCCGGCCATGACAAGACCGTTCACGACTGGATACGCGACGCGCACGCCCATGGCGCGCGCTTCTGGGCCTGCCCCGCGAACCTGGATTTGTTCGATATGACCGAAGCGGACCTGATCCCGGAGTGCAGTGGCCTGCTGGGAGCCGCGAAGATGCTGCAGGATATCATGTCGGATGAGTATCGAGTCCTGACCTATTGAGGCGTGGCATGGCTGTGGTCGCCGGCAAGGACTATCCCGAGCATCTCTACTACGACGTCGAGAACCAGATCTGGTATGAGCCGCTCGGCGACGGGACAATTCGCGCGGGGTTCACGCCGATCTCGATCGAGCTTGCCGGCGACGTCCTGGTGTTCACACCGAAACGCATCGGCAAGGATTTCGAGACCAACCGATCGTTTGCGACCATCGAGTGCGGAAAGTGGATCGGCGCCGCCCGCGCAGGGTTCGATGGCGTGGTCGTGGCCTCAAATGAGGGCCTGGAGCGGCGGCCCCGGCTCCTGAACGAGGATGCCTTTGGGGGCGGCTGGATGTTGCTGGTCCGGCCGGCGGAGGACACGTGGCGGGAGCGCCTGGTGACCGGGTCTGCAGTGGGTCCCGCGTTTGCCGCCTGGCTCGAGCAGGAAGCCTACAAGGGTCGGACAAGCTGAAGGAAACAGCATGCAACACGGCGCACGCAATGACTTGCCTGCCGAAGTGACCGCCATCAAGCGGGGTGCAGTGATGTGTCAAGTGGATGTCAAGCTCGTCGGCACCGACTACAGGATGTCGTCGGTGATGACGCTGGATTCCCTGGACAGCATGGGCCTGAAGGTCGGTGACACGGTGAAAGTGCTGGCAAAGGCGGTGAACGTCTTGCTGACGAAGGGCTAGCTCGCCGCCCAGACGTCATCGTTGCCGAAACGGTCTGGACAGCGCTATATCTGAACAGATATAACGCTGGGGATGACAGTTAAACTGGAAGGGCTGCGGATTGTGATGCCGGCCAGCAATGGCAAGGCGACCTTCCGCGTCCTGAAACCATTTGCGCCTGACGTTCCGCTCGAGCCGTCCAAGGCGCTCCGGCGCCGCATTTGGGAGCTGAACGCCAGCTTTCACTGCTCGATTGTCGGCACCTGCTTTACGACAGTGGAGCTGCGGCAGCTGCTCGTCGGCAAGATGAAACTACCCGGAGCGCAGAAGGACGATGATCATCAGTTGCATGGTCGCGCCGTACTGATCGCCGCGCAGCGAACGCCGGAGGCGAAGCTGCTGCAGAAGGCGCTTGATCGGCGGCACCGCACCGCAATCAGCAAGTTCGAGAAGACGAGCAGCGCCTCGGACCTTGCCCGGCTCTGGACCGAAGCCGTGGAGCGAGCCGAGATACCAGGTGCCTATTGGGCGCTGCTGACGCACCCGGAAGCGACAGAGGACTTGGTTCGCCGCGCATTCGGCGAGGTCCACATGCTGTCTCATTTGGTCGGGGCAGCCAATCGTGCCGATATCCGGCGGCTTCGCCAGCTGGAATCCGAGAACGGGGCGTTGCAGGATAAGGTGGCACGACAGCAAACGCGATTGCGCGATTCCCTCGTCGAGCGCGATGCCACCGTCGCGAGGCTCAACGAAGCACTTGGCCGCGCGCTGGCATCTTCATCTGCCAGCAAAGATTGCCAGCATCATGATGCCGTCACGATGACCGATCCAGTTGCCGACCTGAGGCAACGGCTGGCGACGGAGCTTGCAGCGCGCGAGAGGGCTGAGAGACGTTGCTCGGAACTGAAGGCCAGCCGCGATGCCGAACGGCTGCAGCGCGAGCGTCATGAGCTTAGGGAACGCCAACTCGAGCGCGAGATCGAGGCTGCTGAGCTGTCTCTGTCCCGGCTTCTGCCACGCGCGACCGCGGAGGGCGAAGAGGCCGAGGACCTCAAAGGCTTAACATTGCTTTATGTCGGCGGTCGCGCACATCAGGTTCCGCAACTTCGACGGCTGGTGGAGGAGCGTGGCGGCCTTCTGTTGCATCACGACGGCGGCATTGATGACCGAAGCGGCCTGCTGGAGGCACAGGTGGCAAGCGCTGACGTAACGGTGTTTCCGGTTGATTGCGTGAGTCACAACGCCGTTTCCGTCGTCAAGCGCGTGGCTCGCTCAGCCGGCAAGCCATTCGTTCCGCTGCGCAGTACTGGGCTCTCGTCGTTTGTCGCCGCGCTCGGCGTCTCGCGCGATAGCGACGCGGCGAACTGTGGTGCTAGTCCTGCCTAGGAGGCGCGAGCGACCGTCTGGCGCTTCTTCTGTTCAACCTAGCTCGTCGGCTTGGCGGCACCGGAAAGTCTCTCGCGCAGCGACGCCAGCGCAGAGAGCGTCAACGGGTTTAGATCCTCACCGCCCGCTTCGACGTGGGCGAGGATATCGCGGCGCATGCGCGGATCCCAGAATTGCTCGATGTGCGCCGCAATCTGCGGCACGGCGCGCGCTTCGCCCTGTGTCGCGAAGAACGTGGCGATCTGGTTGGCCATCATGACCAGCTTGTCATGCCGCATGTTCAACCATCCGCTTGCTCAGGTTTTGCACCGGCAGAAGCCCGGAAATCCGTCCCGGGTGAGTGAATATCTCGAAGCCGTCGGCGCGTGCGATCGCTGCCAGCGTGATCCCTGCCTGCTCGGCTGTCCTCACTGCCAGTGCAGTTGGAGCGGAGATGGCCACGATGATCGGTGCTCCAGCCGCGGCTGCCTTCTGTACTATCTCCACCGACACGCGGCTTGTGAGCAGCACTATGCCCGTTCCGATATTCGAACCCGAACGACGAAGCCGGCCGACGAGCTTGTCGAGCGCGTTGTGCCGCCCGACGTCCTCGGCGAGCGCCACCAAGCCGTCTTTCCGGCTCCAGAAGCCGGCGCCGTGCACGGCGCGAGTCAGCTGATTGAGCGTCTGCGCGGCGGGCAGCGACGTCAGCGCCGCAGCTATATCCCGGGTATCGACTGTCAGCTCCGCCGTGACGCGCGGGCATGTGGGCACCGCCGCGTCCAGGCTTTCCATACCACACAACCCGCAGCCGGTCGGTCCGGTCAGCCGGCGCCGACGTTCCACGAGGTTGCGCCCGCGATCCGGAGACAGCCACATGCGCAACTCGATGCCGTTGTCGTGCTCGAGGACATCCAAGCTCATGATCTGCTCGGGCGAGGCCACGATGCCCTCGGCGAGGCTGAAACCGAGCGCAAAGTCCTCCAGGTCGGAGGGCGAGGCCATCATCACGGCATAGGTCGTGCCGTCATAGACGAGCGCCACCGGCAGCTCGTGCGGGATCCGCCTGTGATGGGGTGCCGCGCCGCCGGCCGAAGCCTTCAACGCACCCACCTCAATGCTGGCATTGTCGGTCGTCATCGCCCGCCCTACTCCGCCGCTGCCATAATGCGGCGGCTCGACTTGGAGAAGGTGTCGTACTTCTCCTGGTAGTCGGTGGGGCCGTTCGACGGGCTTACTTGAACCGCCGTCACCTTGTACTCGGGGCAGTTGGTCGCCCAGTCGGAGTAATCCGTGGTGATGACGTTGGCCTGCGTGAGCGGGTGATGGAAGGTCGTGTAGACCACGCCAGGCGCCACGCGATCCGTGATGAGCGCCCGCAGCGCCGTTTCGCCGGCACGGCTGACGATTTTCACCCAATCACCTTCCTTTACACCGCGCTGCTCGGCATCGTGCGGGTTGATCTCGAGCCGGTCCTCCTCGTGCCAGACGACGTTGTCCGTGCGCCTGGTCTGAGCGCCGACGTTGTACTGCGAGAGGATGCGGCCCGTAGTCAGCAGCAGCGGGAAGCGCGGACCGGTGCGCTCGTCGGTCGGCACGTACTCCGTCAGCATGAACTTGCCCTTGCCGCGCGCGAAGCCATTGATGTGCATCACGGGCGAGCCTTGCGGGTTGGCCTCGTTGCACGGCCATTGGATGGAACCCATCTCCTCGATCTTCGCAAAGCTGACATTGGCAAATGACGGCGTCAGCATGGCGATCTCGTCCATGACCTGGCTCGGGTGCGTGTAGTGCCAGTCGAGCCCGATCGCCTTGGCGATCAGCTGCGTGATTTCCCAATCGGCGTAGCCGCCGTTGCGCGGCGTCATCACCCGGCGCACGAGCTGGATGCGGCGCTCGGCGTTGGTGAACGTGCCGTCCTTCTCCAGGAAGGTAGAGCCCGGCAGGAACACGTGCGCGTAGTTGGCGGTTTCGTTGAGGAACAGGTCGTGCACGACCACGCACTCCATTGCGGCCAAGCCGGCCGACACGTGCGACGTGTTGGGGTCGGACTGCAGGATGTCCTCGCCCTGGATGTAGATCGCCTTGAACGAGCCATCGACAGCGGCGTCCAGCATGTTGGGAATGCGCAGACCGGGCTCGGCACTGATCGGGCGGCCCCACAGCGACTCGAACATCGCGCGCGTGGCATCATCGGAGACGTGTCGGTAGCCGGAGAGCTCATGCGGGAATGAGCCCATGTCGCAGGCGCCCTGCACGTTGTTCTGCCCGCGCAGCGGATTGACGCCGACGCCCTTGCGGCCGAGGTTGCCCGTCGCCATGGCGAGGTTGGCGATGGCCATCACCGTGGTGGAGCCCTGGCTGTGCTCGGTAACGCCAAGGCCGTAGTAGATTGCGGCGTTGCCGCCCGTCGCATAGAGCCGCGCCGCTGCCCGCAATTCGGCTGCATCAACACCGGTGTACTGCTGCGTCGCCTCGGGCGAATGCCGCGGCTCGGATACGAACGCCGCCCATTCCTGGAAATCACTCCAGTCGCAACGCTCGCGCACGAATGCCTCGCTGACGAGGCCTTCCGTGACGATTACGTGCGCCATCGCCGTCAGGACGGCAACGTTGGTGCCGGGCTGCAGCGGCAGATGGTGGGCAGCGTCGATGTGCGGCGTGCGCACCAGGTCGATGCGGCGCGGATCGACGACGATCAGTTTGGCGCCCTGGCGCAGGCGCTTCTTCATGCGGCTTGCGAACACCGGATGGCCATCGGTCGGGTTGGCGCCGATCACCATCATCACGTCGGAGTGCTCGACCGAGTCGAAATCCTGCGTGCCGGCGCTGGTGCCGAACGCGGTCTTCAGCCCATAGCCGGTCGGCGAGTGGCAGACGCGTGCACACGTATCGACGTTGTTCACGCCGAAGCCGGCCCGGATCAGCTTCTGCACGAGGAAGGTTTCCTCGTTCGTGCAGCGCGATGAGGTGATGCCGCCCACCGCGTCCTTGCCGTACTGGAACTGGATGCGCTTGAACTCGCTGGCGACGCGGCCGATGGCCTCCTCCCAGGTCGTCTCGCGCCACGGGTCGGTGATCTTGTCGCGCACCATCGGCTTCAGGATGCGCTCCTTGTGGGTGGCGTAGCCCCAGGCGAAGCGGCCTTTCACGCAGGAGTGGCCGCGGTTGGCCTTGCCGTCCTTGTAGGGCACCATGCGCACGACTTCCTCGCCGCGCATCTCGGCCTTGAACGAGCAGCCGACGCCGCAATAGGCGCACGTCGTCACCACGGAATGCTCGGGCTGGCCGATCTCGATCAGCGACTTCTCCGACAGCGTTGCGGTCGGGCAGGCTTGCACGCAGGCGCCGCAGGAGACGCATTCGCTGTCGAGGAAGTTCTCCGCCACGCCGGCCGACACGCGGCTGTCGAAACCGCGTCCGTCGATGGTGAGCGCGAAGGTACCCTGCACCTCCTCGCATGCACGCACGCAGCGATTGCAGACGATGCACTTGGAGGGATCGTAGGTGAAATAAGGATTGCTGGCGTCCTTCGTCGTGAAGTCGGGGTTTGCCTTGCCGTCCTTCTTGGCGAACACGTGGTTGGCGCCGTCGTAGCCGTAGCGCACGTCGCGCAGGCCCACCGCGCCGGCCATGTCCTGCAGCTCGCAGTCGCCGTTGGCGGCGCAGGTGAGGCAGTCGAGCGGGTGATCGGAGATATAAAGCTCCATGACGCCGCGGCGAATTTGCTTGAGGCGCTGGTTCTGGGTGTGGACGACCAGGCCGTCCATCGCCGGTGTCGTGCACGAGGCCGGCGTGCCGGCGCGGCCCTCGATCTCGACCAGGCACAGGCGGCAGGAGCCGAACGCCTCGATGGAGTCGGTCGCGCACAGCTTGGGGATCTGCGTGCCGATTTCCATCGCGGCGCGCATGATCGAGGTGCCTTCCGGCACCGTCACCTGGGTACCGTCGATGGTGAGCGTCACCGTCTTCTCGGATTTGGAGACCGGCGTGCCGAAGTCGATCTCTTTGATGAGCGTCATCTGGTCCTCACTCGGCCGCCTGCAGGCGCGGCGCGCGCCGGAAATCCTCGGGAAAATGGGTGAGCGCGCTCATGACGGGGTACGGCGTGAAGCCGCCGAGCGCGCACAAGGAGCCGAATTTCATGGTGTTGCAGAGGTCAGCGACGACGGCGAGATTTGCCTCGCGGGCCTCGCCAGCCATGATCTTGTCGATGGTCTCCGCCCCGCGCGTAGATCCGATACGACAAGGCGTGCACTTGCCGCAGCTCTCGATGGCGCAGAACTCGAAGGCAAAGCGCGCCAGCCTGGCCATGTCGGCCGTATCGTCGAACACCACCACGCCGGCGTGCCCGATCAGGCCATCACGCTTGGCGAAAGCCTCGTAGTCGAACGGCGTGTCGAACAGCGCGCGCGGGAAGTAGGCGCCCAGCGGTCCGCCGACCTGCACCGCCTTGACCGGACGGCCGGTCGCCGTGCCGCCGCCGATGCCGTCCACCAGCTCGCCCAGCGTGACGCCGAACGCCGTCTCGTACAGGCCGCCGTGCTTGATGTTGCCCGCCAGCTGGATCGGCATCGTGCCGCGCGAGCGGCCCGTCCCGAAGTCGAAATAGGCTTTGGCGCCTTCGGCCAGGATGAACGGCACCGCACCAAGCGACAGCACGTTGTTGATGACGGTCGGCTGGCCGAACAGGCCCTTGTGCGCAGGCAGTGGCGGCTTGGCGCGCACGATGCCGCGCTTGCCTTCCAGGCTGTCCAGCAGAGCCGTTTCCTCGCCGCAGACATAGGCGCCGGCGCCGACACGTATTTCCAAGTCGAACGGCTTGTTTGACTCGGCGACGTTGCTGCCGAGCAGCCCGGCCTTGCGCGCGGTGGCAATAGCGCTGCCGAGCGCCGCAATGGCGTGCGGATATTCGGAACGGATGTAGATGTAGCCCTTGCTGGCACCGACGGCGAGGCCGGCTATCGTCATGCCCTCGATCAGCAGGAACGGATCGCCTTCCATCAGCATGCGGTCGGCGAAGGTGCCGCTGTCGCCCTCGTCCGCGTTGCAAACGATGTACTTCTGCGCCGACGTGGTGTCGTGGACGGTCTTCCACTTGATGCCGGTCGGGAACCCTGCGCCGCCGCGCCCGCGCAGGCCGGACTTGGTCACCTCATCGACGATGCCGGTCGGCGTCAGCGACAGCGCGCGCTCAAGCCCCTTGTAGCCGCCGTGCGCCTGGTAGTCCTCCAGCGACAACGGATCGGTGAGGCCGCAGCGCGCGAACGTCAGGCGCGTCTGGCGCGCGAAATAGGGAATCTTCTCGACCGGGCCAAGCCACTTGGCATGCTTCTCGAGCTTGCCGAGATCTCCGGATAGCAGCCCTGCCGACAGCAAGCCCGCGACGTCCTCCGGCTCGATCGCGCCGAAACCGTAGCGAATACCGCCGATCTCGACTTCCAGCAGCGGTTCCAGCCACAGCATGCCGCGCGAGCCCGTGCGCTTGATCGGTCCCGCGGCGGCGCGCGTCAACGCTGCGGCAACATCGTCAGCACCGACAGCGACCGCGGCCGCATCGCGCGACAGATACAAAGGTGCCGGGCCGCCTGCCACCTGCGGTGTCGCGGCCTGCGGCTCCGACCTCTTGAAGAGACGGAAACTCATGCGCCGACTCCCTTGAGCAGGGTATCGACCTTGGCTGGCGTCAACCGGCCGACAACTCTGCCGTCGACCATCGCCGAAGGTCCGGTCGCACACAGACCCAGGCAATAGACCGCCTCGAAGGTCACGCGGCCGTCGGCGCTGGTGTTGCCGCAGGCGACGCCGAGGCGATCCTCCACGCGCGATACCAGCGTCTCGCATCCCATGGCCTGGCACGCTTCTGCGCGGCACATCTTGAGCACATGGCGCCCTGCGGGCTTGCGGCGGAAATCGTGGTAGAAGGTGACGACGCCATGCACCTCGGCGCGGGATAGATTGAGCGCGTGGGCGAGCGCCGGAACGGTGGCTTCGGGCACGTAACCCAGCGCCGCCTGCACCCGGTGCAGGATCTCGATCAGCGCGTCGGGGCGGTTGCCGAACTCGGCAGCAATCGCGCGTGCCGTTTCCTCGTAGTCCGTCGGGGACGCCATGCGCTACCGCCTTCGAGTCGTTCCAAGGTGGTAGATTGCGCAAACCGGTCAAGGGGCTCCAATCGCTTGTTCTGATGGGATCATCGCCCGCGCCGATGATGCTATTTGCGCCTGGTTTTGGCGGGTGTTTCCAGGCCTCGGGCGCACTCGAAGACAGCCAGGACCAGGGGCGACACCGGATCGCGATCCACGGCCACGAGACCCACGGAGTGCTCGATGACGGGCTCGACCAGCGGCACCGCGCGGATGTCCGACATGGGCCCCAGCACATCGAGAAAATATTCCGGAACGATGCTGGCGAGCCCCATCAGGTGCACGTTGGAGCACATGTTGATGACCGAGTTGGTCTCCAGCTTCGGCGTCGGCTTGGTATTGGCTGCGCGAAAAGCGCGGTCGATGATGCGCCGGTTCTGCATGCTTTGCGGCAGAAGGCACAGGGGCTGGCGCGATGCCTCTGCCCACGTCACCGACGTCTTCCTTGCGAGCTCGTTGTCGGCTCGCACCAGCAAGCTGTAGCGTTCGGTGTAGATGGCCTCCGCTTGCATGCCTTCGATCGGCTCGTTGTCGAGGTAGGTGAGGCCCACATCGATCGAGAAGTCTTCCAGGTTGCGCAAGATCTCGATTGAGCTTTGCGACAGCACGGTCAGCTCGATGCCCGGGTGGCGATCCTGTATGGCCTTGGTGAGCAGGGCCGCCATCGGCAGTCCCGCGGGAATGACGCCAAGCGACAAGCGCCCGAGGAGCGTGCCCTTCGTATTGCGCAGCTTGGAAATCTCCTGCTGCAGTGAACCCCAGTTGTCGAGGATGGCGTGGGCCCACTTGAGGACCTTCTGCCCCTCAGGCGTCAATCCGTGAAAGCGTTGCCCGCGCTCGACGATCGGCACGCCAAGCTCCTGCTCGAGCTGCCTGATGCGGCCGGAAAGGGTCGGCTGCGTGACGTTGCAAACCTTGGCGGCACGCGTGAAGTGCTTCTCGCGGGCGAGGGCTGCCAAGTATTGGAGCTGGCGTATGTCCATGGATGGTCTGCTGTGCCGTTGGCCTGCCGGTCATCCTAGCGCAAACGCTCGACCTGCCGCGAAGACTGACAGAACCAGCTTGCGAGACGCAGGCCAAATCGGTGGCGTCGATGGTGCGATAGCTGCTGCCTATGCGGCCTTCCGGTTATTGCCCATCCCGAAGCACCTCGGCCATGAAGCGCTGGGCGCGCCGCATGGCGTCCTCCGCAGCCTCGGCATTTGCGCGAATGCGCTGTCGCCGTTGACCGGGGTCGTCAAAACCATGCGAGGCGCCGTCGTAGATGCGGATTTTGATGTTGCCACCGATGGCGCGGCTGGCTTCGACGAACCGGCGGCACCTCGCCGGTGATACCTCCTCATCGGCCGAACCATGGAAAACCTGAACCGGAGCGTACGGGCGATAGCCGTCCTCGAAACGGCCCTTGAGCCCGCAGGCAGGATAGAAGGCAATGGCCGCGCGGAAGCCCAAGGGCGCCGGCGCCTGTCGCGCGGGTGTGTCAACGGACATGGCCGCAAGCGTCGCGCTTGCACCGTTCGACCAGCCTTGCAGCGCGATGCGATCGCCAACAACATCAGGCCGCGTGCGCAGGTAGGCCAGCGCACCATAGGCATCCAAGGGCCGGATGTTGACCTCATCCACCTCAGGGGGACGGTCTTGGTAACTGAAACGCGGAAAGCCCGATGCGTGGCCGCGGGGGCCGAACCCATCCACGAGCAGGGCAACGTAGCCGCTCTTCGCCCAGAGCTGTCCCCACAAGCGATGCCGCTGCGACAGGGTTGAGGCATCGTACACGCCAGCTGCCTGTGTCGAGTAGGCGCCTGCGCGCCCATGCATCATGACCACAGCGGGAACGCGGGCCGCAGGCATGGGGTCGGGCTTGAACGCGTAGCCGATGAGCGCCGTCTTGCCGTCCAGGCTTGGGAACGTGACGCGCTCGGGTGCATCCGCCCGCGCGGCGACGCACGCTGCGGCGATCGAGAGTGCAAGCGTGCCGAGAGCGTTGCCGAGCCTCACAACTCATACTCCATGCTGGTCCGACGGACGGCGGCCGGGCACATCCCTGGCTGAAGCTGCCTCGCGGAAAATTTGGCGCTATTGGCGTGCGTCGGGACAGAAGTGTATCGCCATATCTGCCATGCCGCTGCGGAGGCCCGGGCGCAGCAACAAAAATATCCAGCCGCTCCCGCCAGAACGGCCAACTTCGCTGATATCGTTGGATGTTTCCGCGGTATTGGCGCCCCGTAGGGGAATCGAACCCCTGTTTTCAACGTGAGAGGCTGACGTCCTGACCGCTAGACGAACGGGGCTCACGCAGGTAGCCCGTCTATAGGTGAGAGCGGCCCCACGATCAAGGGTGACCAGGGGGCGGCCAAGGGGTGGCGGAAGCGCAAAGCATGCCGGACGATGCCAGCCAGCGCGCAGTGGTGACGGTGGACGCCGCCGAAGCCGGCATGCGGCTCGACCGCTTCCTCGCCGGGCGGCTGGCCGATCTCAGCCGCTCGCGCCTGCAGGCCCTGATCCGCGCTGGCCACGTCAGCCTCGACGCCCGGCCCGCGACCGATCCCGGGCGGCGGCTCAGGGACGGCGAGGTGATTGCCGTCGAGATCCCGCCGCCGGAGCCTGCCGCGCCCGAGGGCCAGGACATCCCGCTCACGGTCGTCTACGAGGACGCCCACCTGATCGTCATCGACAAGCCCAAGGGCCTCACCGTGCATCCTGCGCCCGGGCACGCCTCGGGCACGCTGGTGAACGCGCTCATCGCCCACTGCGGCGCGTCGCTGTCCGGCATCGGCGGCGTCAAGCGTCCCGGCATCGTGCATCGGCTGGACAAGGACACCACCGGCCTCCTCGTCGCGGCCAAGACCGACAAGGCGCATCACGGCCTCGCCGCCCAGTTCGCTGCGCACGGCGCCGACGGCAAGCTGGAGCGCGCCTACCAGGCGATCGTGTGGGGCGCACTCCCGCGCGTACGCGGCAAGATCGACGCCGCGCTCGCCCGCAGCACGGCCAACCGCACCAAGATTGCCGTCGTGCCGGAGGCCCGCGGCCGCCACGCGGTGACGCACTACGAGGTGCTGGAGCGTTTCCAGACCGACACGTCCGCCAAGGCGGTGCCACTCGCCAGCCTGCTCAGGCTGGTGCTGGAGACCGGGCGCACGCACCAGATCCGCGTGCACCTGGCCCACGTCGGCCATCCCCTGCTCGGCGATGCCACCTACGGCGCCGGCCACAAGGCGAGCGCGCGCAAACTGAGCGAGACGGCGCAGGCCGCGCTCACCGCGCTCGATCGCCAGGCGCTGCACGCCGCCGAGCTGGCGTTCGTGCACCCGGTAACCGGCAAGCGCCTCAAGTTTGCCGCGCCGCTGCCGCCCGACATGGCCGCGCTGGCGGCGGCGCTGCGGCGGAGCTGATCCGTCAGCATCCCGTAAGCTTTGCAGGCCTTGAAATCGTCTGCCTTGCACCCAATATCCTTACCGAAATTTCACGTCCCTGCCGCAATTGCGGAACCAACCCAAACCTCAGGCACTTACAGTCGCGTGATCGCCCGTGATACGGCGCACACGCGATCGTGCTGCGATTTTACGGGCGACGGACATCACCCTGCCCCCGTGTTTGCTATACTGAGCGCAACTGAAGACGCCTTCATTGGAGAAACCGGCGCGTACGCAGAAAAGCGAAAAGTGCCGGTTTGACGGGACAAAATGGCCTCCAGACTTCCAACCATCTCCAGCGACTCGGGTGGACTCTCCCGCTACCTGGAGGAGATTCGCAAATTCCCGATGCTCGAGCCCGAGCAGGAGTTCATGCTCGCCAAGCGCTGGCAGGAACATCAGGATTCGGACGCCGCCCATCAGCTCGTGACGTCGCATCTCAGGCTCGTCACGCGCATCGCCATGGGCTATCGCGGCTACGGCCTGCCGATCGGCGAGGTGATCTCGGAAGGCAACGTCGGCCTCATGCAGGCGGTGAAGCGTTTCGAGCCCGACAAGGGCTTCCGCCTCGCCACCTACGCCATGTGGTGGATCCGCGCCTCGATCCAGGAGTACATCCTGCGCTCGTGGAGCCTGGTGAAGATGGGCACCACCGCCGCGCAGAAGAAGCTGTTCTTCAACCTGCGGCGCATGAAGGGTCAGATCAAGGCGCTGGAAGAGGGCGATCTTCGTCCGGAGCACGTCAAGCAGATCGCCACCAAGCTCGGCGTGCCGGAGGAGGATGTCGTCAACATGAACCGCCGTCTCGGCGGCGACGCCTCCCTGAACGCGCCCGTGCGCGCCGACATGGAAGGCGGCGGCGAGTGGCAGGATTGGCTGGTGGACGACACGCCGGATCAGGAGGAGCGCCTCGTCGAGAGCGAGGAGATGGAGCATCGCCGCAACTACCTGGCGAGCGCGCTGTCCACCCTCAATGACCGCGAGAAGCGCATCTTCGAGGCGCGCCGTCTTGCCGAGGACCCGGCCACGCTGGAAGACCTGTCGGAGGAGTTCGGCGTTTCCCGCGAGCGCATCCGGCAGATCGAGGTACGCGCCTTCGAGAAGGTGCAGGCCGCCGTGCAGAAGGCCGCCCGCACCGCCGAGATGGGCGCCGGCGCCACGCTGCACTAGTCGCTCCGGCATCAATTGTTATCCAAGGGCGCGCCTCGGCGCGCCCTATTCTTTTGCTGGGCGAAGGGCGCCACAAAGTTTGTCATCCCGGAACGCGCAACGCGCGTCTCCGGGACCCAGGGCCACACACGCCGCGCTGCACCTCCTTGGCCCCTGGGTCCCGGCTCTCGCTGCGCTCGGCCGGGATGACAGGAGAGGTTCCCGTCCAAACAAGGTGTCATCCCGGAATTCGCCGCAGGCGAATATCCGGGACCCAGGGCCACACACGCCGCGCTGCACCTCCTTGGTCCCTGGGCCCTCTCGCTGCGCTCGGCCGGGATGACAGGAGAGGTTCCCGTCTAATACAAGGTGTCATCCCGGAACGCGCAACGCGCGTCTCCGGGACCCAGGGGCCGTGGATCGTGCGCGTCCGGGTTTGCGGCTCCCACCGAGGGTCTCCGCGGCGCTCTGGCTGGGGAGAGCGTCCCCCTCTGGCGCCGGCCACCTGGCGCGCTCGGCGGCAAGCCGCATCTCAGCCGCCCCGATTTTCGACGCGATCAACGGCAGCGTCTTGCACGACCGCGCACGGCGGCAACGTGCGTCGGTACAACCCGCAGGCAAGGCGCACTGCGCAGGTTTCGCTTCCCTGCGCGCGCGCCACCGAGCGGCCTCGCGCTCGGCCGCTACCAAGGCCTGCTCTTTCTCCTCCAGCAGCTGCTCGTGACGCATTCTCGCGAGGCTGTTCAGGACTTCGTGCGCCTTCTGCAGGAACACGACGTCGTCAATCATGCGGGCTGGATCGAAACGTTTGGGCATGTCGGGTGCTCGCTGCTGCCTATTGTCTGTTGCCTGCCCTCCACGCACGCGCCGTCCCTCCCCGGCCGTACAGCCGGAGTTGCGACGGGTACGCGGGTGCCTCATCGGCAACCGCGGAGCGCATGTGCGCTCCAGGAGATCCGCGAAGATCTCCTAGGGAGCCTGTCTCCAGGCTCCAGGGCCTCACGGCCCGGGGGTTGCCTTACGGCACCCGCGTCGGCGATTTC
>VFQN01000298.1_pt1 | contig 99779 bp, 78 predicted proteins | sample 3512371 | NCBI WGS metagenome assembly VFQN01 (sample SAMN10412370, study PRJNA504923) | tailings metagenome | isolation source: Replicate 2 from Balatoc abandoned mine | place: Philippines: Itogon, Benguet | collected 2017-08-28 | reverse complement strand
ATCAGTGTTACACAGAGTGACTGTATCCAGGACAGTACCCGAATGGCGCATAACGCGTTTATTTACGCAATTAGACGAAGTTCGTTAAAAATTAAATGCCTCCTTATCAATCACCTTCTTCGCGTTGAGGCGGATTGTGGTTGCGCCAATACAATTTTGGGGTGGGGGCGCGTTGAGGTGAATTGTTTGCCTATTTAATTGTTTCCCGTTTGCGGTCTCCTTTTTTCCGTATCCTGTATCCCGCCTCCTTTATCCTGTATCCTGTTTCCCGTATCTTGTCTTTTGTTTTCCTTTCCTCCGTTTTCCTTTCCTCCTTTCCCCCTTTTCTCCATTCTTCCCTTCCCCTTTCACCATTCCACACCGCCGCGACGGATTAAATCATCAAACGGACTGATAATATTTACCAACTGCTTCTTGCTTACATGCAAGTACCGCTCCGTTGTTTTGATGTTGAAATGACCCAGCAAATCTTTGATGTAACGGATATCCACACCTTTGTCCAGCAAATGTGTCGCAAAACTGTGCCGCAAACTGTGTACACCAACCTCCTTCATGATGCCCGCCCGCTGCTTCGCCTGGTGAAAAATCTCCTGAACCGTTCGGGTGGAGTAAGCGGTTCCCGTCTGCTCTGATTCAAATAAGTATTCTTTCGGGCGCTTGTCCAATAGCTGAATGTACTTCCGCAAGATGTCCAGCAAAACCGGACTCAAATTCACATACCGATCCTTCTTTCCTTTCGCCCGCTCCACAAATAACTGCATCCGGTTCGCATCAATATCTCCTAACTTCAATCGTACCAATTCACTTACCCGCAACCCCGCACTGTAAATCGTAAACAACATCGCCTTGTGCTTGCGATTTTCTAATGCATTGAACAAGCGGGCTAACTCATCCTCATTTAATAATTTGGGTAACTGAGAGGGTTTCTTGGGCCGCGAAATCTCAAAAAACATCCGCTCCCGCTTCAATACCTGCTCATAATAAAACTTCAATGCATTGATCCGGCTATGGATCGTATGCTCACTTAACTTCAACTCCGTAAAACAATAAGCCAGGTAATCTTTGATCCGGTCGGCAGTCATTTCATCTGCCCGATGCTTTCCTAATGTATGGTAGTAAACTCCTAGTTCATTTAAATAGGTCCGAATGGTACTGGGACTATACGCCTTTAATATCAATTCCCTTTTCGTTGCTTCCAAAGCCTGCTGATTCTCCTGCGATAACCGGCTTTTGGTTAAGTACGATCTGGTTTGTTGTGCCGGTGGCGGTAATTCGGCTATCCCTTCCGGTTTTTCATTGCTAGCCACACGAATCTCTTCCTGCAACTCCTCCGGTACAACCTTTTTTTGTAGAAATAGATCCAATGCCTGGCGGTCTAATTCCAGCCTTTCGCCTACTAACTCCTCCAATCGCCGGAACCACACTGCACTCATCGGCCCATACCAACATCTGTGGGTCCTGGACCACTGAATCCCTAATGGTCGTAAGATTGTTAGTAGTACCCGATCATCCGGGAAATATAGGGCGATCCGATCAGCCCCCCGGTGATGCATACCCGAAAGGTAAATTTGACGAACCCATACCAATTCCCATTTCTCCTCATGGCCAAGCCCACTTGCATTTTTCATAACCCCACATTTTCTCTACTTGTTCAACAAGCTAGTAAATCAAGGTTATTCCTGTACGTACTTCAAAAAAAATCAGCTAAAACACGGTTTTCTTTTAGATGAGCTTTTGGGTTGTTGGCTGGCTGCCAATGCTTCGCCACCTGAGTCCCATTTCAGGGATCAAAGGATAAGTGCCTAAACATAAAATATTCCGGGCAACTTTGCAAGGGTTAAGAGATGTTTTATCAATAGTTTTTTATAAATTCAGTAACTAAATTTTTTCCTCCACTGATTGTCCTGGATGAATTGATAGTATTCGCGTAAGGCCTGAATTGCTTTGCGGAAGTTTCAGAAGAAAAATAGTTGCTTGGATTGATTTCGAAACCTATCTCTGAACGATTACTGAACGATTCACTGACGGTTCACTGACGATTGCAGAACGATCAACTAACGATACCTGAACGGTACTTGTTGACTGAATGGACGGTCAACTTATGCCGAATGGACGTAGAAAAACACCCGAACGGTTTCAAATAAAAAAGCAACTACTTATCGTAGCTGCTTTTTTCGCTCCCCCTGCTGGACTTGAACCAGCGACCCTCTGATTAACAGTCAGATGCAAGCTCAGACTGCGTTTCAGAGGATTGGAGAGACCAAATACGTTGCTCCTTTTATTCCGTGGTCGCTGAAATGACACCGGTTTCCTCGTTAACAAAAGTGAAGTTAGGTAGAAAATGCAGGTCAAAGTATGCCATCATCCGCAAAGCTGAAGTACTCCTGCTCCCTACCGGTTAGTATGAGGTGATCCACCAGGGTGATGTCCATGAGCTTCCCGGATTCTTTGATCTTCCGGGTGAGTTCTTCATCTGCCCGTGACGGTTTCAGATTCCCCGAGGGATGGTTGTGTGCGATGACCAAACCTGTCGCAAGCACCTTTAGCGCAGTGGCCAGGATCAGCCGGATATCAGCAACTGTTCCGGTAATCCCTCCTGCTGAGCATCGGTACGCAGCCATAACCCGGTTGTTCCTGTTCAGGTACAAAATCACGAACTGCTCCTGTAAAAAGACGGTGTTGGGGGCAAAATGCTGACGTATGACTTTGAATGCTTCTGCTGAGGTAGTGATCTGTGGCTGATTGTTCCAATCGCAAATGGGGATGTAAGAGACTTCGAGTTCCGCTACTTTGGTGAGCTGTTCCATGTGTTAAAATTTTTGGTAAAAAAAATCGCTGTGCTTCATACGGTGTTCCTGGAGATTCCTTATCTTCTGTGTATACACCTAGATCCTATGAAACCATTATCACTAAGACCGGGTCGTGTACAGCCGGTTCATGAACACCATCGTTTTATTGATTCGCTCAAAGAAGTCTTCACCACCTACCGCGATGAGATTCAGCTACCCACGTTTGTGGAATCCAAAATCGATAAGCTGGCAGAATTGCTTAGTTTGCCAAGTCTTTCCCAGGTTCAGATTGTACAGATCCAGCAACAGTACAGTTCCATCAGTCATCAGTTTCCGGTACCGATGCCTGCTCTGATCAACGAGTAAATAAAAAGGACCACCGCCTTTGCAGGAGATGGTCCTTCGTTTTACTGTAGGTACCAGGATGCGGATTTCCCGTCCAGGGCATCCTGTAGCTGATCCACCAAGGCAGCAGCATTGAGTGTCCTGGGAAGAAATGCATCGATGTAACTGGCTTTGTTGGCTCCTGTGAATAGGTTCAGGAGTTTCCAAAGGTTAACCGATCCATCCGCATCACGGCAGAATGATTCATCCTGGTAATAGTCCCGGCATACAGCCCCTACCTGCTGATCTCCAAAGAGTAACGGTGGAATACCGGACCGTTGTCTGGAGGGCAAGTAGTTGTACAACCGACAGCGTCCAATTAACTGTGCGAATTGGCGTTCCGTCAAGCTGTAATTGGGGAGCTGCTTCAGGCGTTTTACATGCTGAACCGCATCATAGGATCTCAATGCTAAGTGTACCGCATCGGATAGGTCCTCAAGGTTACATACTTTCAGATTACCGATGTAACCGTCTGACCATATCTTCATGTTCGTACATGCTTTGTTCTGGAACCCAATGAATACGGTGAAATGCTCGTCGTTACCCTTTCGCCCGAAGAGATTGTCCAGGTTGTAGGATTTGACACCGCCTATGGTCAGGTTAATCCGGTTGCCGTCAATGTCTTCATGGATTGTTGGGATCTCAATGGCAAACATCATGCGCTCATAGTAAATCGTTCTCTCATGATCCAACAACTCTGCCGCAGGCTTAGTCTTCGCTTCCGGGATGCGACCCTTGATGGGGTGTGATAATCGGATGGCTGGTTGTAAAATACGCTCTCCACGGAAACATTCTCTCACCGCATCCTGGACAGTAGCGATAAAGTCTACGTGGTTGATGAGCGGCTCTGAATCTTTAGCGAACACCGGGATGATGTGTTGGGTCTGTATTTCAGCGAGGCTGCTCACGATGGTGTTGGCTTCTATGAACCCATCCGCGCTACTGATTTCTTTGGATGCAGGATCTTTCCAGGGTAGATGCGGGAGGTCAACGTATTCGATGTTTTCGATAAGTGAGGTGTTAGTTACGTACAGCATGTTTGTTGGTGTTTACGGTTTGAGTAATCAGGTTTGCTCTTGCTTGTAGCACTTTACGTCGGGCTACAAAGCGTTCATGGAACTGGATCTGTTGTTCCGGTTTAGCTTGGTTGTAGATGCCAATCAGTTCGTCGATCGTTTCTGTGGCAGCAATCCGCGTAAGCATTTCATCTTCTCCTCCCTGGCCAGGAGAGGTTTCATGATCGCACCATGCAGCCAGTGCATTGCCAACTCCGGTTGTGAGTTTGAATTCCGGTTTTCCAGCAAAGAGTGATGTCCGGTCCTTACTGGCTGTCGCATTGTGTTTGATGTCGAGTTCCAGCAGAACCGTTAGCTCGTAGTCAAGCCCATCCCGCTGTATCGACTTCAGTCCGACCTTCTCCGGGACTTGCTTTCCATGCTTCTCTGTGAGTACATAGTCGGTTTTCGTGCGTAGGGTCAGGAGTACGTGGGATTTGCTCTGCAGGATGGCGTTGATGAACGCAGTGTGCCGCGGGGTTACTTTATTCCAGTTCGTGAAAGAGTTACCGGGAAGTGAAGCATGATAGTCAAGCAGATACTCCCATGCATGGCTAGCCGAATCGATGATGACGACTTCCATCCCGGAGTTTTCACAAAGCTGGATTGCTTCGATGTATTTTTCCGGGGTTAATGGTGCCGTGAGCTGCACTGTGTTGAAGTGCCCCAGGTGTGCGTAGAGGTTGGATGATCCGCATTCACTGTCGATGAGCGCAATCTTTGACCAATCGTTACATAGGCCATAAGCGACCTGGAGTGCCCCCATCGTTTTACCGGATCCAGAAGGACCCTGAATCCCCAGCCGCATCTTTGCTTTTTTCCGCGTTGCTGTTTGTAGTTGCATGATTTGTTGGTTTTGAATGATGCAATCCCTGGATGTAGTTACCAGGTTATATCAGCGTTGATGCGGTGTTCGCAAAGCGGACAGAAATGTTGTTGGAAAACTTGGGAGGTTTAAACTTTCGGGGTGTACGGAATGAACGATTTTGGAACCCAGGGGGTAGAGACCCATGCTGATGAAGCCGGGGGTGGTAAGTGGAGGGTATCTGTCTGACGCACGCTTACATAAAACCCACAGCGTATGGATTCTACCTATATAATAAGAGTTCGTACGGTGTGTGTAATGTAGATCTGGAGTTGTTATTTAAGATGAGGCTTACGATAGATTTTACCTACGCGAATGTGGTACGTGTTGTTCCGGGTTGAGAAACCATTGAAGCCAGTGATCATCCTGCGTGCATCTTTGTGGTAACCGTTGATGAATTCGATGCGGTCATATTCCCTACGCTTTCCATTTTCATCAAAGAGTCGGCTTGTCCAGAAGGGGGTAACATCGCGATACTCGATAGTTTTTTCACCAGAAGCAATCAGATCGAAGTACTGAGCTTTTATAATGATCTTCAAAGTGGTCATAGCCATATATTTACTTTTTTGGAAGATCTTTTTTGGTAAAAAAATGTCTCTCTATTTAAAGAGCACCATGCAGAGACATACTCACAAGCTCTATGACAGATTAAAATTTTCCATACATTGCTATCAAGAAGACCATGAATAACACAACGGCAAGGATGATCAAAAAAACGTCATCGTCATTTTCTGGTTTACTCTTTATATGTTTTGAATTATCTTGGTGTTTCGCTGGTTCATTACTGCTTACATGAAGTGTTTCACCTGACTCCAAGCTTACTCCTTTTACAGCCCCAATGCTACTAGCCTTGCGTTTGAGATAATCTTGTAAGTTCAGATCAGGAATCACCCGTTCGTTTACCAAAATAAAGGGTATGTCAGCGGTACCGTCCTTTTTTAGAATCAATACCCCTTCATCGATAAAAGCGTGTTTCAACAACAGTTTTTCGACGGTTGTATCAATCAGCAAAGACTTGGCAGCTGATATGTACTTCCAGGTACCCATAATTACCGATCCATTTACAGAAAGTACAAGCTCATTAGACCTCATGAATATGTACTGGTGTCGATTCCCCGACTCATCCGTAAAGATCCAGGGTTGATCTATGAACAACTCCTGTTGATCCAATGATTTACTAATGGATTCCAGGCGAGGGAGAAGATTTTTGAGCCAAACTAGCATGCTCTAAATTTATGCAAAACTTTCTTCAGAGTAGTCGTCATGATCCGGGAAGCTACCATATCTACCATTATCTCGTATAGTGTGATCTGACGTCCAAGTTTTTGGTGAATATACAGTACTGCCTCCTCTATTTCCTTTACAGTGGGAAAGATGGTACGAATACTTTGTGTAGTTGTACTGAGACTTCCCGCATAATGGGCATGTGAAGTCCCTATCAATGTGTCCCCGGTCATTAATTTTCCCAGAAAACCGTTCCTTCTCTTTTTTGGGCTTCTGTACTGGTGGTAATCCTACAGGGAGTGCTTTATACTGGTGATATACAGAGTCAAGTCTTCTTCTTACACCCTCTTCGAGCTTTAATCCAGGTGTTCGTTTTAGCAAAATCAACCTGTCTATAAGTTCCTGGATCTGGTCATTGACCTCTTTTATTTCTTTATACTTTTCATAGTTCATGATGGAAAGGTTTTATCCCCGTAATCTGGTGTATACCTGTTTCAAGATGTAGTCGTTTATCACTCCCCGGACTTTCTCATCATCCATCAATCGCTTAAACAACTCTCCATTGGAGTCCATCCGATCAATCCACTTTCCTAAAATCACTTCCTCGAACGGGTAGCGGAAGTTTTCCATACTGTTGGATTGAGCCTGGACAGCAAGTTTTTGGTCCGTGATGCAGTCTTCTATGACCTGCTCAATAAAGAGTCGATCCGCATCAGAAAAATCAGTGCCAAACCGGTTGTTTACGGTTTTGATGATCTCTGATAATGGAGCACGATCATCCTTTGCTCCTCGTAACCCAGCTTCTCCAATGCCGTCCAATACGCCAGATTCATTATTTAGCTCAATAAAGACGTTGTCCTGTACCTTTTGCAACCTGTAATATTCCAGCGATAGTTCATCACCATTCAAACTAAATGGTTCAGTGGTTGATCCCTTGGGTAAGACTCGCTCCAGGAACCTGCAGTACGTGTAGAATTTTTCCAGTTCGATATCGTGCAGATTTACCACCTGCGAAATAAAGCTGTAGTATCTCAGGAATACCTGAATTGAGTGCTTAAAATCTTCCTGGTTGGCTGGTGCTGACAGATCCTCTCCTTTCGTAGCAGGTAGCGCTTTAAAACGTTCCACTGCATGACTCGTGAACCCATACAAGCTTTTATGATCTTTGGCTTTGAAGTTGGGTGAAAAATAGACTTCGCAAAGCCGGTCAATTTCCAGCCCCCATATGACCTGCGCCTGTTCGATGCGGTGCTTGAGATCATAGATATGGTTGGGATCTGTTGATTCTTCGATAGTCGTGAGCTCATAATACGGTTGAAAGGAAGCACGGATATCATCTGTTTCATTAACGAAGTCCAGAACAAAGGTATCGTCTTTCCCTGGGCAGGTTCGGTTTAACCTGGATAACGTCTGAACGGCTTTAACACCGGATAACTTTTTGTCAACATACATCGTATGGAGTAAGGGTTGATCGAAACCGGTTTGATATTTCTCAGCAACAATCAGGACGCCATAATCAGAGGAAGCAAACCGTACAGGTAGCTCTTTCTCTCCAAATCCATTCATTTCCGACTCTTTGAACTCCAGTCCTTCGGAGTTTACTGTTCCTGAAAACGCAACCAATGTTCTGAGATCTGTATATCCTTTTTCGGTAACATATCGATCAAACTCTTGCTTGTAGCGAACGGCATGTAAACGACTGCTCGTAACCACCATAGCCTTTGCCTTTCCACCAATTTTGGTTGAAGTAACTCTCCTAAAGTGCTCAATGATAACTTCTGTTTTTTGTGCCAGGTTGTGTGGATGCAGGGAAACAAAGCGCGCTACTGCTGAAGTACCTTTCTTTTTGGGTATGTTGGGGTCGTCTTCCAGTTGTTTATTCAGTTTGAAATAGAGTTTGTAGGTTGTGTAGCCTTTCAGAACATCCATAATGAAGCCTTCCTCTATCGCTTGCCGCATCGAATACAAGTGAAACGGTGCCGGTTTGCCATCTCGTCCCTTAGTTCCAAAGATCTCCAGTGTTTTGGCCTTGGGTGTTGCAGTAAAAGCGAAGAAGGACAAGTTCTGTTGCTTACCGCGGCTTTCCATCGTTTTTCGGATATAGTCCTCGCTGCTCTCTTCATCTGGTTGGTCTGCTTCTTCTGTGGCAGCTTGTTCCAACGATCCGGCACTGAGTACTTCTTTCATTTTTCGACTCGCTTCCCCTGTTTGAGAGGAATGTGCTTCATCGACTATCAGCGCATAGTTCCTTTTGGGAATATCACGGATGCTCTCTAAAACTACCGGGAATTTTTGCAAAGTGGTAATGATGATGTTGGTTCCTTTGAGGAGTGCGTCAGCCAACTGACTGGAGTCTTTATCGATCTTTTCAACCACTCCCATCTTATGCTCAAACTGGTAAATGTTATCCTGTAGCTGTCTGTCCAGTACTTTACGGTCAGTCACCACAATAACGGATTGGAATACACGCTCATCCTTGGTGTTGTGTAGATTCGAAAGACGGTAAGCCAACCAGGCAATGGAGTTACTCTTACCGCTGCCAGCACTATGCTGTATCAGGTAATTCTTTCCAGGGCCCGTTACTTTGGAGTCAGTCGTTAGCTTTCGTACTACATCCAACTGGTGGTATCGTGGAAAGATGATGGATTCTTTGCGGATAGTTCTTCCTCCAATCTCCTCTTCTTCGATCTTTAGGTGGACAAACTTTCCGATTATATCCAGCCAGGAGTCTTTTTGCCAAACCTGTTCCCAAAGATAACTGGTACGGTACCCGGCTTCATTGGGTGGGTTGCCTGCACCATTTTGAAAACCCTGATTGAAGGGGAGAAAGCGCGTCTTTCCACCATCTAGCTTAGTAGTCAGGTAAATCAGATTAGGATCAACAGCAAAATGAACCAGTGCACGTTGTTTAAACCGGAAGATAGGGTCATCTTTATCCCGGTCAAATTTGTATTGCTTCATAGCATCCTCTACGGTTTGGCTGGTCAGTGGATTTTTCAATTCCACCGTTGCCACCGGAATCCCGTTCAGGAAGAGCACCAGGTCTAATTCGTTTTCGTTTTTAGTGGAATAACGGATCTGTCGGGTTACGGTAAGGATGTTTTTATCATAGAGGTCGCGGGCCGTTTCATTCAGGGAGGTCTCTGGTTGGAAGTAGGCTAACCGAAATTTTACTCCATAATCAACGAAGCCGTTGCGTATGACATCAAGGCTCCCACGGTTGTTCAGTTCTTTCACCAGCCTATTGATTAGGTTTGTGGCTGTATTTTCACCGTGGATCTCGTTGATGCGGCTCCATTCTTTCACCTGGGTTGTTGAGAGAAATTCTAAAACAGTCGAAGTGTCTAAAGCAAGCACCCTGTCGTAGGTTGCCGGACTGCCCAGGCGGTATCCACCGGATTCCACCAGGTGCTCGGTGATTGCTTGTTCTAGGAGTAGTTCGGTGTGCTTCATGTGATAAGATTCGGTTTAGGTTTAAAGTACGCAGCGTTTGCCGGTAACGACTTCGTTGATGAGTGCTGTGCGGTATTCTTGGAGAAAACTTATAGAGCTCATTTCCTTTGAAATGGCTTCATCAATTATTTTGATCTTGTGCGTAAGTGCGACAACGATCTTTTCTTGCGTTTCAACAGAAGGAGTTGGTATTACAAAGTTTCTGATTTGCTCGAAATTCAAACCTTCCCTGTTAGAACCATTCTGGACACGGTCTATCTGAGTTTGTCCCAATGAAGATGCCAAAACAAAGTACAAAAACTTTGTATTCAAGTTAGAACTCGGTCTGATGATACAAACATGCTGATTTACGTTAGCTTCTCCAAGCCAGTCTTCAACAAAATAACATCTTCCTATACTTGCTCCAGTAATATTGAGAAGAACATCTCCGGTTTTAACGTGCGTGCCAGTCATACTCTGATGAATCATCTCAGTTATATATGCGACATCTTCTAGTTTTAGTCCATCAAAGTACACATTTTGGCTACGTATAAGCGGAATGCCTGATCTTTCGTAAACTTCAGCCCCCCCTTTTGGTGTTACACCACTACCAATCTTTTTAATCAAGAATTTTAGCTTCTTCATCTCCCAATGTTCGGGTATCATCCCTAGCCACTCCACCCCAGAGTTTTTCAGCGGGACGGTATCGTCCAGTCCGCGGGTTACTGCTTTGTTGATAAGCGCTGTACGTTCCTCCTGTAGTAGCTGTATCAACCGCTCTTTCTTTGAGATGGTTTCGTCTATGAGGGTGGTTTTTACATCAAGATAGTTGGCAATGGCAACTTGTTCGTCAATTGGAGGCAAGCATATGAAAGCGTCATTGAAAGCATCAGTAGAAAGACCATATCTAGTGACACCGTTTGCCTTTACTGTGAATTGTTTGTTGAATGTATCAGATTGGAACAGACGGAACAGATAAAAGCCACTAAGTCGATCAGGGATAGGTTTTATATGGGTAAGATGGTATCCGCAGACAACTCCATCAAGATCTTCTTTTACAACAGCAGGAATCGCAATATCCTCTGTATCCTCGGAATCTTTTGTAGCAATAACATCACCTTTTTTTAGTGAGAACTTGGCAATTTGGGAATCGGTTGCTGTCGCTGACATAAATGACATATCAGCCGTGATGAACTCATTCTTATGTACATCCATGTAGTTGCATAGTTGTACTGATGTCTCTCCCTCAACACTTTTTTTGTCTATATTACTGGGGTTCGCTAACGCAACATATTTCAAGCGAATGACCTTCCAGTGTTTTGGTATCTCACCAATCCACTCAATACCTGAGTTTTTAGTTTCTGGAGATCGTTGATTCATTAGTCTGGAGATCTTTCGGAATTAAGTACAGCAACAGCTTTGCTTGTTATTTCAGAGAAGTCTTCGTTAATTTTCCGAACGATGAACTCTGCCAGGTTCGACATGTTATCTCTATCAACAGTGTATAAATTACTTAAGTAGTGAACCCATGCGCTGTTTTCATTAGAGCGATGTTTCATGCCTTTATTTCTAGCATCGTTAATATCTTCGGTCAGAGCTAAATCAAGCTTATCCAGTTGGTTTAACCCATCTCCATTAACTTCAAGTACTATCCATAATGTTTGACTTTCTTCGAGAAGAGCTTCAAAGATTATCGTGTAATATATGTGTTGAGCTTGGGGTATTTGGAACGTTCGGTAATAGCTGCTCCTTGTGCCTCCTAATCTTAACCCGAGCTGAACTGCCGCTGAGTCCAACTGCGACAGTATATATTCGGTGGTCTTTTGTTTAGTTTTAATAATGTCATTAACCGTTTTAATGTTGTTCAGGAAAAAAAGCACTTGTTCGTTCATGTTGAGATCTTTGCTAAGGTTCATTATTGCATTGTAAAAGTGTTCCAGTATAACGCGTTGTTCTGGAGTCAAAGAATATGATGCACTGTCGTTGACAACAGCCTGTAACCACTGTTGGTGTAATATATTCACAAACTTTCCTTGTACAGAATTCGGAATGGGATGTTGGTCAAGGGTAAGGAGAATTCCAAGTTTGTTGGAGTCCGGTCCAGGGGTATCATCCCAATAGTCAAGCAGGTCATTATGCAGCCAGTGGTGGATCTTGTTTTCGATAATTATCGACTTCCCCTCATCCGATCCTTGACCATAGATTAACAAATCTAGGTAGTTTCCCTTTTTAGTTTGTATGTTTTTACCAACCCTGAAATCTGTGATGTGTATCTTTTTTCCGGTAATGGATAACAACGTTTGCAGGAACAGGTCGTAAAGGCCATGTTTTGCATCTTTGTCAAGAAAGTATTCGTACCAGCGGGTAAATACAAGTTCATCGTGTGCAGTACCGGATAGATCAAAAAGTGTGTTGTTTCGTTCCCTGTCTTTTGGTACTTTGTAATTAACCAACTCAACCATTTCAGATGTAATAATCATTAGAGCAGTTTTTTAGTCAATAATCTGATGGATCAAACCATCAGTTTCCTGTTCAAGGTTCAGAATATCTGCGCGGATTTCCTCCAGTGATCGCAGGGCTTTGTACTGATAAAAGTACCTGGTGAAATTTATCTCGTACCCCACTTTCGTTTTTTCTTCATCAATCCAGGCATCTGGCAGGTGGGGAAGTACCTCTCGGTTAAAGTACTCCATGATATCTTCCTTCAACGGTACGTTTTCATTGTCCCTCAGGTCCGCATCAGCTTTGATCTTTCCTTTTTTATCCTTTACAGGCTTGCCACCTTCGAGCAGGGGACGTTCTACTGTTAAGCGGTAGTAACCAAAATCTTCATTGTCAAAGATCTTGCAGTACTCACCTTCAGAAAAGTCACCGTAAATCTTAGTTATTTCATCGATCTGATCAATGGCGATCTCGTTGCGCTTGTTACCCAGGCTCCTGGTCATTTTTCGGTAAAAGCTGGTTGCATTTACCAGTTGGACCTTGCCCTTCCGCTTCTTTGCTTTTTTGTTGGTAACTATCCATATGTAGGTTGAGATGCCAGTGTTGTAAAACAACTGATCAGGTAGCGCAACAATTGCCTCCAGCATATCGCTCTCTATGATCCAGCGTCGGATTTCACTTTCTCCACTTCCTGCCCCTCCTGAGAATAGCGGTGATCCGTTAAAAACGATTCCGATGCGGGAGCCATCGCCAGTGTGATCCATCTTTGAGATCAGGTGTTGTAAAAAAAGTAATGACCCATCTGAAATCCTCGGTAAGCCAGCTCCAAACCGACCAGCGAATCCTTTTTTGTCATGTTCATCACGGATCGCTTTCTCGGACTTTTTCCATTCAACCCCAAACGGTGGATTTGCCAGCATGTAGTGAAACTTGTTATCTGGTAGTTTATCCTCCGTAAAAGAGTTCCCATTTTTGATATTATCCGGTTTCTGTCCCTTGATCAGCATTTCCGATTTACAGATCGCATATGACTCCGCATTCAGCTCCTGACCAAATAGCTCCAGTCGGGCATCTGGGTTCAATTGCTGGACATATTCTTCCGCTACCGATAGCATACCCCCGGTTCCTGAAGCACAATCGTATAGGGTTTTAACGATCCCTGCTTTGCTCAAAATTTTACGATCATTGATGAAAAGGAGGTTCACCATCAACCGTATTACTTCCCTGGGGGTGAAGTGTTCACCAGCGGTTTCGTTTGAGATTTCCGCAAATTTACGGATCAGTTCTTCGAAGACATAACCCATGCTCATGTTGTCGATGCGGGCAGGGCTCAGATCAATTTCCTGAAACCTTTTTGTTACCGCAAAGAGTAAGTTGTTGGAATCCAGCTTTTGTACCTGCTTTTCAAATTCAAACTTTTCGAAAATATCGCGGGTTTGTTCTGAGAAGCCGTTGATATATTCCTGCAAGTTTGCAGCAAGGTGTCCAGGATCGCCAATAAGTTTGTCGAAGTCATATTTGGACCGGTTGTGGAACTGTAGTCCTGCTGCCTGGTTAAGCACTGGGTCGATATTCTGAATTCCAGCTCCCTTTACTTTTTCGTATCGTTTCAGGACCGCATCCTTGGTGGGTTTAAGTACTCCGTCCAGGCGACGTAGTATAGTGAAGGGAAGGATGACCTTACCGTACTCAGCCTGTTTGTAATCACCACGGAGTAAATCAGCTACTGACCAGATGAAGTTGGCAATTTCTCGAAAGTTGTTCATGTTTTTATGGGGGGTAACCGTGTAAAGGAACTGTGTTCAATTAAAAAGTCCAGACCAGTTAAGATCAATAAATACGGATACTGGACTGGATCATAGTCTTTTTTTGCAAAGGGGGTAGTGGCTTCAGATAGCGTGAGTATGCGTTAATTCCGTTTTGGGGATCGTTACTCATTGTTTTTCAGTGGTTTAAGGTTTTTATTACATGACAAAGTAAGGAAATTTTGCAGGACATCCAAGAGTCAATATTGAAGTCTCTCACCCTGGCCAGGGATGTCGGTTGCTGTCCGTTCGTCCGTTATTATAGTAATAACACCAAACGGACAGTTAATACTACCAGTTTTTGAAGTTGTCCGTTCGTCCGTTTCTTTAGAAATATTCATAAACGGACAAAGGGTGAGAGAAAACTCCCACCCTTCATCAACTGTCCGTCCGGATCTTTTCCTTAGTTATTGGACGCGGACAGAGGCAAGTGCTTAAATCGATCCACAAAAGCAATAACTGGTGTCTGCTTTATTTCTTTAAAACGACGACTGTCAGAGCCTTGGGTCATAGTTTTGCTGAAATATATTTCAGCAGAATTCTCAACATTTTGATCAGCGATTTTACTGGAACCTTTTTTAGAGCGCGTACCTAAACCCAATTCGATTCTTATAGCAGTTGTTAGCTTCTGGGCTGCCGTTCTCTCGATGTCCAAATTCCTTGCTTTTAGTTCCTTAGCTATTTTATTTCCAGAGATAGAGGGGTTATTGTTCAGCATTTCCACAATTGCATCCCGGATCTCAGGGTTGTTTGACTTTGTAGCCTTGGTAGTAGTAGCTTCGTTTTTTGAGTCCAAGCTCAACGTGAGATCAGGATTTATCCTGATGTTGTATTCAATTTGCTTCTGTTCAATTGACAAGCCGTTAGCTTTCACTATGCTAAGAGTCCGAATAGCATTATTGGATGAGTTTTTTCTCAAAAACATCAAGCTTCTTACTTTTGATTCGAACGCTGAAGATCCGAGAACATCAGTTTTATTACCCAAGCTGTTGTCGGATGCTTTCTTAATGTGATGCAGGTACAGGATGGTGAATTCATGTTCACGAGCAAGATCCATCAATTCATTCATAAACCGTCTTACTTGAGTACTGCTGTTTGGATCTCCTTGAAACGCATCTGTAATTACATCAATGACGAGCAGGTCAATTTTGTGGTGTTTCAGGAAGTTCCCCATCAACTTTACAAAGTCTTTATCATACCCCTGTATTATGGTGAGATTTTTCAGATTTTCCACTTCTTCTGCTGAGAATTGTTGCTTTCCCACTTTAAGATGCCAGTCCAAATCAGAGTCTTCAGTTGAAACGTATACAACTTTGTTATGTGTAATGTTCAGCTTTAGACCCAGGAACTCCTTCTTTTTTAGTGCAATAGCAATTGAGAGCTGCTGTGCTACCATGCTCTTTCCTGTATCAGAAGATGCAATCAACCCCGTAATGTTTTTATTTGGGATTAGGTTTTGCCACAAATAGTAGTCTGCAGTTGGGGGATTTTTGATGATGTTAAATAGCGTGGTTGCTTGACCGTTAAATTCGGTGATTGTAGAACTCTTTTCGTTTGCTTCAGTAGCAGGCAAGGGCAATAAGGTTACAGAAGTAACCTGTGACTCATTTACTAACATAGATTGTTTTTTTGTCCTGTTTCCAGGAGTTTTAAAAAGATGTGCCAGCCCCAGGCACGCATCCATGGCATATTCATGGACTTTTGCTCATTAGGAGTTGTTGTGTCAACTCATTTTTTGGAGAGTGAGATGGGTCTTGAGGTCTCCTGCCATATGCAACCAAGCCACCTTGTCCGTTTTGTCTTTCAACGTTTCACTATAGCGTGAATAACAAAAGAAAGGGTTTGTTCTGAATTTTCAAAATCGGATGCGATGATGTTGAAAACTTTAAAAAGATTACGCTCCCAAATTCTGATGTTTATACAGTGATAATAGAGATGCATCTTAATAAAAAACCCCACCGAAGTGGGGCTTTATCACTATCTCAACTGGAGATTTTCGAACGTACCGTTTTCGATCGGTACTGTCTTCCGTTGCCCGTTTAACAGCCTGTAGCTCAGTGTACCGGTTAATGTCCCGGAATGATATTTGGCATCTTTGATCCTGGTGATTTTTACAACTCCGGTACCACGGAAGTCATAAAAACCATCCAACTGCCAGTCATGCAGATTCTGATCAAGATATTCGCCAGGTTGTAAGATGCTAGAAGAAGCGGTGTTTGTGTAAAAATTGACAAATTCGTCATCCCTCTGTGCTACGAATCTGAATCGGTGCTGATCGTTGGTGTTTGAGTACGCAATGTAACACCTATGGTGTCCTTCGAAAGCAAAAGTTTTCCCATCCAGTGTAAATTCTAGTGTTGCTTCAGGAATAGTTACTTCATCTTTTGACTTGGAACATCCGATCAGGGTTACGGCTGCAGCAACAATAAGCTGCATCATCATCTTTTTCATCTTGTGATTTTTTTTAATGCCTACTCTTGGATCCGGTTTTCGGCTACTCCCGGTTTGTTTTTGAAAAAAACTTTCTTATCATTGCGTCATTCCTCACCATTAAAGATTACGTGGAGCTCTTGCTCCGTTTAAAGTGGACCAGGTGGTCTACATCATTTGATCATCACCCTGTCAAAACCAGGGGTAGTAATCTTTTTTTATGACCTTACATGTTGAATCCGTTCACCAGGAATGGATTGAGATCCCCGGATACGAGGGTGCATTTGCTGTTTCTCTACAAGGAGTGGTGAAATCTTTAAGCCGGATGGTAGTCCGATGCGATCAAAGTATTCGAGTCTATCCTTCCCGCATCGTCAAGAGTCGCCTTGATGTGGCCGGCTATGAAACCGTTCGGTTATCGTTGAACAGGCAGACAAGGACTCACTTCGTTCATCGGCTGGTGGCTACCTGTTTTGTTCCAAATCCAGAGTTAAAACCATATGTAAACCATATAAACGGACAGAAGTCGGACAATAGAGCTGAAAATCTGGAGTGGGTGACTCATAGGGAAAACATTCTTCATGCTTACAGTTCCGGTTTAATTGATGCGAACAAAGGAGCAAGTCATCACGAAGCAACTACTGTTATCAACATCGAAACCGGGGAAGCCTGGAACTCTATACGGGAGGCGGCTGAATTCAACCGTATTAGTTATGGGACACTGAGACAGCGGCTAAAAGATGGTAGATGGGGAAACCTTATAAAGATTTCCCCAAATAGTGTTACTCGTGCAACCAGGTTCAGTGATAACTAAACCCTGTCTGGAGATGAAGTCAAAGTGTCGTTGATACGGTTCATCTCCTTTTTTATAAGCTGATCACTGACTCGCGCATAAATTTGGGTCGTTTGTATATTCAGATGTCCGAGTACCCGGGAGATTACTTCTATTGGAGTTCCATTACCGAGCAGAACGGTAGTTGCAAATGTTCTCCGTCCAACATGGGTTGTCAGGTTCTTTTCAATTCCACAAAGATCCGCTACCTCTTTTAGGTATGCGTTTGCTTTGTGGATACAGTATGCTGGAAACACTAGATTTGGATCACCGTGTTTACGGTTGTTGACTTTGTACTTTTCAATCAACTCTTTAACCGGTTCCAATAACGGAATGGCAACTCGGGTACCTGTCTTTGTTCTTTCCAGATAGATCCAGCTGTCCCCGTCTGGACCGGCTTTAATTCTGTCATGGGTCAGGTTTTTGATGTCTACATAGGAAAGACCCGAGAAGCATTGGAAGATAAACAGATCCTTTACCAGCTGCAATCTTTCTATTGTAAACTGCTTGTTTCGGATGCGGTCGAGTTCCTCTCTGGAAAGGATCACCTGTTCTGTAAATTTGTACCCAGATTTGAAAGCCTGGATTGGGTTGGTGGTTATCCATTCCATCTCTATGCCGTAGTTGAGAATGCGTTTCAGGTTCTTTAAATACTTCGTGGTAGTGTTGTGAGCGTTTCCGTCACGAGCCATAAGATATTTCTGGAACTCTTTAACGAATTGCAGGTTGACTTTTGCGAGCGGTATATCGTTGAGCTTATACCGAGCCAGCAAAAACCGCTTCAGTTTGTCTTCCGTAAACAAGTACTTTTCATAAGTAGATTCAGATCGATCGACCGTTAACCGGGACTGGAAATCTTCGTTATGAAGTTTTACCAGTTGGATAAGCGTTTTGGAGGATTCTTCCTGATTGACCTGGGTTGAATCAGCAAGAACCTGATCCAGTTTTACATGCGCTGAAAATTGAGAGAGCTGATTGAACCGTAACGTGAGCTTAACGCGAAGCTGGTCTAGTGCTTCGTTGATGGTAGCGTTGGTTTTGCTACGTCCGGTTAAACGTCCCTTTACAGAATCCCATTCAGCGGGTGTGGCAAAATACCCAGTGTGTCTGTCACGACGCTCAGGTCCAAGATGAACCCGTAAAATGATCGGTACCTGGTCGGACTGGATGGCTCTGGATCTTCTAATCCAGAAACTGATCTTCAGAAAATGCATAACAAAAAACTATAATGTGAAGGAAGTGAGGATCAGTGCCTTTCAGTTTCCTTGGTCGCTGAGAAAAGTGCTTTGGTCGCTGCTTGGTCGCTGAAACTCCGCAAAAAGCAGGTGACAGGACACAAAAAAAGCGTTGTAATCGATTGATTTACAACGCTTTCGCTCCCCCTGCTGGACTTGAACCAGCGACCCTCTGATTAACAGTCAGATGCTCTAACCAACTGAGCTAAGGAGGAAGTTGCCTTTTTAAACCAGGCCGGTTTCCCTTTTGGGGAGTGCAAAAATAGGGATTTTTGCATTGGAACAAAATTTTTAAATGGAAATTTCCTGCCTTGCGCTGCCAATTTTCTACCAGCTTTCGGTATTTTCTAAATAGCCCGCCTCCATATTCTTAGTAGTTTGCATATCAACTTTATATGATATACACTTCCCTCATTTGCGATCAACCCGGATCCTTCCGCTACCGGCAGGATCAATTGGAACTGACCCCTCCTTCCACTAACACCCCAACCGCCCTGCTCAAGGTCAAACAGGTCGGTATCTGTGGTACCGATCTCCACGCTTTCGAGGGTACCCAACCCTTCTTCCAATACCCCCGTATCCTCGGCCACGAAATCTGCGCAGAAATTGTGGAGCTGCCCCCAATGGCAGTCAACCCCCATAATTTCCAACCCGGCGACCTGGTAACCCTGATCCCTTATTTCAGTTGCGGTTCCTGCATCGCCTGCAGATCCCATAAACCCAATTGCTGCTCCTCTATTCAGGTCTTCGGTGTTCATATCGATGGCGGCCTTCGCCAATTTATCCAGGTTCCCGTATCCGCCCTGGTCAAGGGCAATAATATGAGCCCCGATCAACTCGCCCTCGTCGAACCCCTCGCCATCGGCGCCCACGCAGTTAGAAGAGCTAGCCTCCAGGCCGGTGAATATATCCTGGTGATTGGTGCAGGTCCTATTGGCCTTGGTCTTATGGAAATGGCGCGACTCACAGGTGCTGTAGTTATCGCGATGGATGTAAATAAAGCAAGACTCAAATTCTGCCAGGAAAACCTGGGCATACAACATGTCATCAACCCAAAAGAACAGGATGCTGTCGAAGCAATTAAGCAGATCACCAATGACGATATGGCTACAGCGGTTTTTGATGCTACCGGTAATCTGAATGCTATTGAAGGCGGTTTGAATTTTCTCGCCCACGGTGGTCGATTCGTGCTGGTCGGATTGCAAAAACAAGCTTTCTCTTTTTCACACCCCGAATTTCACAAACGCGAATCCACGTTGATGAGTAGCCGAAACGCGACCCGCGATGAATTTGATTGGGTAATCAGCTCGCTGCAATCGAATCAAATCCAACCGGCCAACTACATCACACACCGCATTGCCTTTTCACAACTGGCGGAACAGTTTAAATCGCTCTCCAATCCTTCAAACGGAGTCATTAAAGCTATGGTTGATATGGAGGCCTAAGGCCTCGGACCCACCTCCATCAAATACCGATACTGCAAATACTTCGGGCGCTTATCCGGCAATAAAAACCCGATTTTCAATTTGGAGATATGATAATGCGCAAAGCTGTCCACCACCTGCACCGGTACTCCCATGGCAACCAATGTATCCCGCTGCTCCCTGGTGCTGTAATACAATATCGCACTGTCTTTAGCTGCTTCCACTACCTCCGCACGATCGGTATAACGTACAGGCCCATCCGAATAAAAATCAAGCGAATAGGAGAGGGGATTGGTTTGATAAATGCGTTTGCCAGGCTGCTGCTGATTCACCTGTTTGGCTACCTGCTCACCCGACTGATACTGCAACAAGGCCGGGTAAAAATAGAGATTCAGAAATCCATAGAGGGTTATCGCCGCCAGGCTGGTACTTAATACCATCCGCGCTGGTAGGTCAAAGCCATAAGTGGCAGTTTTTTTCCTTAACAGGCTCCAGATGATCGCCATAGATAATACATACACAAGGGGCCTGAAATTCGTGAGGTACATTAATCCCCATAATCCAATACATCCAACCAATAATAATATAGAAATGCCCACTTGTATGCCTCCCAACACCCGAAGCTTTTTACTCTCCACATCCTGGCGCAGGAGCCAGTCCGCCGTCACTATCGCAAAGAAGGGAAACACGATGTTCATATAATGTGGCAACTGAAACCGCGATGCCGAAAACAATAAAAAACAGATCAGTGATATCCCCGGCAACACCCATTCTCCTTTTTCTCTTCGCACCAGGCCCTTTATTTTCTCCCACATGGCGATATACAACAATATCGACCAGGGCAAAAAGGCCCATAACAAGGTATGCAGGAAAAAGAAGGGGTCACCCTTGCCTTTAATCGGACCGGTATTCATAAACCGGCCAAACTGGCTGTCCCAGAAGAAAAACCGCAAGCCCGATACCCCCGTCCTCCCAAATACTACTTTCTCCGGATGTTGATCAAACTGCCAATACAAGGTGAGCAATTCCGGCAAGATGAAAACCCCCACCAGCCCCAGCGCGAGCCACCATTTCGGCTTACTCAATTCGGCTTTCAACTGCCCGTTCAATGCCCAGTGCAAGAGAAAGGCACCCACCACCGGTATCAGGATAAAAATCCCCTTGGTCATGATCGCTGCTGCCATAAACAAGGACCCCAACACCAGGCTGCCCCGCCTCGGCTGATGCCGCCCGTCCGGTGAACCCGGCAACCAATAATACACACAACCCGCCAGCAGTCCAGTCAGATAAGGCTCGGCACGCACATCATTATTGGAGATCACCAAATGCAGAGCAGTCAGATAAATCAGTAACGCTACCTGCGCTACCTGCTCGGAATAAAGCTTGCGGCCGATCTGAAAAGTATACCATCCCCCCAGCGCCCAGAATACTAATGCCGGAATCTTATATGCGATCTCATTAATGCCAAAAATTGAATAACTGATGGCTGTCATCCAGAAGGGAAAATGGGGCTTGTCCAGCCAGTCGCGGTTATGGGCATACAAATTCACCCAATCCCCTTTTAATACCATCGTTTTGGCAATGCTTGCATACAAGGCGCCATCCGGCTCCAGGATGCTGCTGTGTAATCCCAGAAGGTTTACCAGGATACCAGCTACCACCAGTGCAATATACCAGGACCGCCAGCGTACCGGCGACAAAAAATCCGTCATGTAAAAAAGATTAATCAGGGTAGGGGTACAGTATCCGGATTGGCCATCCGCTTCTTTCTGTTTTCCCAATAATCAAAGAGTTTGGCCATCGCGGTTCCGATAAAGATACCCAATAATCCTCCTCCAAGGATATCAATAGGGTAGTGTTTGCCCACGTAAATCTGTGCATACCCGATCAGGAAAGCCCACAGGAACAACCAATACCAGCGCTGCCCCTTAATCATATAAATGGCCCAGTACCAGAAGGTCGCCAATGCAAAATGATTGCTGGCATGGGAAGAAGGAAATCCATATTTGCCGCCACAACCTACCAGGGAGCGCACCACCCCCTCGAGGTCGTCCTCATAACAGGGACGCTCACGCGCGAAAAAAGGTTTGAACAGGGAAGCGCTGGAAAAATCCGCCAATCCAAAACTCGCTACTGTTAACAGGATGAATACCAGCATTTTTGACTTTGCATTCTTCCAGATCCAATACAACATGAAGGCATAAAAAGGGATCCAGAGTTTGGCTTCCCGCATGCCCAGCATGAAATGATCCATGAAATTAGATACCCCGGTGCTTTGTATAAATTTGAAAATGGTATAATCCAGTTGAATGAGTTCTTCGGTCCAGCTCATGTGTGTGTTTTGTTCAGCGAAAATATGTTTCGTATATGAACAAACTACAATGTGCGTGTTACCAAAGTTTTAAAGATCGATTAGAATGCAATTAGAATTTCGCTAGCACCACACATACACCCCGTCCTCCCGTTCCTCCACCGGCCAGTGTTTCAGGTAATAGCCTTCACCCGATACATTTCTCCCACTCGCCATATTGAACCGGTACCGATGTAAAGGGCACACCACATTCCCCAGGGCATCTATAAAACCTTCTGCAAACAACCCGCTCGCATGCGGACATTTATGCGCAAACGCAAACAGTTTTTCCTTGTACCGTCCAATGCAGATTGGCCTTCCTTCCAGCTCCGCTAACGCGATCTGGTTGACACTGAAGCGCAGCTCCTCAACGGATTCGGCAATCTTTATCCAGTTATTCTCCCTCATTCGCCTGGAAGGTTCCGAAGAACTCGGTTTTATACGGATAGCGCTCCCGGTACATTTGTCTTACTTTATTCAGAATCGTGGCTCTCAAGCCCTCCAGGTTCCGGCGCTCAATCGCAGATACAAACACACAATTGCCCAGGGTGATATTCTCCCAACGCTCCCGCACTTCTTCCAATATCTGGGTCTTCACCTCGGGCTCCAGCCATTCATCAAACACATTCTTCTCATACTGATCCAGCTTGTTGAAGATCGTGATCATCGGCTTCTCAGTTACCTTCAGTTCCTGCAGGGTTTTATTCACCACATTGAACTGATCCTCATATTGCGGATGCGATAAGTCCACCACATGCAGCAGGATATCCGCCTCGCGAACCTCATCCAGCGTGCTTTTGAAGCTTTCTACCAGGTGGTGGGGCAACTTCCTGATAAATCCTACGGTATCACTTAATAAAAAGGGCGTGGTATCAAATACTACTTTTCGCGTGGTGGTATCCAGTGTTGCAAATAATTTGTTCTCCGCGAATACTTCACTTTTGCTCAGGATATTCATCAGCGTGCTCTTCCCTACGTTGGTATAGCCTACCAGGGCTACCCTGATAAACTCACCGCGGTCTTTGCGCTGGGTAAAGGACTGTTTGTCAATTTCGCTTAACCGCCTCCGTAAGAGGGCAATTTTCTCCTTTACAATCCGGCGGTCCGTTTCAATTTCAGTTTCACCCGGACCCCTGGTTCCAATTCCACCCCCCTGGCGTTCCAGGTGTTTCCACATTCCTTTGAGTCGGGGTAAGAGGTACTGGTACTGCGCCAGTTCTACCTGGGTTTTGGCCTGCGCGGTTTTAGCCCTGCGGGCAAATATGTCCAGGATCAGATCCGACCGGTCAATGGTTTTCACCCCCAATGCTTTTTCAATATTGAGGATCTGCGAGCCGGTCAGCTCATCATCAAATATGACCAGGTTGATATCCCTTCCGGTGATATAGTCTTTAATCTCTTCCAGCTTTCCTTTGCCTACAAAGGTTTTGCTGTCGGGATGCGCCAGCTTCTGGGTAAATCGTTTCACAGCTTCCGCACCTGCTGTTTCAGCCAGGAAAGCCAGTTCATCCAGGTACTCCGTCACCTGCTGCTCATTCTGATCCTTCTGTACTACACCCACCAATACGGTGCGTTCATTTTCTGCTATCTGCTTTTTTTCTATCAATTCGCTTTTATTAAGATGTTGCTCAGGTCGGCAAAATTAGCACAAAAAAAGCGGGCCAGTGGGCCCGCCTTCTCATGAATCTTATTATTTCAGAGTCCGCTGATCGTTAAACCCACAGACATCGGGTGCACCGGAGGTCCCTGGTTGTCCTTGATCAGGGTATTCACCTGGTAGGAGCCAAAGATCCCGAAGGGTCCATAGCTGATCCTGGCGGTAGCTGCTATCCGCAGGGCATTGAAATAGCGCCGGGAATTGATCTTCTCTGTGTAATTATTAATGGCACTGCCGGATTTGGTCTGGAAATTCTTACCCTTGGTATGGGCGTTCAGCATGGTCCCCACTTTCGCTCCCACTGCAAATTTCCAGCTCTTGTTGGTGTTCTCCGGGTTAGCTGCAAAACGCAGTTCTACCGGTACTTCTGCCCAAACATTTACCAGTTTGTACTTTTTAAAATGGTTGGTATCAGCCAGGTTGCGGAAGGCCAATGTCGGACTGTTACCTGCAATCTGCACATCGTGTTTGTCAAAGAAGATATTGCTGGATCCTATTCCAACACCTATTCCTACACTGAATCGGGGATCCACTTTAAAGGGGAAATCCATCATCAGGTAAATATTCAGGTGTCTGCCAATCCCCGTCAGCCGGATGGAATCAGGCACCTGGGTCCAGGTATCATAACCAAACTGGAACATGAAATGATCATTCGCACGGTTGGCTATTTTTACCTTGCTCCAGTCTTTTTTCGGTTTGGATACTTTTTCCTTGATGGGAGGTATGGGGGCAGCTGGATTTTTTACTGTGGAATCCGTCTGCGCCTGAAGGGCAATGGTCAAAAGCAGGGCAGACAAAATGGCTGAAATTTTTCTCATACTAGTTGATAAAGCGCAAATCTATCGGTTGGACTGCCAGGGTCCTTCCTTCACGTTGTTAATAATTATAAAAACCACAGCCGGCAATGGGTTCCAGCTGAAGCGAGCGCAAAAATAGGGCTTTTCCGGCTGACCAGCGCGATTAGAGGCTGATCACACGTTTTTCACGATGGCTTTGCTGAGCTGCATCCAATACGGTCATGGTTTTGATGGCATCTGCCACAGGTACCGGGTTCCGAGCCCCATTTACCAGGGTTTGGTATACATCTTCAAAAAAGCCCATGTAATTGCCAGGCGTAGACCGGGTTTCTTTCCGAACCAGTTGGCCATCAATTATGCTATGTAACAAGCCATCTGCCTTTTCCGGCGCCGGGCACCAGGGTTCCAGGGAAGGAATGGTTCCTTTGAGTAATTCTGTTTCCTGCAGATCAGATCGCTCCTGGATAAAGGTCCCGTTCATGCCCTGCAATACAAAGGCAGGTACGGTTTCACGTGCCACTACTGTTGCTTTGAGGCGCACCCGCATACGCGGATAAAACAGCAGCAACTCAAAATAATCATTGCTTTCCACGCTATCCCGCAGGGTCATGATATCTGCAAATACAGCCTGCGGCCAGCCAAACAATTGTAAAGTCTGATCCGTCAGATGCGATCCCAGATCATGCAGCACTCCTGCTCCCGGCAGGTTCTTCTCTTTATGGGCCTTGCCACTGGGTTCAGTACGATATCGGTCATACCTGAATTCAACTTCCCTTATCTCGCCCAGCCAGCCCTTATCCACTACCTCTTTAATCGCATGATAATCTCCATCGTACCGGCGATTCTGATACACGATCAAATGCAGGTTCTTCTCCTTTGCCAGTTGATCCAGTTCCGCAGCTTCTGCTGCATTGGTAGTTACGGGCTTCTCTACAATTACATGCTTACCCGCCAGCAATGCCTGTTTGGCAAAATCAAAATGTGTTTGTGTAGGTGTGTTCACAATTACCAACTCGATGGTATCATCCGCCAGTAAGTCTTCTACTGAACGCGCCAGCTTGCTATGCGGGTATCTTGAACGTGATTCCTGGTTATGGCGTTCAACGATCGCCGTTAGTTCATATCCTGGATGATTGTCTACAAATGGCGCATGAAATAATTTGCCACTCATGCCATAAGAGCAGATGCCGGTATTGATGATTCTCATACCCTCTAAAATACACCCTTCAACCGAAAGAGATCGCATTTTCGGAATTAATGGCTATTTTTTCAGCAAACTTTCTGAAATGAAAAAGTTGCTTGCAGCCTTCCTGCTAGGGTCTTTTTTCTCCGCTTCACAGGCCCAGGAAAAACTCAATGTGGTTTTTATTCTGACAGATGATCATCGCCACGATGCCATGGGTTTTACAGGCCGCATTCCCTGGCTGGAAACCCCCTATATGGATAAAATGGCCAAAGAAGGGGTTTGGGTGAAAAATGCAACTGTTACTACCGCGCTTTGTTCTCCTTCACGGGCTTCCATCCTAACCGGACAATATGCACATACGCATACAGTAGTAGATAATTTTTCTCCTCTGCCTCCCAATCTTCGTTTCTTCCCGGAATACCTGCAAAAAGCAGGTTATCAAACCGGCTTCTTTGGCAAATGGCATATGGGTCACCAGGGCGATCAACCACAAAAAGGTTTTCATCATTGGGAGAGCTTCACGGGACAGGGAGTATATTTCAATCCCCGCCTCAATATCAATGGCGAACGTACTCAATACAAGGACAGTACCTATATCACCGATCTGCTGACTGATCATGCGGTGGAATGGATTCGCAAACAGAAAAAAGGACAACCCTTCTTCGCCTATATCTCACACAAAGGTGTACACGATGAATTCATGCCGGCTCCCCGCCATCGCGGGCGGTATGCTAATAAACCGATTCCCTATCCTTCAACAATTAACCTTACTGCTAAACCAGGTAGCAAGGTCTTCGGTGATACTACCCTGTTACCGTTAGCGCATCGCGCAGCCGCCAATCCTGCTTATAATGTGAAAGACATTCCGGCCTGGGTTTGGGCCCAGCGAAATAGCTGGCATGGCGTGGATTTCATGTACAATGGTCGTGTTTGGTTTGATGAATTCTATCGCCGCTATTGTGAAACCCTGCTGGCAGTGGATGAAAGCATCGGTCGCATTTTGCAAACCCTCAAAGAAACCGGCCAGGATAAAAATACCATCCTCGTATATATGGGGGACAATGGTTTCCTTATGGGGGAACATGGCCTGATCGACAAACGCAACATGTATGAAGAGAGCCAGAAAGTGCCTTTGTTAGTATATGCGCCGGCGCATATAAAAGGCGGACAAATTCTCGATGCCGTGATCCAGAACATTGATATCGCGCCCACAGTGTTGGACATTGCGCGTGTTGAAAAGCCTTCGCAAATGCAGGGCAATTCTTTTCTGCCCTTACTGAAGGGTGCCAAAATTGCCTGGCGCAGCAAAGCTTTTTATGAATACTATTGGGAATATTCTTTCCCGCAAACCCCTACCACTTTTGGTGTGCGCGATGGGAAATATAAATTCATTTATTACCCCGGAGTTTGGGATATCAGTGAGCTGTACGACCTGGAAGCAGATCCGGAAGAAAAGCACAATCTCTGGCGCCATCCGGAGCACCAGGAAACCGTGTTAAGATTGCGCAACGAACTCTGGGACTGGCTGGAAAAAACAGGTGGGATGCAGATCCCCTTGAAACGCATCACAGAGAAGCGGGGCGATTATGGGAACCATCAATTGTACTGATCATATCGTAGTTGGCACCCTCCCAATCAAAATACCCGACTATCCGGAATCCATTTTTCAGGTAGAAATTCACTGCGCGGATATTGGCACACTGAACGCCACCCCATAGGATCAATCGCGTGATCCCTGCATCTTTAAGGTAGGGAAGGGCTTGCGTTAACATGAGAGTACCTGCTCCTCTGCCCTGGTATCCATCTCCCAATACAGGGGCATAGGAAGCTGTCTCCTGGTGAATCGCCATTCCATATTGCATGTAGCGATCGCGCTCCCAGGGGAAAGCTCCTTGTAGAAAAACCTGGTATCCCGCCAGTTCCTCTTCCACAAAGGTTAGGAGCATCAGGTGCGCAGGGTCAGCTATCTGCTGCTGCAGGCTTTCCCGATCCATCGAATGCGGAGCATACAACCGGCGGGTTGCTTCCTGCAACTGCTGATAAAAATTTACAATGATGTCAACATCAGCGGTGGTAGCGATTCGTGTATACATAATTGCTAGCTTACACAAAAGAGCAGACTGAGGATGCGGGGCATGTCGCGGTTGTCTTCATCAAACCATTCCTTCAGTTCCACCAATTCAAATCCATGCGCTTTGGCTGCAGCATAAAATTCGCCTACATGATGATTGAAACAGGTTACCACCTGCTGGCCTTCTGCTGTTTCGAACCTTGCCTTGGTTCCGGTATATTGTTTAAAAGGATGTAGTTCTCCCACATATACAATACCGTTAGGTTGCATCACGGCTTTCAATTTTGCAAAGATCTGGTGCAGGTTTTCAATATGCTCCAGTACCAGGCTAAAGGTAGCGAGGTCGTACTGGCCGTGGGCGAATTGCCAATCATCCGTGATATCAGCCTGGATAAAATCTACCTGCAACGATTTTATTTTTTCTCTTGCTTTGCTCAGCATGCCTTCCGACAAATCAACTGCGGTGATCTGTTCTGCAATGGTCAGCAGCCATTCGGTATTCTTGCCGGTACCACATCCAATTTCCAGGCAGCGCTGAAATTGCCGGCCAGCCAGCAGGGTTCTTAAACTGATCGCTTCCAGGTCCCGCGTACGGTTTTTATTGCTATCATATATTTCAGCCCATTGGTTATAGGCAGATGAAACGTTGGACATAGTATTGAGTTGCTCAAAATTATTTTGATTGACGGACTGCTTTCATTTTTCGTTGCACCACCAACACGCGTAATTTAAGGACGTCGTATAATAAGCCAGCTAGCAACAGCAAAACAGCTACTAGCAGGATATGCAATCCAACCTTGCTAAAGGGTAATCCTCCTGCTATCCCTCCCAGGAAGAAAAACCCGATGATTGTGAGGCGCAGGCGAATAGAGGACCGCAATCTTTCCTGCTGCTCCTCCTTCTTGTAAAAAAACAACTGCGATAGTTCAATTCCGAGGTCCGTAAACAAACCTGTCAGGTGCGTCGTGCGCACAGTTGCATTGGATAAACTGGTCACCAGGGAGTTTTGCATTCCCATACTGAAGAGCAGGATATAAGCTAGCAAATTCGGATGCGTTTCAATGATCCGCGGACCAGCCAATGCAGCTACCAGCAACAGGGCAGCTTCAATGAGTACAGGTCGCAGAAAAGCTTTTTTCTCACTGTGTCGAAGTCCCGCTTCCACCAGCAGGTTGGAAAAAAAAGAACCTGCCAGGAAAAACAGGATATAAAGGAAATAGGCAAATCCCGCCCAGAGTTTCCATTGCAAAACCTCTTCCATGAAGAAGGCAAAATGCCCGGTTACATTGGTGGTTAATTGCTGGATGGATAGGAATCCTACCACATTCACCATTCCCGCCACAAAAGATAGCAGGGAGGCGATGGCCAGGTTATGTTGAAAAGTGCGGGTCTTGCCGCGATGTTTAAACATAGGGAATGAAGGTCCTGATTTTTTTAAGCAGAAAAATATATGGTAGATTTTTTATACGCGAAAAAATCTTGGGTATAATTTATAGAAATGCGGCTTTTTGCGGTATTTATTTCCCTGTAAATGCCTCAATTTTCTTTTTGAATGCAGTATTTTCCTGCATAAACCAGATAAATACTGCATTATGAAAAAAACGCTACTTCTTTTTTCAGTATGTATTTGGGCGATGCTTGGCCTAAATGCACAAACACCTAAGAGAGAATTCCGGGGCGCCTGGATTGCCAGTTATTTTGGAATCGACTGGCCCAACCGGAACCAGACTCCAGCCCAACAGCAGGCAGCCCTGATTTCAATTCTCGATCACCACAAAGCAACCGGTATTACGACCATTTTCCTCCAGATCAGAAGTCAGTCCGATGCCCTCTACCCCAGTGAACTGGAACCCTGGTCCAGCGACCTGACCGGCTTGCAGGGTCGGGCGCCCAATCCTCTCTGGGATCCCCTGGCTTTCGCGATTGAGGAAGCACACAAAAGAGGCATGGAATTACATGCCTGGATCAATCCTTACCGGGCTGTCGGCAATGCTGCCAACCTGCCCGTGTTCGCAGAAAATCACATCGCGAAGCGCCACCCGGAATGGCTGATCAGTACCGGGGTGCTGAGAACCCTGGATCCCGGTATCCCGGGTGTACGGGATTATATCAATTCCGTAATTGCGGATATTGTTACCCGTTATGATGTGGATGGTATTCATTTCGATGATTATTTTTATCCCAATGCCGCGTTCAATGATGATGCTACCTATGCAGCAGACCCCCGTGGTATTGCTGATCGCGGCGACTGGCGCAGGGATAATGTAAACCTGCTCGTTGCCCGGATCAATCAAACCATCAAACAACTCAAGCCCTGGGTTGAATTTGGTATTTCACCTTCTGGCATTTACCGCAACAGTCCGGATCCTTCTATAGGCACTGCAACCTCCGGCTTGCAACACTACTCCCAACTTTATGCAGATAGCAAAAAATGGCTGCAGGAAGGATGGATCGATTACCTCGCACCACAGGTATACTGGTATATCGGTCAGCCGGGCGCCAATTATGGCATTGTTACACCCTGGTGGAATAACAATACTTTCGGAAGAAGAATGTATATCGGTTTGGCCGGTTACAAAGTAAATGATCCTGCTCAGGGCGTGAACTGGGCCAATCCTTCTCAGATTCCTAACCAGGTGAGGTTGAATCGCAGTTTGGAAAATATATCCGGACAGGCTGTATATAATACTTCGAGTTTGAGAAGCACTACCAGGCTGGGTTTCAGGGATTCACTGCGCCTTGATTTTTACAGCAAGCCGGCCCTGCAACCTACCATGCCCTGGATTGATGCAGTAGCTCCGGATGCCGCTACGGATTTGAAAGTGATCAAATTTGGTGCAACACATAATCTGCTGAAATGGAAAAAGCCTGCAACAATCGGGGATGAGTTGAATCGCGTGCGCCAGTTTGCCATCTACCGGTCAACCAGCTCCGGCATTGATATTGAATCAGCAGACAACCTGATTGCTATTACCAACCAGGATGAAACTTCTTTTGAAGATCGCACCATAGAGCCGGATCAGACCTATTATTACCTGATTACTTCCTTGGATCGCCTGCACAATGAAAGTGCGCCTTCCAACACCGCGACCTTCCAGTTGCCGACAATTGAATGTCCGGATAACCAGCAGTCCGTGTTGGATGAAAACTGCAGTGTAGCAGTGCCCGATTTCACCGCCAGTCTGCCTGCCCAGGAAGATATCACCTACTCTCAGGAACCATTGGCTGGCACTATTATTTCGGGCGCCGGAACTACTACTGTTACCTTACGTGCTACAGATATTGGAGGCAATTTCAGCAACTGTAGTTTCGAATGGACCAGAGTAGATCAAACGGCTCCTGTAATTACCGGATTGCAAACTGATAAAACAGTATTGCGGGTACCCAATCATAAAATGAATGAAGTGGCAGTAAATTATACGGCAACTGATAACTGCGGACCAGTTACTGTAACCCTGGAGGTTTCCAGCAATGAACCAGTGAATGGAACCGGTGATGGCGATACAGATCCAGATTGGGAAATCATTACTAATAACCTGGTGAAGCTGAGAGCAGAACGTTCCGGCAATGGCACAGGCAGAATTTATACCATTACTGTAACTGCTACGGATGCAGCTGGTAATCAATCAAGCGCCACCACTGAAGTACGCGTTCCACATTCAGCAGCAAGTGTTGCTTCCTCCGAAGCAGCACTGATGGAAAACAATCAGCCAGTTGGCAACTGGGTGAAACTGCTGCCCAACCCAACTACCACCAGCTTTACACTTCGCTTACTCGGAACCGGTAGAGAGCAGGTGAAACTGCGCATGCTGGATCTGACAGGCCGTGTAATCGAATCACGTGCAGGTATAGCTGACAATGCAACCCTGCAATTCGGTGGTACTTATCGTCCCGGTAATTATTTTGTCGAAATCCAACGAGGAAAAGAAAGATTGGTCTTGAAACTGATCAAACAATAATAAATAAAGAGGCTGCATTTAACATGCAGCCTCTCTTTCTTGTGGGCCCTGCCGGGCTCGAACCAGCGACCCTCTGATTATGAGTCAGATGCTCTAACCGACTGAGCTAAGGGCCCTTCCTCTTGCGAGGGCCATCCCAAAAATGGTTTGGCAGGCCGCAAAAATATAAAAACCCCGGCGATTTGCGCCTGCCTGAAAAAAATATTCCGCAACTGATTCAATATTGTACATTTATACCTCGATTTTGCTTTTAATTGCTGCTGATACACATGATTGCTCCTGCCAGAATACAATACCTGAAGGAACGCATTGCGCGTTTTAACGACCAACAGGCCTATCGGGAGTTGTATATGGCATTTTTCCCTCCGCTTCTTCAGTTCGCCAGTGGTTTTATTAAATCCCGGCAGTCGGCCGAAGAAATAGTGTCCGATGTATTTATTACCATCTGGGAAAAGCGCAATCGCCTGGAACATGTCAGCAATCTTAAATTGTATCTGTACACCGCCACCCGCAATACGGCTATCAATTATATTACCCGTCACAATAAAGTGATGGTGACAGATCTGAGTGAGTTGCCCATCGAGCTGCAGTCCCTGCAGTATGATCCGGAGCGCATGCTGATTACCTCCGAGATGAAAAAAATGATTGCGGAAGCGATCAACAGTCTGCCTGCCCGCTGCAAACTGATCTTCAAACTGGTAAAAGAGGATGAACTCAAATACCGGGAAGTAGCTGAATTGCTGAAAGTATCCATCAAAACAGTTGAAACCCAGATGAGCATTGCGCTCAAGCGCATTGGGGAAGCCATCCGTTTTGACCCCCGCAAAACCCTGCCCACCGGCAAACGGTAGGCCCCCCGCCCCTTCTTCCTTTCCTCCATTTTCCTTTCTTCCAATTTTTTTTCTTCCATGCTTTCAGGGTAACCACCCATTTTCCTTGTCTTATACTTTAACAATCTACACATGCAAGACAGGATTTGGGAAATTGTTGCCAAAAAACTCGCAGGAGAAGCCAGCGTCCATGAATTGGAAGAGCTGGAAGAAGCGCTGCGGAAGAGCCCTGAATTGCATTATCCTCTTCAAACCATTTCCGATCTCTGGTTTCATTCCGTACCCGTTACAGAAGATGCCAGCCAGGCATTCGAACGGCATCTCGAAAGAATGAAAGCCCAGGGAATTGAAATGGAACCGGCTGATAATCAGGAAGTAATAGAGTTTGAGGAAAAATCGAGCCGGTTCGTATGGCTGAAATGGATGGCAGCTGCACTGGTTGTTGTTATCGCCGGATGGTATTTTTTATTAAGAGATTCCTCCTCCGCCGGCAGCGATTCGGCCCCCTCTCTTGCCCTTAATAGTGAAGTCTCTACCAAAAATGGATCCCGCTCCAAGATCATGTTGCCCGATGGAACCCAGGTTTGGCTCAATGCCGGTTCCAAACTGACCTATGGAAAAGAATTTGGAAACCGCTTGAGGGAAGTAACCCTGACCGGGGAAGCCTATTTTGATGTGGTGAAAGATTCTGCCAGGCCTTTTTTAATCCATGCCCGCAATGTTGATATCCGGGTATTAGGTACCGCCTTCAATGTGAAATCTTACCCTGGTGATAAAACTACCGAAACCAGCCTCATCCGCGGTAGCGTGGAAGTGAGCATCAAAAACAGGCCCAAGGAAAAAATCATCCTGAAGCCCAATGAAAAGCTGGTTGTTAATTCCGAGCTGGACAGTATAGTTGCCAAACCCAGTCAGCCGCAGGTAGCAAGGGCCGTAAGGACTGCACCCCAGGTTGTCCTCGACCAGGTAAACTATCATGAAAAAGAACAGGTAATTGTTGAAACTTCCTGGGTGGACAATATCCTGATCTTCGATGCCGAAACCTTTGCTGAACTGGCTCCGAAACTGGAACGCTGGTACGGTGTGAAAATAATTTTTACTTCTCAGGATATTCAAAAAATCCGGCTTACTGGTTCTTTTAAGGGCGAATCTCTTCAAACAGCGCTTAAAGGATTGAAAATAACTGCCAATTTCAATTACACCATTAAAAACGATACCGTGATTATCTCACCTTAAACATATAAAACTCGATTGCATATGACGCCAAACTCCTCCTAATAAAAACGGGAAATGCGCCAACATTTCCCGCAGGATACTTAAGATGCTATCAACGCTCGCAATGTTGATAAACCTGTTTATGTAACCCTAATTGCTCAAAGTATGAAAAAAACTTCATATGGTGGCACGCTATTGTGTCAACCATTGCTGCTAAAGTTTTTCCGAATTATGAAATTGACTGCTCTGTTTATGCTGGTATGTGCCCTCCAGGTTTCGGCTGGGGTTTATTCCCAAACCAGGGTAAGTCTTAAAATGGAAGGGGTGAATATCAAAAAAGCCCTTTCTACCATCGAACGTAAATCCAGTTACCGATTCCTCTACAACCTTGCTTTGTTTAATGAAAATGACAAGGTGGACATCTCTTCTTCCAATGAGGAAGTGTTGAAAGTGGTGGATCGTCTGCTGGAAAATACCGACCTGACCTACGAAGTGCTCGACAACTACCTGGTAGTTATCAAATTCAAGGGAGTTGAATTCCAGCAACAACAGGTTACCGGTCGCATTACCAATGCCGCAGGTGAACCCTTACCCGGCGCCTCTATCAAAATCAAAGGAACTACCGGAGGTACTTCGGCTGATGCAAATGGTAATTTCACCATCTCCGTTCCTGCAAATGCAACCCTGATCATCTCCAGCATCGGGTTTGAAGACCAGGAAATTAAAGTTGGTGATCGCACCATCCTGAATGTGGCGCTGAAAGAATCTACCCAAATCCAGGACGAAGTGGTGGTAATTGGTTATGGTACCGCCGCCAAACGCGATCTTACAGGTAGTATCACAAAAGTGATGGGTAAGGAAGTGGCTGATAAACCCAACACCAACCCGGTGGCTTCTCTCCAGGGTAAGGTTGCCGGTCTGAGTATCGTGAACTCCGGTACACCCGGTCGTGAACCGGATATTCGGATAAGGGGTACTGTTAGTATCGGTGCTGTGAAGCCTTTATATGTAGTAGATGGTATTTTTAATGACAACATCGATTACCTCAACCCCAATGATATTGAGTCGATCGAAATTCTGAAAGACCCTTCTTCTCTGGCGATCTTCGGTATCCGCGGAGCTTCCGGTGTAATTGCCATCACAACCAAAAAAGCAAAAGCCGGACAACTGCTGATCAACTTCAACAGCAGCCTGGGTGCTAAAAGACTGGTTGATAAAATCGACATGGTAAATGCGCAGCAGTTTAAAGAACTGTTCAATGAAGAACAGGCAAACCTGGGCATTACCGGCAGCGATTTATTCGACTATACTCCCTGGACCGGTAATACGGATTGGGTAGATGTCATGACCCGTACAGGTATTTTCAATAACAATAACCTGAGCATTACCGGTAGTTCTGAAAAGAATAAGTTTTACATGGGCATCGGTTATATTACCGATGAGGGTGTTGTTAAAAATGAAAGACTGGAGAAAATCCTCCTGACAATTAATGATGAATACAAAGTAAATAAAAACATCAAGCTTGGGTTTAATATGAATGGTTTCCGCCAGCGCCTTCCATTCAGCCAGGCAGATGGTTTGTTGTTTGATGCCCGCCGCGTATTGCCTATCACAGATCCTTTTGATGAAGCTAGTGGAAGATTTTCTCAGCTAGCTCTTCAGCAAGCCCAGATCAGCAACCCGCTGATGAACCTGGAAACAAAATGGGATAAGGAAAAGAGGATGGAATACCGGCTGGTAGGTAGCGTTTATTTTGATGTAAATTTCCTGAGAAACTTCAACTGGCGTTCTACCCTCTATGGTGATATGTCATGGGGCGACGACCGCACCTACAATCCAATTATCGAGGTTTTCAACCCGACACTCCCATCAGGCGAACAGGTTTTTGTTGATCCCAATAACAGGATTACTTCCGTTAGCCAGAATAAGCAGGAATGGAGAAAGTTCCAGCAAGATCACATCCTGACCTTTAAAAAGGATTTTGGTGATCATGGCCTGACTGCCCTTGCCGGTTTCACAACTTACTTTAATACCTACAGCGGTCTTTTTGCTACAGCACGTCAAAAAGATCCGGGTGATGCAATTCCTGATGATCCCCGGTTCTGGTATATTGATAATGGATTTGTAGATCAGACAACACGTCGTTCTTCTTCTGCTCAATGGGAGAAAGCTACAGCATCCGGATTGTTCCGCCTCTTGTATAATTACCAGGGCAAATACATGTTGAATGCTTCTTTCAGAAGAGATGGTTCATCCCAGATTTCTCCTGAAAACCGCTGGAAAAACTTCTACTCAGTAGGTGCTGCGTGGGAAGTTACCCGCGAAAATTTCATGGCCCGCCAGAACCTGTTTGATTATCTGAAAATCAAAGCTTCCTGGGGTCTTCTCGGTGTGCAGAACACCTATGGTTATGATTATCCATTCTACCCTGGCCTGCAAACAGGTAATACAGCGGTGTTTGGAAATAATATCATCCCTGCTTATTCTCAGGCATATATTCCTAACCAGAATCTGACCTGGGAAGTGGTGGATTCCAAAGAAGCTGGATTTGAAGCCTATTTGCTGAACAATCGCCTGCGTGTTGAAGCTGCTTACTATCATAAAGATACCCGCGATGTAATGACCCTGGTTCGGGTAGGTTCTGGTGCGGGCAGCCGTTTGGATAACGTGGGCCGCGTGAAAAACAATGGTATTGAAGTTGCAGCTGGCTGGACTCAGAAAATCACCAATGATTTCACCCTGACTTTTAATGGTAACATTACCACTTTCAATAACAAGGTAATTTCTCTTGGTGGTGACCGCCTTCCCCCCAGCGAAGAAAGACCAAACGTAACCGAAGCTGGTTATCCGATTGGTTATTTCTATGGTTATGTGGTGGATGGTCTGTATCAGAGTTATGCTGATAAACTGGCTTCTCCTCCTGTACAGGGTTATGAGTATGGTCCGGGTGATTTCAAATACCGCGATATCAATGGTGATGGTGTTATCAATTCTGATGACCGCACAATGATTGGTAATCCTACTCCTGATTTTGCCTATGGTTTCTCCCTGGGTGCAAACTTCAAGGGTTTTGATTTCGGTATCGACTTCAATGGTGTTTACGGAAATGAAATCTATCGCTACTGGGGTAGTTCAGAACTGCCATTTACCAAATTCAACTATCCGGCTTTCAAGTTGAATCGCTGGAATGGTCCGGGTACTTCTAACTGGGATCCGATCCTGGGTGACAACCGTGCCATCAACCGCCTGCCTTCTACTTATGGTATTGAAGATGGTAGTTATATCCGCATTCGGAACGTACAAATCGGTTACAACTTCAGCTCTAAACTGATTCAAAGAGCTGCAATGAAGAGCGCAAGAATTTTTGCCAATGTGCAGAACCTGAAAACTTTCAAGCGTAATTCCGGTTATACACCTGAGTTCGGTGGTATTGCTACTTCCTTTGGTATTGACAATGGTAATGGTCCATTGCCTATGGTTATCACAGGTGGTATTAATGTTACTTTCTAATCAAAAAATCTTACAGCTATGACATATAAAAAGAATGCAATGAGGGCTGTACTGGTTGGTTTACCAATCCTGCTAATACTGGCTGGCTGTTCAAAATTCCTGGACAGAAAACCACTTACAGCCACCCTCGATGACCTTACACAAGGTGGTATAGAAGGCCAGATCTATGGCCTGTATGGTGCCATTCGAAATGGAGATGTAGCCGGACAAGGATTCGGTGGCATTCCCTGGCTGGGTATGAATAATTTCAGGTCAGATGATTCCGAAAAAGGAAGTAGCCCTTCCGATGGTGCCGACTGGGGTGTGATTTATGACCAATTCCAATATGCAAAAGACCACTGGTCTTCCACAACCTATTGGGATCAGCACTATGTACTGATTGGTCAGGCGAATACAGCCCTTCAATTGGCTGATTCACTCAATGCGAATGATCCTGCATCATTGGTAAATATTGCAGAAGCCAGGATGTTCCGCGCCTATGCTTACTTTGATCTGGTTCGTGCTTTTGGTGAAGTTCCCAAGATCGATTTCCGTGTGTATAATCCGGAAGATTCGAAAGTTCCTAAATCTTCAGTTGCTGAAATTTATGCATTGATTGATTCAGACCTGGAATTTGCACGAGCGAATCTTCCTGTTGAATGGCCTGCACAATTTGTCGGACGTTTGACACAGGGTGCAGCGCAGGCATTGACTGCAAAAACACTGTTGTACCGGAAAGACTGGGCAGGTGCTTTAAGCTATGCAGAACAGGTGATTAATTCCGGCAGATACGAACTCTTCCCCAATTACCAGCAATTATTTACAACCAGGGGAGAAAACAGTAAGGAATCCATCTGGGAAATTCAATCCTCAATTGGTGCGAATAATACAGATAATTATTTCTCCTGGTACGGTATTGCCCAGGGTGTTCGTGGCGCTGCTGAATGGGATCTCGGATGGGGTTGGAATACACCTACTGAAAACCTGGTAAATGCATATGAAGCAGGAGATCCACGTAAGAACGCTACCATCCTGTTTTCCGGTCAGGATGATGGATTGTATGGAAAAACTGTTCCGGCATTTCCTGCTATTCCACGTTTGTATTGGAATAAAAAAGTATATCCGGAACCAGATGTACAATTGGCAACCAGTAACAGACAAAATGGTTGGCTTAACCAGCCCATCCTTCGTTACGCGGATGTACTGCTGATGGCTGCAGAAGCTGCCAATGAAATTGGTGGCGCAGCGAATGAAGCAAAAGCGGTGCAGTATGTAAACCAGATCAGGGCCAGGGCAAGAGGTAATAATGCGGCAGTGCTGCCCAATATTGCTTTCACCAGCAAAAACCAGATGCGTACAGCGATTCAGCAGGAAAGAAGAGTAGAACTGGCCATGGAAGGAGAACGCTTCTACGACCTGGTTCGCTGGGGATTGGCAGAACAGGTGCTTGGCCCGCAAGGTTATCAGCCAAGACATCAATACTACCCGATTCCTCAATCTGCGATCGATTTTTCTGGTGGCATCCTGATCCAGAACCCGAATTATTGATTTGTTTTCACCGATTTAAAACCTGAAGTATGACTACAATACTTTTAAATAAATGGTTTCGTCGCAGCATGGCTATTGCCGGGTCTGCGGTGATCCTGGCATCCTGCCAGAAAAGTACCGAACCCGCATGGCGTGAATACCCGGAGGATTCAAATCCTCCAGGTGGCCCGCTTAAGTTTTATGCAGCTTTTGATGGCACAACGGATAATCCCCTGATGAATGCAGTGGATAGCATCCGTGCCAACTTCGCGGCAGACAACCCCCTTACTGCAGTGGATGGCGTTAGTGGTAAAGGTGTTAAAGGCGAGGCAATGAAATTTATCAAATACGCCAAGCCCAACGACTTTGCTATTACTGCTAAAAGTTTCTCCATCTCTTTCTGGTATAAACGCGATGGACAAACGAAAAACAACAAAGGGGGTAACGGTCCTGAATACCCGATTAGTTTCCGGGCTGATGTGGCCAATCCACACTGGTCTGTTGCCAGCATGTTTGTAATCATCGAAGGCAATAATGCCGGTTGTGCTGTTAAAGTGATGACTGCCGACAAGAATAAGGCAGACAATTGGTTTACCTGGGAAAATGCGGATGTTATTCCTGGTATGCTCGATAACCAATGGCATCACATTGCATTGGTGTATGACCAGGCTACCAGTGGCATGACCCTCTACCTGGATGGAGTTGCCAATCCAAAAGTTCGCACCTGGAATAACCATGGAGCGATCAATTTTGCAAATGACCATATCACAGAAATGAGAATTGGAAATGGTCCGGGTAATAACCTGGATTCCGATGACTGGCTCTCTTCTTCCTGGAAAGGTGAACTGGACCAGGTGCGCTTATACGGAGAAGCAATTTCCGCAGCAGAGGTACAGGCCCTTTTCAATTCCAAAAAATAACACAGTAGTTAAGGCTTTTATTCGCCTATAAGAGGGGCTGATCAAGGAATTGTTTCAGCCCCTCTTTATCATAAAGCTCATGAATTCCGCTCGCCATATTATTTCTTCCCGATGTTTTTCTGCTTTGCTTGCTGGCCTGTTTTCTCTCAGCTTGCTTTCCGGATGTAAGCAGGAATCAACCCAGTTCTCCATCCTGTCCGCCGCTGACTCCAATATTGATTTTGCTAACAACCTGGAAAAAAGAGAACGGCTTAATATTCTCTATTATCTCTATTACTACAATGGTGGTGGGGTGGCAATTGGTGACATCAACAACGATGACCTGCCCGATATTTATTTCACTGCCAATAAAAAGGGGGGCAATCGCCTTTACCTGAACAAGGGCAACCTGCAGTTTGAAGACATTACCGAAAAAGCAGGGGTGGCTGGTACCGGCGACTGGCACTCAGGTGTTACCATGGCAGATGTGAATGGTGATGGTTTACTCGATATCTATGTTTGCGCAGTTGCCGGATCTTTTCAGCTTACCGGTAAAAATCAGCTCTACATCAATAAAGGAAACAATCAGTTCCAGGAATCCGCAGCTGCCTATGGCCTGGATTTTTCCGGCCTCTCCACACAGGCCGCCTTTTTTGATTATGACCGCGATGGCGATCTCGATTGTTATCTCCTGAACCATTCCAAACAACCTCATAGTAATATAATCGATACCTCCAACAGAAGAAAATCTGATCCCCTTGCCGGCGACCGCCTTTATCGTAATGAGCTCAGCGAAGGCAAACATTCCTTCACAGATGTTTCTGCAATCGCAGGCATCTATCAAAGCAAACTCGGTTATGGATTGGGGTTAGCTATCTCCGATTTTAATAATGATGGCTGGCCGGATATTTATGTTGGAAACGATTTTCATGAAAACGATTACTACTACCTCAACAACCAACAGGGTGGTTTTACAGAAGCGGGTGCTGAACATTTTCGACACTACAGCCGCTTCAGCATGGGTAATGATGCTGCAGACCTGAATAACGACGGCCAGGTTGATCTGGTTACGGTTGATATGTTGCCTCCCGACGAAAAAACACTCAAAACCTATGGCAGCGATGAAAATCCTGATATCTATAAGTTGAAACTGGAGCGCAATGGCTACCAGCACCAATATTCCCGGAATGTGATGCAAATCAATAATGGAGATGGAAAAAGTTTCAGCGATCAGGCACTACAGGCCGGAGTGTCTGCGACCGACTGGAGCTGGAGCCCCTTGCTGGCCGACTTCAATGGGGATGGCAATAAAGATCTTTTTATCAGCAGCGGAATCCTGAAACGCCCGGTAGATCTTGACTATGTGCGTTTTGTTAGTGCCATGGAGCGCAACCAAAATCTAAGTGGTACAGATGCCTACGATGATGAAGTCATCAAAGCTATGCCCGATGGTGCTACACATCCTTTCTTCTTCCGCAATTCCGGCTCCGGTTTATTTCAAGAGGTTTCAAAAGGCTGGGGCACCGCAAATCTGAAAGGATATTACACAGGAGCTGCCTATGCCGATCTTGACAACGATGGCGATCTGGATGTGCTTATCAATGCCATTAATGAAAAGGCGATCCTGCTCAAAAACAATCAGCAGCCTAAACAATACCTGAGATTTAAAGCAAGAGGAGAGGGACTGAATTCCAAAGGCATTGGTGCCCGCTTGTATGCATTCCATGCCGGCCGGCTCCAGCTGCAGGAAATTATGCCTACCCGTGGCTTTCAATCCTCCTCCGATACCCGCTGGGTAATTGGTCTTGACTCCATTGGGAAAATTGATAGCCTACTGGTGGTATGGCCAGATCAGCAATACCAGGTGCTAACAGCATTTACTGCTAATAATACCATCGAGCTGGATCAGTTAAATGCTTCCGGAAAATTTGACTATACAACTTACTTTAAGCCTCCAATTGATCCGTTTCAGCCAGCCGCCACAACCATTCCTTTCCAGCACAAAGAGAACGCATTTGTAGATCATAATGTGCAATACTTAATACCGCATGGCCTCTCCACACGCGGACCTAAAATGGCAGTTGCAGATCTGAATGGAGATGGCCTGGATGATGCGTATATAACTGGAGCAGCCGGACAACCAGGTGCGCTGCTTATGCAAACAGCAGCTGGTGGATTTGAATCAAGGCAAGCGGATCTGTTTCACCCCTTCGCTGCCCAGGAAGAAGTGGAGGCGGTTTTCTTTGATGCCAATACAGACGGGCATCCGGATCTCTATATCGCAGTTGGTGGCAATGAACTGGAAGACAATAATCCGGGTTTGCAGGATCGCTTATATATCAACCAGGGTAAGGGTGTTTTCAAACTGGATACTACAGCCCTTCCCTCTATGCGATTTAATAAAGGAGCTGTTGCTGCTGCTGATATTGATAAAGACGGCGACCAGGATCTCTTTGTTGGTGTACTGGCCAATGCCCGCCAGTACGGAGTTCCACATCATTCCTATCTGTTATTAAATGATGGAAAGGGAAAATTTTCCATCGCCAATAAATCCATATTTGATGGTGAGAACATCGGCATGGTTACCGCTGCTTCCTTTGCTGATCTGAATAAAGATGGCTATCCGGAATTGGTTGTAGCTGGTGAGTGGATGCCGGTTATTATCGCGAAAAATAATTCCGGCAAGTTTACCCGCGAACCCATCCCAGGTTCAACAGGTTTATGGCAATCCATCTTTCTGACTGACACTAACGGAGACGATCAAACGGATATTCTGGCTGGTAACTGGGGACATAATTCCAAGTTGTATGCTGGGAAAAATGGTCCGCTGAAACTTTACATAAAAGACTTTGATAAAAATGGAAGTATTGAACAGGTGATGGCGTATACCATTGATGGTAAAGAATATCCTTTTCTGGCTAAAGATGAATTGGAGCGGGCTTTACCTGTGCTGAAGAAAGCCTATCTGACCTATGGCGAAGTGGCTGGTAAAACAGTAGACTTCATACTCTACGACCTTTTCACTGATTATATTGAACAAAAAGCGGAAATGCTTGGCAATTCTGTTTTTATCTCAAATGGTAAGGGTGGGTTTACCCGAACAGACCTGCCTGCTTCTCTTCAACTGGCACCGGTTTTTGCATTTGCTCTAATGGAGGGTTCAGAGAAAAACTTTATCGCTGCCGGAAATTTTTACAATGTCACACCCTATGAAGGCCGATATGATGCGCTGAACCCTGTCGTTTTTGGAATGAATGCTACTGCTCAGCCGATTACGCACGTACCTGGTGAAGTGCGCGATCTTAAATGGCTTCGATCACCCGGAAATGAAAAAAGACTGGTCGTGGTAAGAAATAACCAGTCCCCATTAGTTTTTGACTTTTCAAATTAAATACGATGATAAAAAAAAATTTCACTGTCCTGGCGCTGTTAGTCTCTTTAATGAGCTGTTCCCTATCAAACTGCTCCGGAGAAAAAGCACCGGAAGAGCAACCTAAACCTGCAGATGGCGCCACAGTTTCGTATTGGGTTACGCGCGGAGATCAATTGTCTCTGCTAGCAAAATTCCCCACTTCGGTAAAGTTTAGTTCTGCAACCAATAATAACCTTACTACCATAGAGGTAGACAGTACGGTTCAGTTTCAAACTATGGATGGGTTTGGATATTCCTTAACCGGAGGTAGTGCTTATTTGCTGATGCAATTGCCACAGGCACAGCGCACCTCCCTGTTACAGGAACTGTTTGGCAAAAATGAAAACAGTATTTCTGTCAGCTACCTGAGAATCAGTATCGGCGCCTCTGATCTGGATGCGGAAGTTTTCAGTTACAGTGATCTTCCTGCTGGAGAAACAGATGAAGATCTTTCTTCTTTCTCTATTGCAAGGGATGAACAAAACCTGATTCCGGTACTCAAAGAAATTCTGGCTATCAATCCGGCTATTAAGATTATGGGTTCTCCCTGGAGTCCTCCTACCTGGATGAAAGACAACAATAATTCAAAAGGGGGCAGCCTGCTTACCAAATACCACCAGGTGTACGCAACTTATTTTGTGAAGTATATCCAGGCAATGAAAGCGCATGGTATCACCATCGATGCCATCACACCACAAAATGAACCGCTACATCCGGGTAATAATCCCAGTCTCTTTATGTCGGCAGAACAACAACGTGATTTCATCCGGGATGCGCTTGGTCCTGCTTTCAAAGCTGCCAATATTTCAACTAAAATTGTGATATACGATCATAACCTGGATCGTCCGGATTATCCGATTACTATTCTGAATGATGCAGGAGCCAAGCAGTATATCGATGGTTCCGCCTTCCATCTCTATGCAGGAGAAGTTTCTGCAATGAAAACCGTGCGTGATGCACATCCGGATAAGAACCTCTATTTTACTGAACAATGGACCGGTGCAAAAGGAGAGTTCCAGGGCGATCTTTTCTGGCACATTAAAAATGTGATCATTGGTACCACCCGCAATTACAGTAAAGTGGCACTGGAATGGAACCTGGCAAACGATGCCAGTTTCGGTCCTCATACTCCCGGTGGCTGTACAGAATGTAAAGGGGCTCTTACAATTCAGAATGGAGCAGTTCAGAAAAATGTTTCCTATTATATCATAGGTCATGCTGCCAAATTTGTTCCTGCTGGTTCAGTGCGGATTCACAGTAATGTTCCACCCGGACTGGACAATGTTGCTTTCCTTACGCCCGAAGGGAAAAAAGTTTTGATCCTCCTGAGAGAAGCTCCCGGCAATTCAACCTTTGCGATTAAATACAAAGGACAATTGGCAACCGTGAATTTACAGGGCGGATCTGTTACAACTTTTGTGTGGGATTAATCTGAAAAACGAATGAGATTTTTTGTTTTATATATTGTTTGCCTTAGTGTTCTTTTTACAGCCTGCTCCAAGTCTGAAGAAGAAAAGCCGGAACCGGTTGTGCCCAAACAACTAAAGGTAAACCGGCTGCTGCTGGATGGTGAGGAATGGAATTCGGTCCGGTATAACCTGGGCCGTAATCCGGTGATCCGGATTGTTTTTTCAGAGCCTGTACTTCCTTCCAGTTTAACCAACGCGGTTAGTCTGACCAATAAAGCTGGTCAGGCAATTGCAGCAAATGTGGTGCTTGAACAAAAAGATTCAGTCCTGAAAATCCAGCCAACCGGCAATCTGGATTTCCTGACGTTCCACCGGCTTCAGCTGGCAACAACATTGAAATCAGCATCCGGTGGAAACTTTATTTCATCAGTGGATCAGCAGTTTGTAACGAAGCTTGATTCCTCTTCCAAATTCCCTGCGCTCACTGATGACGCACTGCTAACCAAGGTGCAGGAACAAACCTTCCGGTATTTCTGGAACTTTGGTCACCCCATTAGTGGAATGGCCCGGGAAAGAAACAGTTCCGGCGATCTGGTTACCAGCGGTGGTACAGGCTTTGGCATTATGGCCCTGCTAGTTGGTATTGAACGTGGATTTATTTCACGTCAACAGGGGCTGGAAAGAATTCAAACCATCACTGAATTTTTACACACCAAAGCCACCCGTTACCATGGAGCTTTTGCCCATTGGATGAATGGTGCAACCGGCGCTACTATCCCCTTTAGCCAGAAAGACAATGGAGCCGACCTGGTTGAAACTTCTTTTCTTATAATGGGCCTGCTCACTGCACGTGAATATTTTGATGATAACGAACCGGCGGCAATTGAGTTACGGTCGCGTATAACCGAAATTTATGAAGCAGTTGAGTGGGACTGGTTCCTGCGCAACAATGGAAATGTTCTCTTCTGGCACTGGAGCCCTGATTTTGGCTGGGATATGAACCTGCCCATCAGAGGTTGGAACGAATGCCTGGTTACCTATGTGCTGGCTGCCGGTTCTCCTACGCATCCGGTTTCAAAAGAGGTGTATGATAAAGGATGGGCCAGGGAAGGTACCATGAAGAATGGTGCATCTTATTATGGTATTAACTTGCCGCTGGGTGAGCCTTATGGTGGTCCGCTGTTTTTATCTCATTATTCCTTTTTAGGGATCAATCCGATAGGCCTTAAAGATGCCTACGCTGATTATGAACTGCAGAACCGCCAGCATGCAAGAATTAATTACCAGCACAGTGTACAAAACCCGAACCGGTTTTTTGGATACAGCAGCAGCGTATGGGGACTAACAGCCAGCGATATCCCAAATGGATATACAGCCAGTTCTCCTCAGAACGACCGGGGTGTAATTGCTCCAACAGCAGCACTGGCATCTTTTCCCTATACGCCGGATGAATCAATGGCTGCTCTGAAGTTTTACTATTATGTCCTTGGCGATAAACTTTTTAAAGAGTACGGTTTTATTGATGCATTCTCCCTTCACAATGCCTGGTTTGCTGATAGTTTCCTGGCCATTGACCAGGCCCCGATAATTGTGATGATTGAAAACCATCGGACCGGTTTGTGCTGGGAGCTATTTTCAGCAGTACCTGAAGTGAAAAATGCGCTGCAAAAACTGGGTTTTACAGCACCTTATCTATAACCTAAAACACCAGCGATGAAAATCCGCCATTTTGTTTTTTTCTGCTGCCTGCTTGGCACCTTTACCGGTGTTGCCTATGCGCAAAAGAAAAAACAACCAAAACAGCCAGTATTTACCCCAGCAGATCGTCCGCGTAATCTTTCCGATTCCGCTTTACTCGATCTGGTTCAGCAACAAACCTTTCGCTATTTCTGGGATTTTGCGCATCCGGTTTCCGGGCTATCACGGGAACGCAGCAACGAATCCTTTAATTATGGGGATGAAGTAGTTACAACCGGTGGTACCGGCTTTGGAATCATGGCAGTGATCGTGGCTACTGAAAGAAAATGGATCGCGCGTGATACTGCCGCCAAATTCCTCCTCAAAATGGTTCGCTTTCTTTCTAAAGCAGATTCCTATCACGGTGTTTTCCCTCACTGGCTGAATGGTGAAACAGGGAAAACCATTCCCTTTAGTCGCAAAGACGATGGTGCCGACCTGGTAGAGTCTTCGTTTCTGTTCCAGGGTCTGTTGACAGCACGACAATACTTCAATGCAGATAATCCGGTTGAAGGGGAACTCCGAAACCGGATCAACTGGCTCTGGAATGATATCGAATGGAACTGGTTTACCAATAACCAGGAGGTGCTCTACTGGCACTGGAGCCCTAATAACGGATGGGCAATGAATTTTCCGGTTCGTGGTTTTAATGAATGCCTGATCATGTATGTGCTGGCTGCCTCAGCAGATCGCTATCCGGTTTCTCCCGCGGTTTATCACAATGGATGGGCTCAGAGCAATTTCTTTAAAAATGGCAAGGAGTTTTATGGTATAGAACTACCCCTGGGATTTGACTTTGGCGGACCACTTTTCTTTTCTCATTATTCCTTCCTGGGTTTAGATCCACGTGGATTGAAGGATCGTTATGCGGATTACTGGATTCAGAATCGTAACCATACTCTGATCAACCGGGAACATTGTGTGCGTAATCCCAATCAGTTCAAAGGATATGGCCCACAATCCTGGGGTCTCACCGCCAGTGATACCTACAATGGATATGATGCCCATTCACCAACCAATGATAAGGGTACAATCACCCCCACCGCTGCACTTTCAGCTTTTCCTTATACCCCCGAATATTCTATGCAGGCACTTCGTCATTTTTATGAGCAATTGGGTGATAAGATCTGGTCGGAATTCGGTTTTGTTGATGCTTTCAATGAAACACAAAACTGGTACGCTAACAGCCATCTTGCTATAGACCAGGGACCAATCATAGTCATGATCGAAAATCATCGCAGTGGTTTACTTTGGAACCTGTTCATGTCCTGCCCTGAAGTGCAAAACGGCCTTAAAAAACTGGGCTTTCAAAGCCCTCACCTTAAATAATAGTTACAGCAATTGCTAAAACCTTGCATATGAAAAATCAATCCCGCAAAGAATTTCTCCAGCAGTCTGCAATGGCAGGTGCTGCCCTGCTGCTTTCCTCATTGGAAGCGGTAGCTTTTACGGAAAATAAAAAAATCAAAATCGGAATAGTTGGTTGTGGTAGTGTATCCGGACAGTACCTGCCACATCTTTCCAAATCGGCGCATGTGGAGCTGGTGAGTGTTTGCGATATCGTGCTGGAAAGAGCAAAGAACCGGGCAAAAGAATTTAATGTTCCGCATGTGTATGAACATATTTACCAGCAGTTGGGCGGTGCGCCCTTTGATCTGCTTGTGAACCTGACTGATATGCAGGAGCATGGCCGGCTCAATAAAATGGCCCTGGCATCCGGCAAACATGTATGGAGTGAAAAACCGATGGCAAATACCTACAAGGAAGGCAAGGCACTGCTGGATATGGCCCGGGAAAAAAAGCTCCGTATCTGGGGAGCGCCTGCAGTGGTGAACAGTCCGCAATTTGCCTTTATGAGTAAAGCCATACAGGAAGGTAAATTGGGAAAAGTTTCCGCAGCACATGCTCATTATGGCCATGAAGGCCCGCACTGGTCGGCTTTCTTCTATGAAAAAGGCGGCGGCAGTCTTCCTGATCTGGGTGTTTATAATCTTGCTACCTTAACAGGGTTGTTGGGTCCTGCGAAATCTGTGATCGCCATGACAACCATTGTTACGCCTGAACGTACTGTTGACAACAAGGGTAAAATAAAAGTGGAGGCCGAAGACAATGCGATGATCATCATGGAACATGCAGGCGGCGTGCTGTCTCATGTGCAGAGCGGGTTTAATTATTTTGATCCGTATGGCCATGGTGGTAAGGGACAGGACAGGCACACGATTTCCATCTGGGGTACAAAGGGCAATATGGGATTGGTAGGTTATGACTGGGCTCCTTTTGGTGTAGACCTTGCAACTATGGATTCGCCCACTCCTGTACGACATGTGCCGGATCCGAAAACCTATGTCTGGCAGGAAGGGGCAACTGTGATTTCACAATCCCTGCTCGATAAAAACGAACCGCTGATTTCTCCCGAACATGCATTGCACGTGCTGGATATTATTGAATCCGCCCGCGCCTCTTCGCAAACCGGCCAGAAAATCAGCCTTCAATCCAGTTTCCGCTGGCCTATCGTCTAACTTCACCCGACATGAGTGACCAACCTACATACGACGCAATTGTAATCGGCAGTGGCATCAGTGGAGGCTGGGCTGCCAAAGAACTCTGCGAGCAGGGCTTGAAAACCCTGGTGCTGGAACGGGGCCGGATGGTGGAACACCTGAAGGATTATCCCGGCATGAACAACCATCCCTGGGAGTTCAAACACCGGGGTTATATTACGCATCAGCAACGTCAGAACAATCCACTCATCTCCAAAGCAGCCGGTTATTCAGAAGATACACAGCATTTTTTTATTGAAGATGCAGATCATCCCTATGTACAGGAAAAGCCCTTCGACTGGATCCGTGGTTACCAGGTCGGCGGAAAATCCCTGACCTGGGGCCGAAGCTGTCAACGTTGGAGTGATTTTGAATTAAATGCTCCTAAACAATATGGCTTTGCTACTGACTGGCCAATCCGATATAAGGACATCGCACACTGGTACAGTCATGTTGAAAAATTTATTGGTGTTTGTGGCAGTAAGGAAAATATTCCGGCAATGCCCGATGGTGAATTCCTCCCTGCCTATGAACTCAATTGTGTGGAAGCAGACATCAGAGAAACCTTGTGGCGGAAATTTCAACGTCACTATATTTCTGGTCGCTGGGCACATCTTACCCAACCGGAACCCATTCACCTGGAGCAGGGCAGAGGCACCTGCCAAAATCGCAACCTTTGTATGCGTGGTTGCCCCTTTGGCGGATATTTCAGTTCTAATAGCAGTACCCTTCCCTGGGCTGAAAAAACAGGAAACCTGACCATTCGGCCCCACTCGGTAGTGCATTCCATTCTCTATGATGATGCCAAACAAAAAGCGATTGGTGTGCGTGTGATAGACAGCCAAACAAAAGCTGTCACCGATTATTTTGCACGGATCATTTTTGTAAACGCTTCTGCGCTGAATACCAACCTGATTTTACTCAATAGCAAATCAGAACGTTTCCCCAATGGCCTTGGAAATGATCACGATTTGCTTGGCCGTTACATCTGTTTCCACAACTACCGGGGTTATATGAATGGCGAAATCAAAGGCTATGAAGATCGCTATTACAAAGGGCGGCGTCCCGCGGAATGTGTGATCCCGAATTTCCGCAACCTCGGCAACCAGGAAATGGATTTTATTGGAGGATATACCATTTTTTCAGGAGCCTATCGTGAATGGATAAACGCAGATCGCCATCCGGATAAAATGGGTGCAGAGTTGAAGGAAGCGCTTACAGAACCAGGCCCCTGGAGGATCTACATGTATATGCAAGGCGAAACCATCCCCAAGGCAGGCAATCGCGTTTATCTGCATCCAACTGAAAAAGATAAATGGGGAATACCACTACTTGTAACAGCTGTTGATTATGATGAAAATGATGAAAACATGCTGCGCGATTTTCTTTCAGAAGGCAAAAAAATGCTCGAAGCATGTGGCGCATTCAACATTGTTGTAAATGATACAAAACAACCACCCGGACTGGATATTCATGAAATGGGTGGCGTACGTATGGGTACCAATCCTTCCAATTCCCTGCTGAATGAATGGAATCAACTGCATCTCTGTAAAAATGTTTTTGTAACGGATGGAGCTTGCATGACCAGCACCGGTAATCAAAGCCCCTCTATTTTGTATATGGCTTTTACCGCCAGAGCCGCACAATATGCTGCTGCTGAAATGAAAAAAGGAAATCTCTAAAATCAGACAACATGGCCTCTATCAACGCTACTCAAAAAACAATCTGGCTGGAACCCGGTTGGGCCCTGGTAAGAATCATAACAGGATTATTGATGACCTATCACGGTTGGGAAGTGTTTGATGGGGCAAAAATTAAAGAATATGCCGGCTGGATGCCTTATTTCTCTGCAGAGGCAGCTACCATAATGGCATATCTCGGAAAAGCTGCTGAATTAATTTCTGGTATTCTGCTTACAATTGGGCTCTTTACCCGATTGGCTGTATGGCCCATGATAGCAACAATGCTATTCATCGCTTTTATTCTTGGTAATGGTAAAATCTGGTATGGCGATCAACATCCATTCATGTTTGTTTTAATCGGATTGCTGTTTTTCTTCAGGGGTGCTGGAAAATACAGCCTGGACCAACATTTTTTCTCCCCTAAACTTTCCATTGTAGTATTAGTTTTCGCTTCGAATGTCTGCTTTGCACAATCAGGTAAATCAGTAGCAACAGCTCAAACAACTTATTGCAATCCCATCAACCTCGATTACGGTTATACCCCGATTCCCAATTTCAGCGAATGGGGCCGGCACCGCGCAACTGCTGACCCGGTGATTGTCACCTATAAAGGAGATTATTACCTGTTCTCCACTAACCAGTGGGGCTACTGGTGGAGTTCCGATATGCTGAACTGGAATTTTATCTCCCGGAAATTTCTCAAGCCCTATCATAAAGTATATGATGAATTATGTGCACCGGCAGCAGTTGTTGTAGGTGATACCATGCTGGTTTTCGGTTCTACTTATTCCAGCAATTTTCCGCTCTGGATGAGTACCAATCCTAAGGAGAACGAATGGAAGGAAGCATTGGATTCACTCGAGATCGGCGGTTGGGATCCTGCATTTTTCCTCGACGACGATGGCCGCTTTTATATGTACAATGGCAGTAGCAATCGCTATCCTTTGTACGGAATAGAATTAAACCGCAAAACATTCCAGCCAATTGGAACCAGAAAAGAAATGTATTTTCTGGAAGACTGGCGCTATGGCTGGCATCGCTTTGGTGAATACATGGACAATACCTTTTTGGATGGTTTTATTGAAGGTGCCTGGATGACCAAACACAAGGGAAAATATTATCTGCAATGGGGAGGTCCGGGTACTGAAATGAGTGGCTATGCAGATGGCGTCGTAGTGGGCGATTCACCCCTGGGACCCTTTACTGCACAATCCGATCCGGTCAGCTTCAAACCTGGAGGTTTTGCAAGAGGAGCGGGGCATGGCGCCACCTACCAGGATCCCTGGGATAATTACTGGCATGTTTCAACCATGGGTGTCAATGTAAAAAACACCTTTGAACGTCGCAATGGCATTTGGCCCGCGGGCTTTGATGAAGATGGAATTATGTATGCCAATACCGCATTTGGTGACTATCCCCATTACCTGCCCAATTGTCCGGCTGATCATCGTAAAAGTCGCTTTACCGGCTGGATGTTACTCAACTACAAAAAACCGGTTCAGGTTTCGTCCACCCTTGGCAGTTATACCGCTAACAACGCAGTAGATGAGTCTATTAAAACCTATTGGAGTGCCGCATCAGGCAATAAAGGCGAATGGATTCAGACCGACCTGGGTGAAATCTCAACAGTACATGCCATTCAACTCAACTATGCAGATCAGGATGCGGAATTTCTTGGTAAACAAACTCATATCTATCATCAGTATAAAATTTTTCATTCGCAGGATGGGAAAAAATGGAACCTGCTCATAGATAAAAGTCAGAACAAAAAAGATGTTCCGCATGATTACATTGAATTAAAAAATCCCATTAAAACCCGTTACCTTAAAATGGAGAATATTCATATGCCTACAGGAAAGTTTGCCTTGTCCGGTTTCAGGGTATTCGGAATGGGAAATGGATCAAGGCCTCCTGCCGTGAAGACTTTTCTGGTACTTAGAACAGAGAAGGATAAACGCAGCTCCTATATCAAATGGTCGCCGGTTGATCAGGCTTATGCATACAATATTTATTATGGAACAGCTCCTGATAAGTTGTACAATTGCATCATGGTGCATGATGTAAATGAGTACTATTTTAAAGGGATGGACAAGGAAAAAGTTTACTATTACACCATCGAAGCGGTGAATGAAAACGGCGTTTCGGAAAAAACTCCCGTCAAACAGGTAAACTAAACAAGCAGGATATGCAAATTCAGCCAAAAAAAATCTTGACCAGATCGCTTTTAATCGCGCTGCTTTCTACGACCTTAATAACCGCGTTTGCTCAGCAGCAGGTTCCGTCAGTGGATGATGCGAAAGCTCCTTCACTTGAATTTTATCGTGGTAAACCTTTTTATGATGCGATTCGTGATTTTCAGCAGGCAGACAGTTTGCAAAAGCCGGCTTCCAAATCAATTTTGCTGATCGGCAGTTCTTCCTTCACCTATTGGAAAGATGTGGCTACTTATTTTCCTGGTTACCGGATTGTTAATCGCGGCTTTGGAGGCTCTTCACTTCCCGACCTCATAAGATACCAGGATTATATCATCTATCCCTATGATCCGAAGCAGATCCTGATCTATTGCGGAGAGAACGATTTTGCTGCAGCAGATACGGTAACTGTTACAACAGTGGTAAATAGGTTTAAACAATTATTCTGGGATATACGTGTCCGTTTACCTCGTGTTCCTATTAGTTATATTTCTATGAAACCAAGTCCGAGTCGCGCTGCGCTTCTTCCAAAATTCAAGGAGGCTAATCAGCAAATCAAAGCCTTCCTCGCCACACAGAAAGGAACTACCTACATTGATGTTTACCAGGCAATGCTACAATCGGATGGTCGCCCAATTGGGGAGATCTTTACCAGTGACAGTCTTCATATGAATCCTAAAGGGTACCTGATCTGGCAAAAACAGATCAGGTACCATCTGAAAAAAACAAATTGATCAAAATTGACCACCATGAAATACAATTCACCCTTATTTCGAATCTTGATGATCCTGGCATTCCTGCTGCCTGGCACGGTTCATTCTCAAACTGCTCCATCCAAAATGAATCAGTTTGTATCCGGGCTGATGGCTAAAATGACAGTCCAGGAAAAAATCGGGCAGTTAAACCTGGTTGTTGGAGGCGAGGCAACAACCGGCTCGGTTGTCAGTACGGGTGTGGAAGAAAAAATCAAACAGGGAAAAGTGGGTGGCATCTTTAGTGTTTCATCTCCCCAACGCATTCGCCGCATCCAGGAATTGGCCGTGCAGCAAAGCCGGCTGAAAATCCCCATCATTTTTGGAATGGATGTAATTCATGGATACCGTACCATTTTCCCGATTCCATTAGGATTGGCAGCTTCCTGGGATATGCCACGAATTGAGCAATCAGCAAAGATTGCTGCACAGGAAGCTACGGCAGATGGACTTAACTGGACCTTTTCCCCCATGGTTGATATATCGCGTGATCCCCGCTGGGGAAGGATTTCGGAAGGTTCGGGAGAGGATCCCTTTCTCGGTTCAGCCATCGCGGCAGCTATGGTAAAAGGTTACCAGGGCAGGGATTTGTCAGCCGATAATACCCTGCTTGCCTGCGTGAAACATTTTGCCCTTTATGGTGCTGCTGAAGCAGGACGCGATTATCACTCTGTTGATATGAGCCGCATTAAAATGTTCAATGATTATTTACCGCCTTATAAAGCCGCCATTGATGCTGGTGTTGGTACGGTTATGAGTTCTTTTAATGATGTGGATGGTATTCCCGCCAGTGCCAACAAGTGGTTGCTGACTGACCTCTTGCGTAAACAATGGGGCTTTAAAGGAATGGTTGTTTCGGATTATACATCCGTGAATGAAATGATCGACCATGGCCTGGGTGATCTTAAGCAAGTCTCTGCTCTTGCTATTAAAGCCGGACTAGATATGGACATGGTAGGGGAAGGTTTTTTAACCACTCTGGAAGCCTCCCTGAAAGAAGGGAAAATTACAATAGCGGATATTGATCGCGCCTGCAGGCTGGTACTGGAATCCAAGTACAAACTCGGACTCTTTGAAGACCCCTTCCGGTACTGCAATGATCAGCGGGCCGCATCGGAAATATTTTCAACAACACATAGAAAGATTGCGCGCGAAACAGCTGCTCGTTCTTTTGTCCTGCTGAAAAACCAGGGCGTATTACCGCTTGCAAAAAGGGGATCCATTGCATTGGTTGGCCCACTTGCAGATGCGAAAGAAAACATGGTGGGAACCTGGTCGGTTTCAGCAGATGTATCGAAAGCTACTTCACTGTTAACAGGACTTAAAGAAGTTGCTGGCTCAGGAGTGAATGTTCTATTTGCAAAGGGTGCGAATGTTACGGAGGATTCTGCATTGGAAGCACGCACCAGCGTGTTTGGAAAACCCTGGCAACGGGATCCAAGACATCCGGATACACTGATTGCTGAAGCAGTGCGTTTGGCCCTGCAGTCTGACGTAGTGGTTGCTGCAATGGGAGAGTTGGCCGAATTCACTGGTGAAGCTTCCAGCAGAACCGATCTCAACCTGCCAAACAGCCAGAAAAAACTGCTTGATGCATTGATGGCAACCGGCAAGCCGGTTGTGATGGTACTCTTTACCGGCCGTCCGCTTACGATTGTGGAAGAGGACAAAAAGCTTCCTGCCATTTTGAATGTGTGGTTTGGTGGTTCGGAAGCAGGATATGCAATCAGTGATGTATTATTTGGCGATGTGAATCCATCCGGCAAACTACCGGTTACCTTTCCACGAAATGTGGGACAAATCCCGATTTATTATAGTTATAAAAATACCGGACGTCCATTGGTGGGAGATGAGTTCCAGAAGTTCCGTTCCAATTACCTGGATGTTTCCAATACACCACTGTATCCATTTGGTTACGGACTTAGTTATACGAAGTTTGATTATAGTCCGGTTGCACTAAGTAAGTCATCCCTGAAAGGCGCAGAAAAATTAATTGCCCGGGTAACCGTAACCAATAGTGGAAAATTCGCTGGGGAAGAAGTGGTTCAACTCTATATCCGTGATATCGTAGCCAGCAATACCCGTCCGCTCAAGGAATTAAAAGGATTTAAGAAGATCCTGTTGCAGCCGGGCGAATCAAAAGAGGTCAGCTTTGAAATAACAAATGATCTGCTGAAGTTCTACGATCATAACCTTCGTTATGATTGGGAGCCGGGGGAGTTTACTGTTTTCATTGGTACCAATTCCCGAGATACCCAGTCTGCCAACTTCCGCTGGTCCCGCTGATCCCTCCACTCCGCCTCGGCGGATGCCACTTGTCCGGTGCCATCTGCCAAAGCGGAGTAAAATAGTTAGCTTTGACGCATGAACCGTTACAGGCTTTTTTCGGTAGCACCGATTGCGTTGCTGGTCTTCGTCTGCTCCTTTTCACAGCATGGCTCTGATGAAAAGAAGTGGATAGAACTCTTCAATGGCAAGCATATCCGCAACTGGATCGTAAAGGTGAATCATCACGATGTGGGAGTGAATTTTGGAAATACTTTCCGGGTGGAGGATGGTCTTATTAAGGTTCGATACGATCAGTACGGTGCTTATAATGACCAGTTTGCCCATTTGTATTTCAAACGTCCCTTTTCGCATTATCACTTACTGGTTGAATATAGATTCACTGGAAAATTCAAGGAAGATGCACCGGGTTATACCTATCGTAACAGTGGGGTAATGCTGCATTCCCAGGACCCCCGCACCATGTTGAAAGACCAGGATTGGCCCATCTCCATCGAAATGCAATTCCTGGGCGGGTTGGGTGATGGTAAGCCCCGTACTACCGGCAACCTCTGTACGCCCGGCACCAATGTGGAATACGAAGGCAAGCTGGATACCCGGCATTGTATTGACTCCAGGTCGAAAACCTATGATGGAGATCAATGGGTAACTGCAGAAGCTATTGTTTTGGGAGATAGCCTTATTAAACACATCATTAATGGCGACACCGTTCTGCAGTATTCTAAACCGCAAATCGGTGGGGGTGTGGTAAATAATTTCAACCCCGCCATCAAAATTGATGGAACTCCCCTGAAAAAAGGATTTATCGCTCTTCAGTCGGAAGGCCAGGAGATTGATTTTCGTCGCGTTGCGATCCGTATCCTTCGGCGCTAACAATAGCTAAAATCATATGTTGTACCTTTAGGCTATGGAAAAGATAGAAACCATTATCCTGGATTTGGGTGGCGTGTTGTTGAATATCAGCTTTGAGGCCACAGAAAAAGCATTCGAATCCATTGGGCTGACCAATTTTCATCAATATTTTTCACAGTATAAGGCTTCTCCTCTGTTTGAGCAGCTGGAAACGGGAGTAGTGTCGGAGCAGGAATTTTTCACGTATTTCCGGAAAGAGACCGGTCTTGATGTGGATGATGAAGAGATTACCACTGCCTGGAATGCCATGTTGCTGGATTTCCCTCCTGAAAGAATTGAATGGCTCCGCAGCCTGGAAAACCGGTACCGGGTATTTTTGTTCAGTAATACGAACAGCATCCACCACGAAGCGTTCCAGTTAAAATTCAGTGCCGAATTCCCTGGCAAACCCTTTGATCTGCATTTCGAAAAAGCCTATTATTCTCATCTGCTTGGGAAACGTAAACCTTATGTGGAAGCCTTTGAGGCACTGATCAGAGATGCGAATATCAATCCGGCAACCGCTATCTTTATCGACGATACCAAAACCAATATCGAGGGCGCTCAAAAGGTAGGTATGAAAGGAATTTTCCTGACAAACGGAGAAACGGTGCTGGATCTGGGGATGTGAAACGTGAAAAGTGAAACGTGAGAAGTGAGACGTCAGACGTGAGATGTCAGATGGGGTCCATGAACCAATCTTCCATTCCTCCCTCTTCCCTGCCTCCCGTCTCCCTTGTCTCCCGTCTCCATGTCTCCGTTGTTTCCTCTTCCTTACTTCACCTCCTCGAACTCAATATAGTCGCCTTTAGAAGCAGGTTTCCCGGCATCCGAACGTGGATTGGCAGAAGTTGCGCCCTGCGGATTTGCACCATAAGGTCCATATCCCTGCTGTTCCTGCATTCTGGCAGCCATTTCTTCCTGGGCAGCTTTGAATTGGCGGCGCACATTCCGCGTGGCCCGGGTTACCGGTATTACAAATCCGAATAAAAACTTATACGCGATGTACGCCAATAACAGTAATAATACAGTTTTTAACATAGCCTGTCAAAGGTACGATCTCAGGCCGTTTTTATTTGTTAATCTTCCCCGGTCAACAGCCTGAACCGCACATTTGGATTGTATAGGCCTTTTACCGTACATTTGCAGCGGAAAAAGAAACAAAGGAAGGGAACGAAAGCGTTCCCTTCTTCTATTTTCGAAATTCACAAACCCGACAGTGTGGCAAATGAAACATATATTCAGGCGGTTGGGCAGTTCATGAATGAATTGCTGGTAGGAGACTCCGACTGTTTTTTGGTGGAAGTGCGGATCAAACCCACGAACAATTTCAAGGTTTTCCTGGATGCAGATTCTGGTATGTCGATTGCCCGTTGTGTGAATTTCAATCGGGCACTGTACAAGAAAATAGAAGAAGCAGGCTGGTTTCCGGAAGGGGATTTTTCGCTGGAGGTTTCTTCTCCAGGATTGGATGAACCGCTGAAATTATGGAGACAGTACCGGAAAAATATAGGCCGTATGGTAGATATTACATTCCAGGATGGCAGCCAGTTGAATGGCAAACTGCTGGATGTAACGGAAGACGGATGTGTGGTGGAAGAAGTAAAAGGGAAAAACAAAAAAAAGGAAGTGATCACTCACTCCCTCTTATTTGACAATATAAAACAAACCAAAATTCAGGTAGTATTCTAAATAGCACTACTATGGCAAGTATCAATTTAATTGAAGCATTCCAGGATTTTAAAGAGGCCGAAAACATCGATCGTCCAACGATGATGAAAGTGGTGGAAGATGTGTTCAAGACCCTGTTGCGGAAAAAATATGGGAGCGATGATAATTTCGACGTTATCGTGAACGCGGAGAAAGGAGACCTTGAAATTTTTCGGAGAAGAACCATCGTTGAAGATGGCGCCGTAGAAGATCCGCTGGCAGAAATTGCCTATAGCGATGCCGTAAAGATTGAGCCCGATTACGAAGTGGGAGAAGAGCTGTATGAAACAGTCGAAATCCTGGACTTCGGCCGCCGGGCTATCCTGGCCGCCAAACAGACGCTTGCCAGCCGGATCAGCGATCTTAAAAAGAACGTCCTGGTTAAAAAATACGGCGACCGCATAGGGGAGATCATTAATGCGGAAGTTTACCAGGTTTGGAAAAAAGAAATCCTGCTGCTGGACGAAGAAGGAAACGAGCTTATCCTGCCCAAAAGTGAGCAGATTCCCCAGGATTACTTTAAAAAAGGAGAAAGCATCCGGGCAGTGGTGAAGAAGGTAGAACTGAAAAATAATTCACCCGTAATCATTTTATCACGTACCAGTCCGTCTTTCTTAGCTAAATTGCTTGAAATTGAAGTGCCGGAGATCTTTGATGGTCTGATCGTTATTAAGAAAATCGTCCGTGAACCGGGCGAAAGAGCCAAAGTGGCGGTTGAGTCTTACGATGATCGCATTGACCCGGTGGGTGCCTGCGTAGGTATGAAGGGCAGCCGGATTCACGGAATCGTTCGCGAACTCAAGAACGAAAACATCGATGTGATCAACTACACTACCAACATGCAACTCCTGATCCAGCGGGCATTGACGCCGGCAAAGATCACCAGTATGGAGCTGGACAACGAAAAGCACCATGTGAATGTTTTCCTGAAACCCGACCAGGTATCCCTGGCTATCGGACGTAAGGGGGTGAATATCAAACTGGCACAGGAGCTGACCAGTCTAACCATTGACGTATTCAGAGATAATGAAGGTGAACCAGAAGAATACGATATTGATCTGGATGAATTCAGCGACGAAATTGAAACCTGGGTCATTGATGAACTAAAACGCATCGGATGCGATACCGCACGCAGCGTTTTGGACCTGACGGTTGACGAATTAGAAAGAAGAACCGACCTTGAGCGTGAAACGATTGAAGACGTGAAGAAAGTCCTCGAGGCTGAGTTCGAAAAAGAATAAGTTTCGAACAAGAAAAATAAGGTCTGCAGGGGCAGACGCAAAAAGTACGAATGGCAGAAACAACAACACCTAGATTGATGGCCGCCGCCAAGGAATTCAACATCGGCAAGGACACCCTTGTGGATTTCCTGGTGAGCAAAGGATTTGATCGTGATGAACTGAAGCCCACGTCCAAACTCACGGAAGACATGTACAATGCCCTCCAGCGTGAGTTCCAGAGCGACAAAGTGGCGAAGATCAAAAGCGACCAGATCGACCTGCCCAAAGGCAATGTGCAGGAAAAAAAGAAAAAAGAAGAGGAAGAACTCGTTTTTCGTAAGGATTCCAAGAAAACAGAACCTGCAGCAGAAAAGCCTGTTGTAGCTGAACCTGCGCCCGAAGTGGCACCTCCTGCTAAGGAGATGGTGAAAGAAGAGCCTGCTCCGGAACCAGTTGCCACACAACCTGAGCCGGTTAGTCCCAAAGAGGAACCTCAGCCTGAAAAGCATGAAGTTGTGGAAGAAGAGCCTGCAAAGGCTAGTGGTCCGGCTATCGAAGGGCCAAAAATTGTTGACAAGATTGATCTGTCTGCCATCGATTCTTCAACTCGCCCGAAAAAAACTATAAAAAAACAGGTAGAGAAGGCCCCGGTAGCTGAAAAACCTGCTCCTGAACCGGTTAAAGAACCAGTTAAGCCCCAAGCGGTTAAAACTGAGGAACCTGTTGAGGAGGTTAAATCCCCGGAAATTGCCCCGGCAGCACAGGAAGAGGAAACTGAATTGCCGCCTGCTATTGAAAATATTCAGGCAGAGCGCCTGACCGGACCAAAGATCCTTGGTAAGATTCAACTCCCCGTGGACAGTGATACCCGTCCGAAAGCAGCTGGTCCTGCCGCTGCTGGTGCAGGTGCGGGTCATGATGAAAAGCGCAAGCGCAAACGCATTCCGATCGATAAAAAAGGAGAGAACATTACCCGTCAGCAGGCCAGTGGTCAGCAGCAGGGTGGTGGTTTCCGTGGAGGCCAGGGTGGTCAGCAGGGGGGTAATCGCTTCCAGCGACCCGGCCAGGGCGGCCAACAGGGTGGAAGAGGCGGCCAACAGGGCGGTCGCGGTGGTCAACAACGCAACCAGCCTCGTGAAGTAAAAGAAATCGATCAGAAAGAAATACAGGAAAAAATCCGCCAGACCCAGGCCAAAATGGCCGGAAGCGGTGGTTCCCAGAAAGGCGGTCGCGGTATGAAAACCCGACGTCTCCGTGAAAAACGTGCCGGCATGGCGGAAATGGAAGGTGCAGAAGCACAAGACATGACCCTGCAGGTGACTGAGTTCATCAGCGTTAGCGAACTGGCTTCCCTGATGGATGTAAGTTATGCAGAAGTAATTGGAAAATGTATGGGACTGGGTATGATGGTGTCTATCAACCAGCGTCTGGATGCAGAAGTAATTGAACTGGTAGCCAGTGAATTTGGATATAATGTGGAATTCATCGGCGTGGATGATGCCGATTCCATGGATGAAGAAGAAATTGTAGACGATCCGGAAGATCTGAAACCACGCCCGCCAATTGTTACTATCATGGGTCACGTTGACCACGGTAAAACTTCCTTGCTCGACTATATCCGTAGTGCCAACGTAGTAGGTGGTGAAGCCGGTGGTATCACACAGCACATTGGTGCATACACTGTGGATCTTCCAAGCCAGAAAAAAATAGCCTTCCTGGATACTCCTGGTCACGAAGCGTTTACAGCAATGCGTGCCCGCGGTGCCAAGGTTACTGATATCGCGGTTATTGTGATTGCTGCTGACGATGCGGTGATGCCTCAGACGAAAGAAGCTATCTCGCACGCACAGGCAGCAGGGGTTCCCATGATTTTCGCGATCAATAAAATAGATAAGGACGGAGCCAATCCGCAGAAAATATATGAGCAACTGGCTGGTATGAATATACTGGTGGAAGAATGGGGCGGAAAGTTCCAGAGCCAGGAACTCAGTGCGAAAAGTGGTCTGAATGTAGATCTCCTGCTGGAAAAAATCCTGCTGGAAGCCGAATTACTGGAGCTGAAGGCAAACCCGGACAGGGAAGCAAATGGTAGTGTAATCGAAGCCTCCCTCGATAAGGGTAGAGGTTATGTGGCTACTGTTTTGGTTCAAAACGGAACACTGAAACAGGGGGACCTGGTGGTATCAGGGCAATATTTCGGTCGCATTAAAGCAATGTTCAATGAACGCAACAAGCGACTCGAAGCAGCTCCGCCTTCTACACCGGTGTTGATCCTCGGATTGAATGGTGCTCCCCAGGCTGGTGAAACCTTCCGTGTATTTGAAGATGAATCAGAAGCAAAAGAAGTGGCCAACCGCAGGGCACAGATCCTGCGCGAACAGGGTATACGTACCAAGAAACATATCACACTGGATGAAATCGGTCGCCGTCTGGCACTGGGTAACTTTAAGCAGCTCAATCTGATCATCAAAGGTGACGTGGACGGATCTGTAGAAGCGCTTTCCGACTCCCTGATCAAATTGAGTACGGAAGAAATCGCAGTGAATGTGGTACATAAAGCAGTAGGTGCGATTACCGAAAGCGATGTATTGCTGGCAACTGCTTCTGATGCGATCCTGATTGGATTTAACGTTCGGGCATCTTCACAGGCAGCTCGATTGGCAGAAAATGAAGGTGTGGAAATCAAAACCTACTCAATCATCTATAACGCGATTGAAGAAATCAAGAGCGCGATGGAGGGTATGTTGGAACCCAAGGTGCAGGAGAAAGAAGTGGCTACGGTGGAAGTGCGCGAAGTATACAAGTTCGACAAGGCTACTGTGGCGGGATGTTTTGTTACCGAAGGAAAGATCAAGCGCGACAGCAAAGTGCGTCTCTATCGCGATGGTGTACTTATTTACCCAAGAACGGAAGGAGCCTTTGGGGAACTGGGCAGCCTGAAACGCTTTAAAGACGACGTAAAAGAAGTTAACAATAACTACGAGTGTGGTTTAACACTGAAAAACTTCAGCGATGTTCAGGTGGGTGATACCATCGTGGCCATTGAAGAGGAAGAAGTAAAACGCACCCTCTGAGGAAAGTGAGATTTGAGACGTGAGATGTGAGACGAAAACCACTTCTCACGTCTGACGTCTGACGTCTCACGTTTGACGTCTCACTTCCTTGTTTTTTGTTAAAACATGAATCAACTAACACAGGAGCTGGTCTCCTGTGTTAACTTTAATACGATTATGTATATTATGAGGATTTTCTGTTCAATGCTGGTGGCTTTGCTGTTTTTCCAGAACAGCCAGGCGCAGACCCGAAAAGTGGTGGCGGATAAGATAATCGGGGTTGTTGGTGACAAGATCATATTGCAATCGGATATCAAAAACTCCATCCTGGATGCCCAACGTCAGGGGCAGCAGGTTCCGGAGAATGCGGAATGCTTCGTTATGGAACAGGCACTGGCACAGAAGGCCCTGGTATTACAGGCTGAAAAAGACTCACTGGTGGTGAGCGAAGAAGAAATTGACGGTATGCTGGATAACCAGGTTCGTCAGTTCATCGCCATGTATGGTTCCAAGGAAGCACTGGAGCAAATTGCCGGCAGAACCGTTTACCAGATCAAAGAAGATTTTCGCCAGAATTTCCGGGAACGCCGCCTCGCAGAATTGATGCGTAACAAGATTGTCGCAAATATCAAGATTACCCCTACCGAAGTGAAGGAGTATTTTGATAAAATCCCAACCGATAGTCTAATGTTCTACGAAAGTGAACTTGAAATTGGAGAGATTGTTATGTATCCAAAAGCCAGCCGTGATCTGGAACTATATGCCATTGAAGAGCTGAATGATTATAAACAACAGGTAGAATCTGGCAAAGCCAAATTTGAAACCCTTGCGAGTTTAAACACCGATGATCCGGGTAGTAAAAATACCGGTGGGATGTATCAAATCAACCGTACCGAAAGACAGATGGATCCAACTTTCATCAGCAACGCATTTCGCCTGAGGGAAGGACAGATTTCACCGGTTTTTAAAACCAAGTTCGGGTATCATATCATCCAGATGGTGAATCGCGCTGGTGATGATGCAACCGTTCGGCATATCCTTCGGATCCCTGCCATTACAGATACAGAGGTTAATGCATCAGTAGAAAAATTGGATTCTGTTCGCAGCGACCTGCTTGCAAATAAATATGATTTTGGGGCTGCCGTTTCCAAATTCAGTGAATCAGAGGAATCGAAATTCACGGGTGGAATGAAACAATGTGGTCAGGGATCTTATTGTACAATTGATCAGCTGGATAAGGACCTGGTAGTAGCACTGAAGGGATTAAATCCCGGCGATATCAGTAAACCTCTGGTTTATTCAGATGAAAGAGGAAAAAAGGGCGTTCGGTTGATATTTTTGAAAACCCGTACCGAACCACACAGAGAAAACCTGAAAGACGATTATAATAAAGTGGCGGATCGCGCTTTGGAAATTAAGAAGATGGAAACTGTTGACAAATGGTTCAAAAGCAAAATCCCGACTTTTCACCTGGTTATAGATCCACAATTTTCAAGTTGTAATCAACTTGGAATCTGGATGAACAGCATCACGAAGAACCAGTAATACAATATTCTAATGAAATCAGCGGATGGTCTGCCTTCGGGCAGACCTTTTTTTGTGTAATTTTAAATATGCACACCCTCGCTGCCATGCATTCCGTTGTACAGGATCAGCTGAATTACCAGCTGTATTCCGATGAGGAGTCGAGGGTTCTGCATATTTCTGATTCGCTGGTACCACATCTTTCCTTTGCATTGGAATCCGGTAAAAACCGGCTGGACGACTTAATGCATCTCGATGCCAATGCAAGTGCTTTACTCCGGCATGCTACTCAGACCAGGCAACCGGTTCATTTCAGAGCTTCCATCCGAAAAGAAGCAGGCGTCTTATTGCCGGCTTACTGGACCATAATACCACAATCTTTAAATGATGGCTACAGATGGTATGGCTTTCCACCCCATGAAAAAAATGAATCTGAAAACCGCTTGCATGAAATTGAAAGGACCTTATCCTCCTTGCATGATATCGTATTTGAAATAGATGAAAACGGAATATTTGCCAATTTTTGGGTTGACGATATCAATAAACTTTTTCTGCCACCTGCAGGATTTCTCGGAAAAGATTTGGAAGAAGTTATAAATGGTTTCCCCTCACCGGTTTCTGAAAAACTGTTGCACGCATATAAAACTGCCAGAATCAGTCAAGAGAAATTCTCAGTGGAATATCCTTCCTGGCACGATGATTCCTGGTATGTGTGTCGCTTTATGCCAGTTCGGTATGCAGACAATTCTTACGGCGGAATGATCATCGTGATAACAGATATCACACAGCCCAAAAAACTTGAAAACAATCTCCGGGAAAGTGAACTACAATACCGGGATCTATTTGAAAACGCTCATGATATTATCTATACCATCGATTTTGATGGTATGGTGCAATCGTTTAACCGACAGGCAGAAAACCTGCTGGAATATAATACGAAGGAAATTCAGGGACAGCGGTCACATATTTTCTTTTCCCCCGAACGATTGGAACATGCGGTTGAACAGGGTAAGCTGAAAAGAGAGGGGGTTACATCCGACACATTTTATGAATCGGAATTCATATCCAAATCCGGTAAACGAATTCCGGTAGAGATAAATTCAAGAGTAATAATCCGGAATGGCCGACCAATCGGGATTCATGTAACAGCTAAGGATATCCGCCTTCAGAAACAGGCAGCACTAGAGCTGGCTAAAAGTGAAGCCAAATACAGATTCCTGGCCGAACATTCCCGCGATCTGATTTGCCTGCACCGCCCCAATGGCGACTATATCTATATTTCTCCTTCCATACAATCTATTCTGGGATACGACCGGGAAGAACTAATTGGAAAATCTCCCTATGATTTTATTCATCCCGAAGAAGCTGAAACAGTTGTTCAGGATGCGCATAATAATAATGCAAAAGGTATTGAATCTCCATCGGTACAATTCCGGTTACGAAAAAAGAATGGCGACTATGTTTGGCTGGAATCTGTTTCCAAACCCATCATGGAGGATGGAGAACTTATATTTATTCAAACCAATAGTCGGGATATTACCGAACGCAGGCATTCTGAAGAAAAACTGCGCTTAAGTGAGGAACGTTTTAAAGCGCTTTTTCAAAATTCCCTGGATGTTGTGATGATTATCTCTGAATACGGGATGCTTGAAAATGCCACCCCCAGTTTCGAAAAGCAATTGGGTTACACTGTGTCGGATTGGATTGGTAAGCCAGTACAGGAACTCGTGCATCCGGAACAGGTTGCTGTATTTAATAAAGCGATTGAAACCATACTCCATCGGAAAGATTCTGATCTCGTACTTCGTATTCAATTTAAAAATAAGGATCAGCAGTGGATATGGATGGAATTAAAGGCTGCCTCCGCAATAGCCACTCCAACCATCCAGGGAATTATTGTGAGTCTGCGTAATATTTCTGAATACATCGAAATCGAAAAAACCCTACAGCATTATTCGGACCGGATTACCGGAATGTTGCATAGTATCACAGACGGTTTTATTGCGGTTGACCGAAACTTTATTATAACTATGTTCAATGCAGTTGCACAGGAAGCGCTGCAGCATAATTACAACCTGGTGGTTGGAGCTAATTTGTGGAGCCTTTTCCCGGAAGCACTTGACTCACAAAGTTTTCAGTCGCTTCAGCTCGCCATGAATGAAAACTCCACCATTCGGTATGAACAACACATTGATGCATTGCAAAAATGGTTTGACGTAAGTGCATTCCCTTATGATGAAGGATTGTTTATCTATTTTAAAGATGTAACCAATCGTAAAAAACAGGAGAAGCTGGTACAATTGGAAAATGAAGTGCTTGAAATGCATACCGGATCACTGGCCAGTTTGCAGAAAATAGCTGATCACCTGCTTCGGGGACTAGAGTCCATCAGCAACCGGTTTTACTGCGCAGTATGTATCGTTAAAAACAACCTGAGAGATGCTGAATTGCTTGCTGCGCCAAGTCTGCCAAAATTATTCTGGGATTTTACCAACAATACCCCGCTTGAACCAGAGCTCACTACCTGTGGAAGAGCCATACTACATAAGAAGCCGGTATCCATTCCTGATGTTGCTGCATCCGATCTCGCAGATACAACCAGGCAGGGTGCGGAATCCCTGGGAATTAGGGCAACACTGTCTATTCCAATGATCAGCACCAGGAACGAAATTTTAGGAACCTTTGCCGTTTATTTCCTGGATGCCCGCAGCGCATCAACAGAAGAATCAGAGGTACTTAGCAGGCTTACTCATTTGCTGACCATGATTATTGAAAACAAACAGGCAGCAGAAAAATTGTGGATCAGTAATGAACGTTATCTGCTTGCCACCAAAGCCAGCAATGAAGCAATTTGGGATTGGGATGCAGTGGAGCAGGTTTCCTTTTGGGGAGAAGGTTTTAATACCCTGTTTGGCTATCCATCAATGTTTTACACCGGATCATCACAAAACTGGGAGAATAAAATTCATCCGGAGGATCGCGATCGGGTTTTAAAACTGATTCAAAAATACCTGGACGGTGAAAAAAAGGGTCTGTACAAGACAGAATATCGTTTTTTGAAAGCAGATGGAACCTATGCGCTTGTGATCGATAAAGGTTATTGCCTCTATGATGAGAAGGGGAAGGTCATCCGTATGATTGGATCAACCGAAGACATTACTGAACGCAAGCTTCTTGAAGAAAAATTACTGCAACAGGAAATTCACAAACAACAGCAGATTGCACAGGCAGTGGTGGACGTTCAGGAAAATGAACGGGCAGAAATCGGAAAGGAATTACATGATAATGTGAACCAACTGCTTACCACGGCAAAACTCTTTCTTGAATTGGCACGAAACGATGCTTCCATGCAGGAAAGCATGCTGAAAAGAAGTTCGGATACCATCATGAATGCGATCAACGAGATCCGGAAAATCAGCCGTTCCCTGATGCCGGCAAGCCTGAGCGATCTTGGACTTATCTCTTCAATTAACGACCTCATCGAAAATATCACCTTGTCGCGTCAATTACATGCCGAGTTCAAATACGATAAGAACATAGAAAAACGTTTGAAGGCCAAAGAAAAGTTGATGTTCTTTCGGATCATACAGGAACAGGCCAATAATGTACTTAAACACGCTGATGCCAGCCATCTTTTAATCAGTATTACCAATCACCGGCAATTAACCCGTTTGGAGATCAAAGACAATGGGAAAGGTTTCGACCTCGAGACAGCCCGGAAAAAAGAAGGAATCGGTATGTTGAACATTATGAGCCGCGCAGCTATCTTTAATGCCAAAGTAGAAATTATAACGGCACCCGGAAAAGGATGTCATTTAGTTATAGATTTGCCCTATTCCTCTAAAAAAACAATACCAGAATGAAAAAAGTCTCAATCCTGATTGTTGACGACCACAAACTTATCCGTGAAACCTGGAGCTTTATTCTTGGAAGTGATGACCGTTTTGAAGTTATTGCCGATTGTGGTGACCCGGATGAAGCCATCAAAGTGGCCGCCGAAAAGAAACCCAATGTGGTGCTGATGGATATCAACATGATCCCCATGAGCGGCTTCGATGCTACTGAACAGATAAAGAAAGTAAGTCCTGAAACTCGTATCATAGGTGTTTCCATGCATTCTCAACCGGCCTATGCACGAAAAATGCTTCAGGTAGGAGCGCATGGTTATGTAACCAAAAACAGCAGTCGCGAGGAAATGGTAAAAGCCATCCTGGAGGTGGATAAGGGAAATAAGTACATCTGCGACGAAATCCGAAATATCATTTCGGAACAATTAACCGAAACAGAACCACAGGGACCGGATATCCAGAGTTTGACCGACCGGGAAATCCAGATCATCGGATTTATCAAAAAAGGACATTCCTCCCGGGAGATTGCTGCAGAGCTCGATATTTCACTTAAAACTGTAGAAGTTCATCGCCATAATATTCTGAAAAAACTAAAGTTAAAGAATACGGCAGCGCTCGTGAATTTCATCAATAGTAACCCAAGCTTATATTGAATTGACCTTCGCTGAAAAAGCGATACAATACTTTGCCAGGCTTAAGCCACCGGGTAGGTTGCCACCCGGTGTGCAGCCACTTTATCCGCATAAAGATCCCGCTGTTCAGGCAGTAATCAGGGAGTTTTTTAGCAGGTATTATTCCGATGAGCAACACCGAACCATGCTGATCGGGATAAATCCAGGGCGGATGGGGGCTGGAATAACCGGTGTAAATTTTACAGCTCCCCGTCAACTTGCTCAGTTCCTGGGTATACCTCATCCTTGGTCGGATTCTTCTGAACTTTCCGCTGAATTTATTTATGATGTGGTGTCCGCTTATGGAGGCCCAACCGCATTTTTCAGCCAATTTTACCTGGGCTCTGTCAGCCCGATCGGTTTTATCCGTGATGGGAAAAACCTGAATTATTACGATGATCCACTGCTGCAGGAAAGGATCAGACCCTATGCGCTTAAACAGTTAAAAGCCCAAATTGATTTTGGTGTCCGCAGGTCGGTCGCCATCTGCATCGGGGGTGATAAAAACCTGAGATTCCTGCAAGCCCTGAACGATGAACACAAGCTGTTCAATGAGCTGAGAGTGGTGCCTCATCCGCGATTTATCCAGCAATACCGCCGTTCAGCAAAACAATCCTACGTTCAACAATATTTGGATGAACTCTTGTATTGCATTAAAAAATAATACTAGCTTCGCATTCTTATTTTCTGTTTTATGATTTTCTAATTGGCCGGCACCTCCGGCACTGATCCTATCGGATCACAACTTTACGGAACCTCCAGGTTCTTTTCCCAAACTGGCCTTCCCGGCCTATTTGTTATTCTTTAGTACATAAACAATGCGAAATAATAATTCTGCTACCTTAAAATCGGGTAGCATCTGGACCATTATCAAAACTGCACTTCGGGGTGAAGAGCAGGACTATACAACCGGTAGCATTCGCCGGGCGGTATTCTTATTAGCCATTCCCATGGTTATCGAAATGGGCATGGAGAGTGTTTTTGCCATCGTGGATCTTTATTTTGTCGGTCAACTTCCCGACAGCCAGCACAATATCCAAACAGTTGGTTTAACCGAATCGGTATTATCACTGGTTTATGCCATGGCAATTGGTGTAAGTATGGCAGCAACTGCTATGGTAGCCAGAAGAGTAGGTGAAAAAGATAAAAAAGGGGCAGCTCACGCAGCAATGCAATCTCTCCTCGTTGGAATTGGTATTGCAGTAGCAGTGAGTTTAATCGGACTTGTATTGGCCCCTGGTATCCTGCGCTGGATGGGTGCTGAACCGGAAACAGTTCGGATCGGCACGCCTTATACCAGGTTGATGATGGGCACCAGCCTGGTGATTACTTTGCTCTTTCTTATCAATGGAATTTTCCGGGGTGCCGGAGATGCGTCCATGGCTATGAAAAGCCTGATGATCGCCAATATTGCCAATATTCTGCTCTGTCCGGTTCTTATCCTCGGATGGGGCCCAATACCCGGAATGGGATTGATTGGTGCTGCACTGGCTACCACTATTGGCCGGGGAATAGGCGTTTGCTACCAACTTTATTACCTTTTCCGGGGAAACACGATGGTGAATCTTAGGCTGGCGACCTGGCTGCCCGATTGGAAGGTGATCCGCTCACTTTTCAAAATTGCAGCCCCCGGTACGGCACAGTTCATTATCGGATCCTGTTCCTGGATATTCCTGGCTAAGCTGGTTGCTGAAACAGGCCATTCTGCTGCCTCCGCAGGGTACCAGACCGCCATTCGGATTATGGTGTTTTTTATTCTGCCTGCCTGGGGTATGTCCAATGCAGCTGCAACACTGGTGGGACAAAACCTCGGTGCCCGGAAACCGGATCGTGCTGTTCAGTCGGTTTATGCTACCGCGCGATATAATGCCATTTTTATGGGAATAGTAATGCTTGTGTTTTTTGCTGCCGCGGAATGGGTTGTTGGTTTTTTTACCCATGAACCTGAAGTAAAACGAATCGGAACCCAGGCCCTGCAAATCATGAGTGCCGGATTTATTTTCTACGGTATCGGAATGGTGATGGCCAATGCGTTCAATGGTGCAGGAGACACCAAAACTCCAACGAGAATCAACCTGGTAGGTTTCTGGTTTTTCCAGATTCCTCTGGCTTATATCCTTTCCAAACCAGTAGGACTTGGCCCACTTGGTGTATTTATTGCCATACCAGTGGCCGAAACTTCCATTACCATCGCGGCCTGGATACTTTTTTTGAAAGGGCGATGGAAAGATGTTGTCATATAATGGTAAATTAGAACATGAGTTATTTAAACGCTGATAAACTCCGCCAGGTATTTTTTTTGTTGATGCTGCTCTTGCTGGGCGGCATCCTTTTTTTCGAGCTAAGAGCCTTTTTGCCTGCCGTTCTCGGAGCTTTTACTTTATTTATTCTGATGAACCGCTGGATGCGTATCCTCGTGATCAAAGGTTGGAAACCTTCACTGGCAGCAGCTTCTTTAATGTTGCTTTCATTTATGATTATTGTGCTTCCCATAGCAGGAGTTATCAGTATGCTGGTTAACCGCCTGAAAGGATCGGGTCTCGAATTGCAGCAGGCTGTAGAAGCTATTGGAAAATTCATCGATAATCTTGAACAGAAGGTCGGCTTCCAGCTGATCAGTGAAGAATCCATGTCCAAATTGGGGGGACTTGCTGCACAGGAACTGCCAATCCTGCTGGGTGCCACTTTCAATACGCTGACAACCCTGGTGGTTATGTATTTTATATTGTACTTCATGCTGATGGGTGGCCGCAATTCAGAGTACAATATTTTTCAATGGCTGCCTATGTCGCGCAAGAATCAGCAACAGTTGCAGGAACAGATTAACTCACTTGTGTTCTCCAATGCAATCGGAATTCCGCTGATTGCCATCATCCAGGGTATAATCGGATTAGGAGGTTATTTGCTGATGGGGGTAAAAGAGCCTTTTTTATGGTTTGCGATTACCTGTATTGGTTCCATGATCCCGATCATTGGTGCAGCTATCGCCTATATCCCGCTGGCAATTATCTTTTTTGTAGAAGGTAATACCTGGATGGGGGTAGCAATGCTGATATTTGGTTTCGGTGTCATCGGCACATCCGATAATATTTTCCGGTTCTGGTTACAAAAGAAAATCGGGGACGTGCATCCGTTAATCACCGTATTTGGAGTAATTCTGGGTATTAATTTATTCGGGTTTATCGGACTGGTTTTTGGACCCTTGCTGATTTCTGTTTTTATTCTGCTCATTCGGATTTATCAACTGGAATTTACAGAAGCAGAGCAGATTCCGGAGTTCACGGAAAATGAATCAATTTAAATACTAGTTCTTCAACTGAGTTTTTTGAATTCTTTTGGATTTTGCGTAAAAACACGCACACTATTTGCAAGTTAGCGCCCGTTATTACAATCCAATTGTCCATGAATTACAAAATATCCAAACGTACCCTAAGGGCAACAGTGTTTTTTGTCCTGTTGTCAATTCATCTGATGGTTCCTAGCAATGTGACCACCAGTATGGCCGCTAAAAATGGCCCGGCTAGATTATTAGCTTCTGTTTCAATGCCTGCTCCGGTTACAGATACACTAAAACCTTCCATTTCCAAACTGGAATTGCCTGCAAAGGATGTTGCACTGCTTGCAGCGGATTCAATTTATTCCAACCTGGGACTCGCACGCAAGGGGCTATCGCGACAAGCTTTTCGATTTGCCTGGAAAGGATATAAGAACCTGCTTTCTAAAGGAAAAATCCGCCGGGATGATGTGTTATCCATTTGTGATTTCAGTCAGTCTTCCAAACGCAGGAGATTATATATCATTGATGTGGAAGCGCAAAAATTGCTGATGCATACTTTTGTAGCACATGGACGCAACTCGGGTTCTGAGTTTGCCCGTAATTTCTCCAATCGTCCGGAATCTCACCAGAGCAGTCTTGGGTTTTATGTAACCCGATCAACTTATTATGGAGAGCATGGATTATCATTAAAAATTGACGGACTTGAAAGAGGAATTAACGATAAAGCATTGGCCCGTCATATTGTTGTACATGGATCGGATTATGTTGGCAAGGATTTTCTCAAGTCTAACAAAATGACCGGAAGAAGTTATGGATGTCCGGCGGTTCCCAAGGAACTTGCTCCGAAAATTATTGAAACGATCAAGCAGGGTTCCTGTTTGTTTATCTATCATCCCTCAAAGAAATACCTGAATTCGTCAAAAATTCTTAACGTTTAGCTTGGACATAGACAAAGGCTGGTTTGGACACCCCTAAGCAAGAGCTCAATCCGTAGATTGGGCTTTTCTTTTTATATGACAACAACTGCAATCACCATGGATATAAGACCGGTAAGGTATCCGGCAATTAATTCCTTGTAATCATGTTCACCCAATATAAGTCTCGCAGTACCAACCATACCTGTGATGAGAATGGCTACCATCAGCGGTAAACCCATCGGAATATAACTGATCCAGGCCTGGTAAAGAAAAAAGCCAGAAAGGACTCCCATCGCAATTCCATGCAGGCTGATCTTCATAAAGTTGTTGGCCGTAAGTGCAATGATGCTGGACACAAAAACTGCGCATAACAGCTGTACCAGTTCTGTCGGATTATCGCCCTGGTTTTTAGCCACATAGAAAATCCAAAAATAAAACACCATGGAAGCGATGATCGGGATAATTCGCTCCTTCTGTGTTTTCAGCCGGATACTGGTGGCAAATCCTAGTTGCTTGAGGAGGAAAACCGTAAATGCAGGAAAGAATACAGTGCTTACGAAAACTGACGCGAGTTTGATTTTTTTATACAGGTCCGAGTCTCCGGCAAATGCAAATGGATGTAAAAAAAGCAGGAAAGCCGCGATATAACTGGGTATAAACAGGGGGTGAAAAACAATGGATACCACATGTGCAAAGGCACGTGGGAGCCAACCCTGACTGCTGCCTGATCCCAGATCCATATTGGCTTGATTCATTACAATTCCTTTCTTAATCGGGCAACCGGAATGTTAAGTTGTTCCCGGTATTTTGCCACTGTTCTGCGTGCAATGTTATAACCTTTTTCCTGTAATAGTTCGGTTAAACGTTCATCGCTCAGTGGTTTTCTTTTGTGTTCCCCGGCCACCAGATCACTCAGGATCTTTTTAACTTCCCTGGTACTTACTTCCTCGCCACTATCCGTACTGAGACTTTCACTGAAAAAGAATTTTAACCGGTAAGTCCCAAATTCGGTTTGTACAAACTTGCTGTTGGCAACCCGGCTTACCGTAGAGATGTCTAGCCCGGTCCTTTCCGCAATATCCTTAAGAATCATCGGGCGGAGTGTGGTTTCGTCGCCCGTGAGAAAAAATTCATACTGGTAATCCAGTATGGTTTGCATGGTCATCATCAGGGTTTGCTGCCGTTGTTTGATGGCATCAATAAACCATTTGGCTGCATCAATTTTTTGCTTGATGAACATGACGGCTTCCTTCTGTCGCTTGTCTTTCTTGGTGCCGCGATCATATTCTTTCAACATATCCCGGTATCCTTCACTTACACGCAGGTCAGGGGCATTCTTGCTGTTTAATGTTATCTCGAGCTTACCGCCTGTATTGTAAATGAAGAAATCAGGAACCACATAACTTTCCGCCTTGTTGACTTCCCCTACATTGCCTCCGGGTTTGGGACTCAGCCGAATGATTTGCTGTATAATCTGTTTTAGTTCTTCATCGTCAATATTCAATCCGCGTTGTATCTTATCGTAATGTTTTTTGGTAAACTCGTCGAAATAGTTCGTTAGAATTTCGATGGCTCCCTGAACGGCAGTGCCTTCATTTTTTTTGCGTTCCAGTTGCAACAGCAGACATTCCTGCAGATTTCGGGCGGCAACTCCTGCAGGATCAAACTGTTGTATAAGAGAGATCAATTCTTCAATTTCTTCTTCAGAAGCCTCAATGTTCTGACGAAAAGCAAGGTCGTCCTGGATCGAAGTGGTTTCCCTTCGCAGGTATCCATCATCATCAATACTGCCTACTATCTGCTCGGCAATTTTACGCCGGCGATCATCCAACGTCAGCATGCCCAATTGATCAGCGAGCAAATCATGGAGGGTAGATTCAATTTTAAAGGGTGTTACCTGCTTGTCATCCATTTCCGGATAATTATCATCCCTTAACCGGTATTCTGCGATATCATCATCCCCTTCAGAAACATACTCGCTGATATCGATATTATCATACTCTTCTTCCGATCCTTCTGTTTCAAATTCGTCTTCTGCAGACTCGAATTCGTCCCTTGTCTCATCGAAACTATCATCACTTGCTTCATCTGATTGTTCCAGGGCCGGGTTCTCTTCCAGTTCTTCCTTGATCCGCTCTTCCAGGTTGGCCGTAGGCACCTGCAAAAGTTTCATCAACTGAATCTGCTGGGGAGACAGTTTTTGTAGTAATTTCTGCTGTAAACTTTGACCTAATGCCATTCGTTATGTTCAGGGTTTATGCGTTTCTTTTTTTGAAAAGGCGCGCTATCCACAAAAATCAGGCCGTAAATTACACAATAAGTTGGAGTAGGGGTGAAATCTTTCCTTAAAATAATGATAATGCTCGGCACCTGTTGGTCGGCAGTCTGTGCAAACGCTCAATCAGCGGGCGTTTGGAAGGATTTTTCCGATTACATCACGATTCGGATTCCTTTCCGGAGCTTACAGGATAAACCTTCAAAAACCCCTAATTTTAGGGATTTGGCTTTTAAAATATACAAGCTGCCGGAGTCAGTTGGCGGTCAGTCTGTTCTCCTCAAACAAGGCCTGCGGCAGCCATTGGGATTAAAATCAATTGCACCTGATTTTATTCTTTCTCAATGGGGGATAATTTGCGTTGGGGAATATCGGTTGCAACAAAAAACCGGGCTTCCGCTCCGGTTTCGTTTGGGTTCCTTGGAATATGTAAATGCGCTTGAAGGCAAATAAGCTCAATAAGTCAGGGATCTTGGGTTGGGGGCCATCCATTCCATTGAAGGTATGGTGGCGGGATCCCGATAATAGTTATTCTTCAGGCTGTCGTTCCATCCATTTGGATTTTTTTCAAAACTTTTACTGCTGAAATAGATTACTCCATGCATATTGGGGGTATTTCTCACAGCCTGGATCATTCGGGGCAGTTGGTTGGGGTCCTTCCATGCGCTGTTGGAGCCTGCCCGATAAATCCCTAATCCGATATAACAATGTTTGCCGTAAGTGTTCTTGCTCCACCAGTCCAGCAATACTTCAAATGCTGCCGCTTTGTGACCGAATTCCCAATACAGCTGCGGTGCTACATAATCGATCCATCCTTCTTTTAGCCAGAGTAATATATCGGCATATAGATCGTCATAGTTGGTTTGTCCGGCTGAAGTAGCACTGCCCCGGGTATCCTTATCGTTATTACGCCAAACCCCAAACGGAGATATGCCGAATTTTACCCAGGGTTTTTCAGCTTTTATTGCAATTGCAAGATGGCGGATAATAGAATCCACATTGCTTCTTCTCCATTCATCCACGCTCATGCCCACACCAAATACTTTATAGGATTTCTGGTCGGGGAACTCTTTGCCGGCGATGCGGTAAGGATAGAAGTAGTCATCAAAGTGAATGCCGTCAACCGGGTATCTTTTTACCAGGTCACGAACGATGTTAACTACAAACTGCTGGGCATTCTTATTTCCCGGGTCGAAATATTTTTTATCGCCATAATTCAGAAACCAATCAGGAAAGGTTCTTGTGATATGATTGGGGTCTGTCAGGGTGGTTTTTATATTGAATACGGCCCGGTAAGGATTCAGCCATGCATGAAATTCCATACCTCTTTGATGGGCTTCGTTAATCATGAATTGAAGCGGGTCATAGTAAGGCACGGGCGGCTTTCCCTGTTTGCCTGTTAACCATTCACTCCAGGGCTCGTAGGGAGAGGGATAGAATGCGTCAGCAGCCGGACGAACCTGAGCGATTACTGCATTGAGTCCGTTTTTTTTATGCATGTCCAGCATTCGGATGTATTCCTCTCTTTGTTTGGCCGGATCGGTAGTGCCTTTCGTAGGCCAGTCGATATTGGTAACAGTTGCAATCCAGGCTGCTCTGAATTCATTAGTGGCAGAGCCCGTTTCCATAGGTGGTGGCACAGGTGCTGCAGGTTGCTGAGCAATTACCAGGGCAGGGAGAAATAGGATACTGATTGCTGATAGCAATGATTGTTTTACTGACATGATTCTGTTTTCGGTTAATCCTGACTGTTGCGAAGTTTATCGAGCAGGTTGTTTAATTCGATGGCCTCTTTTTCATTGAGGTTTTTTAGCAGACTGTCCCACTCATTTTCATGTTTATCCATTTCAGCAAGTAACAGTTGTCCTTTTTCTGAAATGGTAACATCTACGAGCCGGCGGTCGGTGCTGCAAATAACTTTGCTGACCAGTCCTTTTTTTACCAGGCGATCTACTATTCGTGAGGTATCGCTCATTTTATCCAGCATCCGTTGCCTGATCTGCAAGGTGCTGAGTGGTTCACCTGCCCCACGCAATATCCGGAGGATATTAAATTGCTGGTTGGTCAGGTCGTACCGGTCCAGGTGTTTACGGGTATTTTCCATCAACCAGTTATAGGAAAAGATCAGGTTGATCATGGCTTTCTGATGCTCATTCCTGAATTTCCGCTGGTTGATGTCTTTGTTAATACTCATAACAGGTATGTTCAGGTTTAAAATTACTGAAAATGAAATTAAACGGATTGGAGTTGCTCATCCCCAGACGCGTGTGCCCTCTGAGCAGTTGGCGCAAATATCGATATTAGCGCGACTTTTAAGCAGTTCGGATCGGAATTTTTGGTAAGCCGGGTCTTCCCATATTTCTCGAAAACTGGCTTTTTTAAGATCGCCGAGGCGATGTTGTGCATCTTTGTCAAAACAACAGGGTACTACCAACCCGTCCCAGGTTATAACCGTTGCATGCCAGGCCCTCCAGCAATGATTCAGCAACTTGTTTTTAAATGCATACTGACCATCCTTGTTTTTCTTATACCTGCTGTATTTCTCAATCGTTGGAATTAGTTGATTGGGATCGTTTTCATAGTCATATACCTGGGCAGTCTTCAGCCAGATATCATCCACGCCTACTGATTTTGCCAATGCTTTTGCATCCTCAATCTGGTGTTCATTTGGTTTTACCACGAGGAATTGAAATACAACAAATGGTTTTTGTGAGCCCATTTCTTTTTTGGCCTGTACTATGTTTCGTGCGCCCTGTACAACTTTATCCAATTTGCCGCCTATCCTGTATTGCTGATATACTTCCTGGGTGGTACCGTCTATTGAAATGATGAGGCGATCCAGCCCGCTCTCCACTGTTTTCCTTGCATTGGTTTCGGTAAGGTAATGTGCATTGGTGGATGTGGCTGTATATATTCCCTTTTCGGATGCATACTTCACCATGTCAAGAAATTCCGGATTCAGGTAGGGCTCACCCTGGAAATAAAATACCAGGTAAAATAAGTCCTTGTATAACTGATCAATGGTGTTGCGGAAAAAATTACTCTGCAACATACCGGTTGGACGTGTGAAGGCTCTTAGTCCGCTTGGGCATTCCGGACAACGAAGATTGCAGGAAGTGGTCGGCTCCACGCTAATGGAAATTGGAACTCCCCATTGTACGGCTTTCCCGCTGTATTTGCTGATATAATAACTGCTGAGCACTTTTGCAGCGTTCCATGCCCTTCGGACACTCATCTTGCGCAGCATATTCATCGAGTCTCTAAAATGAAACGGCATTGACCAAAGATACAATCCTGGCTTCACACTGCCCTGCCCGATGCTATCTCCCGGGCGGAGTGAAGTAAATGCCTATTTTTGCGCGCGATGGCAAAAAAGAAAAAAGGTCAGGAATCCAGACCTAAATATTTACTGGCAGTGCTTGTTCTGGTACTGGTCGGCTTTTTAGCCTGGTGGTGGTTCGCTACATCGGAACCTGATTTTGAACATTACGAAGATTTTGGAATTGAAATACCAACCAATTTTCAAATTCATGGAATTGATGTGTCCAAATACCAACAACGCATCAATTGGGAAGCGGTAAAGGCAATGCGGGCAGAAGATGTGAAAATCGGATTTGTCTTCATAAAAGCTACAGAAGGACTGGGTAACATGGACCAGCAATTCCGGCGTAACTGGAAGCATGCCAAAGAAGCCGGCATGCCAAGAGGAGCGTATCATTTTTTTATTGCACCCAAAAGCGGGGCCGAACAGGCAGAAAATTTTATTCGTCGCGTGGAACTGGAAAAAGGAGATTTGCCTCCTGTTTTGGATGTTGAACAAACCTATGGGGTTAGCAATTCCAGGCTGAGGTCGGAAGTAAAAGCCTTTCTCGATCGGCTGGAAGCACATTATGGCGTTAAGCCTATCATTTATACCAATGTTGATTTTTATAATCGGCATTTAAAAGATGAATTTGACAGCTACCCGCTCTGGGTGGCACATTATCTTAAAAAAGACCGGCCCCGAATCGCCCGGAACTGGGCCTTCTGGCAATACAGCGAAACCGGAAGGGTTAGCGGTATACGTGGGAAAGTGGATTTCAACGTCTTTAACGGAGATTCAACAGATTTTCGCGACCTGCTGATAGAGTAGTAGCTTTGATAAAAATCAAGTATGAGCGGAATGGAACAGGATGCCCGGGACCTGCTGTATAAAATACTGATGACACTCTCCATTGGCGCACTCTGGATGCTGCTGAATATGACTATTGGGTTATATGCCGGATGGTTTTTCTTTGATGAAACCCCCAAAGCGGGTAATTATATCTGTTATGTTTTCGCCCTCGGTTCTTTTATCTGGATGATCCGTTACTTTTATAAAATGTGGTCCTCGAAATCCTGAACCCTCGTCCCCTTCCCCGTCTCTCCGTCTCCTCCGTCTCCTCCGTCTCCCCGTTTCCTGTCTCCCGTTTCCTGTCTCCCGTCTCCATTCTCCCTAGTAATTCCTCTTCCTGCTCTTCCGGTACTTCTCATTTATGATTTCAGCCATTGGCTTTTCATACACTTTGCTTTCAACCCAGGAAATGATGTCCAGATAAGCAAAGGCCCTGGTTTCAAAACGGTCTTTTTCCAGGTGCTTGATTTTATGCAGGAACTTTTCCAGCTCTGGTTTCATTTTTCTTGGAGATACACCAAATGAATGGCGGATAAAACGGAACATTTCTTCTTCCACTACCGTCAGATTTTTCATTTTCGCCATAAAGCGATAGACGGATTTAATCAGCGATTCGATGATCTCATCATTTCCCAGCTCATAATGAGCAAGCATGTGCATCAGCCGGGCATAACTTTGCAGATCTATCCGTAGATCCGCTGATGTGTCATTGATGATCTTCTGCAGGAAATCAATACTGGTGTTGTAATCTCCACTTCCGAAATACAGGGTCGCCAGTTTGTAATTGAAAACCACAATCCGGTGCGGGTCAACATAGAGCGCATACTCATCCAGGTTAGTTAATACCCTGTCTACCATTTTGAGACCTTCCTTAAAGGTTCCTGTCATCAGGTGCCAGTTTAACCTGGCACTATTGATGTAGATGCTGGTATGGATCCTGAAATTATCGTGTTGGAGTGCAATCGGCGTGTGTGAAAAAGCCTCAAACTCTTCCAGCACTTTTTCAAACAATTGATAATTCCGAAGGTCAAAATGGGCATTCAAAAGGTTGTGCATTCCCTTGATGTAGTGACCTAATTCCACCTTTTTCATGACCTCATTTTCATCAAAGAGATCTACCCATTTCTGGGCATACCGGTAATACATCAGGAAATCCTGCCGGATAAACGCATACCAGGTGTAACTCTGGTACAGATAGAGTCGTTCGTAAAAATCTGTCAGCTGAAATGCATCTTCCGGCAATTGCTCTTTAAAAAACTGCCGGATGCCTGCTTCATCTTTTTCATTGCGGGCATGACCATGTTTGGTGTACCAGCCATATAATCTCAACGCCAGGTTGGAAAGCCGTGTTACGCGATCTATATGTCCACTTATCTCCAATGCTTCCTGGGTTAGCTTTTCTGTCTTTTCCTGGATGCTTCGGGTAATATGCAGGGTTTCAATTTTCTTCTCAAGTGAAATCACCTGTGCCAGGTAGTTAAATTTGCCATTGGCTTTAGCGATCTCCCTGGCTCTTTCCAGAATTTTAAGGGCCTGGTGCTTCAAACCTTTATTGTAAAGTATTCTGGCATTATCAAGTTGTTCAGACAATTGAAGTTCCAGGGTGTCTGTGCTTTTGAGATCCCGTAAGCTGGCCAGTACCTGCTTGTATAAATGGGTTTTAATATTGTTTAGCTGTGGTTTCTGAATGGATGGCAGTTTTTTCAACAATATCCGTTCATCATACTCTGCGAGTTTATCCAGTGCGTCAAATAATTCAACAATTTTAAGGTCTTCTTTTGCCGAACTCCGCTTGATATAAAGCTTGAAATGCCTTTTTTCTGCCTTGTGAAGTGATTTTATGAGTTGAAAAAGAGAGTCGGTAGATCGGTTGGACATCATTAACTTATTTTCTGCAAATCCTTGCTGGATAAGGGTTTAACTGCAAAAATATCCTTTTTGGAGTAATAAACCGGTTCAAATTTTGATTTTCGGGAAGAAAATTCCCGGGCTACTTTTACATCATCAAACGGGAAATCAGAAAACGACCCGGCCTTACATCGGAACGCAAATTAGAAGCAAACGGTGAAAAAATATGGCAGGCAATCGTTAGAAGCAAAGCATCGTAGAGGTCTTAATCCCGAATCCTGAAAAGGAACAAAGAGAAGATTCGAAGATTTTTTTATATGGCAAGCAATCGTTAGAGGTCGACTGTGTCTACAGTGGACCTTCTTTTTTTAATGGCGACGTGAAAATAGGGGTCTCCAATCACATAACAAAGAAATTGGTTAAAATTTTTTAACAATTAGGTAATTTATCCTTCCCTGTTGCCATTTATCATTTGTAGTTCTGATTTATGTAAAATTCTTTTCCCAACCGGTTTTATTGAGGCATATTGAGATTCTAAATAGAATTCATGAGAAAAATTGCCTTTTTGATTCCGGCTGCTCTTTTATTGGCCACCGGATCATTTGCACAAAAAAAAGGGAAAAAGGATGCTCCTCCTCCCGCAGCTGATACCGCAAAAAAAGCACCTCCCGCACCACCGGCAAAACCTACTGTAAAGGATAAAACCAAATCAAGCAAAAAGCATGAAGGGTTGTTCACACTTTACCAGGATACTGTTACAGGTTCGGTGCAACTGTATATCCGCAAAGATCAATTAGGAAAAGAATATCTCTATCAGAGTTTCTCAATGGGCGGACCAACAGCTTTATTCCTGCATCAGAATATGATTCGTGCTACCTTCCCATTCAAGGTTGAAAAATCGTTCGATAAGCTGGAGTTCAAACAAATGAATACCAACTTTTACTACGATAAAAACAATGCGGTTAGTCGCGCTGAAAATGTTGACGTTAGTGAAGCCGTTATGTTTGCCGAAAAGGTAGTGATAGAAGACAGCCTTGGCTACCTGATAGCAGCAGACGGTCTCCTGCTAGGCGATAAACTAGACCCTGTAAAACCCATGATGCCACCCGGATTACCTCCCGGTGCCGTTTTCAACCTGGGCAACCTGAATCCCTCCAAATCAAAATATGGACTGGTTCGTTCTTTCCCCAATAATACCGACGTGCTGGTTGAACTTGCTTATGATAATCCTATGCCGTTTAATGGTGGAGGAAAGGATATAACCGATGCCCGTTATGTGCGCGTGAAAATGCAACATTCTTTTCTGGAACTTCCAAAGAATGATTTTCGCGCACGCCGCGATGATCCCAGAGTTGGTTATTTTGGATCAGAGGTGGATGACCTGACTTCTCTTTCACCAACTCCCTATAAAGACATCATCAATCGCTGGCACCTGGTAAAAAAAGATCCGAATGCTGCTCTCAGTGAGCCGGTAGAGCCAATTGTATGGTGGATTGAAAATACTACTCCCGTTGAACTTCGGCCGATTATAAAAGAAGCTGGAGAAAAATGGAATGAAGCCTTCGAAGCAGCCGGATTTAAAAATGCGGTTGTTATGAAGATCATGCCGGACAATGCGGATTGGGATCCTGCAGATATCCGTTACAATGTTATTCGTTGGGTTAGCTCTGCCAATCCTCCTTATGGTGCCATCGGACCCAGCTTTACCAACCCCCGTACTGGTCAGATCCTCGGAGCTGATATCACGGTAGAATGGAAATCGGGAGCCGGTGCTGTAGTTCAGGATGATTTGTTTAATGGAGGGATGAGTGCCGCAGTAACGCTGCCCTGGGAAAACCCTGAAGCTGCCATGAATGCTTCACAGGCTCATGGAAGTTTCCAGGTAAATGGTATGAAACAACACCTGAACTGTTCAATCGCACAGGAACTTAGCCTGCAGTTTCAAACCGGGATTGCTACCATTGCAACCCTGGATGATGAGGATCGTCAGACTGCAGAGGTAAAAGAACTTCATAAGCAATTCCTGTATTACCTGATCCTGCATGAAATGGGGCACACCCTTGGACTGAACCACAATATGAAGGCGAGTCAGATGCTGAGCCCAACTGAAGTGCACGATCTGTCTATTACGCGTAAAATCGGTTTACAGGGTTCTGTGATGGATTACCCTTCACTGAACGTCAACAGCAATCGTGCGAAACAGGGTGATTATTATACTACAAAAGTTGGTCCTTATGATGTTTGGGCTATTCAGTATGGTTATACCCCATTCAGTGCTGCTGAAGAAGAAAGAGAACTGAATAAAATTCTTTCCCGTAGCACCGATCCTCAATTGACTTTCGGAAACGATGCGGATGATATGAGAGCGCCTGGGAAAGCCATCGATCCCCGTGTTATGGTGAACGATATGAGTAACGATATGGTCGCTTATGCGGAAGATCGCCTCAAACTGGTTAACTCCATGATGCCGAAACTGCAAGCCCGTTTTGCCAAGCCGGATCAAAGCTATGCTGAGCTTCGCTCCCGTTACTATCAATTGATGGGCCAGCGTGCCCAGATGGTAAACGCGGTTAGCCGTTATATCGGTGGTGTTTATGTGGATCGCAGTTTTGCCGGACAAAAGTCAAACGCTAAACCATTTACTCCGGTTTCTGAAGCCTATCAGAAAAAAGCGATGGCTTTGCTCAATACCTATCTGTTTGCTCCCAATGCTTTTGCTGCAGATGCCAGCCTGTTCCCTTACCTGCAGATGCAGCGTCGTGGATTTGGTTTCTTCAATGGTACGGAAGATGTAAAACCTTCCAATACCATTGCGAGTATCCAGCTGAGCACTCTGGCGCATATCCTTCATCCGGTGACACTGACCCGTATCAACAACAGTGGTCTTTATGGAAACACTTATAGTGTTGCTGAAGTGATGGGCGATCTGTCAAAGGCAATTTTCCAGGCTGATCTGGGTGGCAGCGTGAACCTGTATCGTCAAAACCTGCAGACTGAATTCGTAAAAGGAGCTGCTGCAATTGTGGAAGCAAAAACCGGATATGACAATGCCTCCAAGGCAGCTGCATTGCACACGTTGAAAAAAGTAAAAGCGATGCTGGCAGGTGCTGCAAGTCCGGATGAGCAAACCCGTGCACACCGAACCAACCTGGTATTCCTGATCGATAATGCAATAACTGTTAAGTAAGTAGAAACTTTAGATAAAACAAACAACCCCGCCAAAAACGGGGTTGTTTGTTTTTGGAAACTGTTCATTCATCGAAAAAATTGAAAGCAGGGTTCATTTTAAAATACTAAAGGACTGCAGCCCCCGTTATGATCCTTAGTAAAATCCCTGCCCATGAAACGCATTATAACAGTGCTGTCCCTGGCCGCATTCGGTTTAGGCGCCTGTGAAAAGGTAGATAAGCTGACCCAGTTTACGGTAACAGATCGTACCGAATTAAAAATTGAAGCGGGTGCCGCAACCCTGCTGCCATACGATTTGTATACTCCTCCTGTCTATTCTGAAGCAAGTCGCGAACTCACATTTAATAATACCAAAGCAGAAATGCTGGAGTCAGTTAAACTCCAGGAATTCAGAATGGTAATCACTCAACCTTTTGGACGAAGCTGGGATTTTTTGAAAGATATTGAAGTGTTTATTGATGCAGACCAACTGCCGGAAACCAAAATCGCATTCGAAACAGATATTACTGATCAGATCAATGCAACCCTGCTCCTGAAAACAGCAGATGTTCAATTAACTGATTACCTAAAAAAAGGAACCTATATTATCAAGACAAGACTGACTACAGACAAACTAATTACGGATGACCTGGATGTCAGTATAACTACAAAATTTGCAGTAGATGCGAAAGTCCTGGGTTTATAATCCGGGACTTTTTTTGATCCTCCTCCAGGAATGATAAAATATCACAATTAGCAGTATCCCAATTCCTATAGCGGCTGTCCTTGCCAGTAATGGCTCATCATTTTGTTTAAAATAAATTCCGTACAACGCCCAGCAAATTACCAATGCATAGGCGGAATCTCTCCATTTAAGCAAGAAAAGAAGTCCAAGTACTACTGCCACTACCATCATTATGGCTGCCCAGCTTATGGGAGATAAGAATCCTCCTTCCCAACCGCTATGTACCAGCAGGGCTGTGGTGTTCGCAATGGTAGCAACGCTGATCCATCCGAGGTAAACGCTGAAAGGCACCTGCAGAAAAAAAGATGCGGTGCCGGAAAAACCGGACCGATGCTCAAGCAGCAATCGGTAGATAAATATAAGAGTGATCAGAAATGCCAGCATCACGACCAGGGATAATTGAATCTGCAGGTAATGCCACAAAAAAATCCAACTGCAATTGATGATGCAGGTTATTATAAAATAAATCAACAATTTGGAAAGCATGGATTCCAACGATCGGTTTTCGGTTTTTCTGAATGCATACCAGTTACTATAAACGCAAAAGGAGATCAGCAACAGATAGATAATTGACCAGATGCTGAAGGTGAACCCCGCCGGAACAAAGTAATTCGGGTACAAATCTGAAATGGCACCGGTACTCATCTGATTGATGGGTAACAGAACGGCCAGGGTATTTACTATCAGTACGGTTACCATTGATATGGCTGCAACTACTGAATTTGCTCTGATTGAATTGGTCATATTGGCTGTTTAGATCTCTGAATACTATTGCAACAACCAGGCCTTTGCTTGGTTGAGCAGGAATTTCCAAAATTTTGGCTAGATTTCAGAATAAACCCAAATCCATGTCGCCCCGGGACTATATTCTTCCGTATTATACCCTGGTTCATCACCTTCAGCAAACTGTGGGTGCCAATCGGGAAGAATTAATGAACGCATTGCAGCAAGCGGGTTGTGAGCTGAGTTTGCGGACATTTCAGCGACTATTGGAATCGCTTCGGTCTGACCTGGGAATCCGGATTTCATATGATGCAAGTACCAATCAGTATCATCTGGAGGAAATGCCGGAAGGGCAATTGGGGAATTTCTTCCGCTATTGTAAGTACATGCAGGAAGCGGGCTTTATCCTGGATTTGCTGAAAACCCGGGCCGGGGAGGACAAATCGGTATACATTCCCCCCGTGCAGGGCACTGCAGGTGCGGAATGGCTTTCGCAGCTCACGGAAGCGATCAATGAGAAAAAAATCCTTCGCTTAATCCTGAGCCAGAATAAGGGAGAAGATAATAAAACGTATTCGATTTTGCCGGTAGCATTAAAACAAGAGGATGAAGCCTGGGTTTTGCTGGCCTGGCAGCCCAAGAAAGAAAAGTGGAGGCAGATAAAGGCTGAACGGATAGTGGAGCTTCAGACAAAAGCTCCAGGAACTGATATAGAACCCCCGCAGCAAAAGGAAGCCGTTCGGCAATTTAAAGGCACAGAAAAACAGTCAAAGAAATAGTCCTGTATGGGTGAATTTAATAGCAGCATCGGTTGATATGCAGGTGTCGCTAAAAAACAGAATGATTGAATTTCGTTGAGTAAACCAGTCATATGTTTCTGTATCGGTATATCTCAACTATATGTGTTGCAGCAGTTTTTACTGCCTGTTCCAACTCTCCTCAATTATCTGCTCCTGCACCATATGGAGTACTGCCTGAAGAACGCCAATTGCGCTGGCAGGAACTGGAGACTTATGTACTCGTGCACTTTACCCCCACTACTTTTGAAAATAAGGAATGGGGGTATGGCGATGCGGATCCCGCCAGTTTTAATCCTTCTTCATTTGATGCCAACCAGATTGCAAAAGCGGCTGCCGACGGAGGTTTTAAAGGATTGATCCTGGTTGCCAAACATCATGATGGTTTTGCTTTATGGCCAACCAAAACCACGCCGTATAATATCAGCAAAAGCCCCTGGAAAAATGGTCAGGGAGACATGGTTAAGGAATTTGAAAATGCAGCCCGGAAACTGGGGCTGCAATTCGGCGTTTATTGTTCACCCTGGGATCGCAACTTTCCAACTTATGGATCACATGAATATGTAACAGCTTTTCGCGAACAACTACGTGAGCTCTACACCAATTACGGAAATCTTTTTATCACCTGGTTCGACGGGGCTAATGGCGGAGACGGCTATTATGGCGGTGCCCGGGAAAAAAGGAATATTGACCGTACCACTTATTACGGCTGGGATACAACCTGGCAACTGGTCAGGGATCTTCAGCCTGGTGCAGTTATCTTCAATGATATGGGAGATGTGCGCTGGGTGGGTAATGAGGAAGGTCATGCTGCCGAAACTTCCTGGGCTACCTTTACCCCGGAACCGGTCGATGGAAAAACCGTAGCCGCACCGGGTGAACTGAAATATTGGTTATCACCGGAAGGAACCAGAAATGGCAAATACTGGAAGCCGGCTGAATGTGATGTACCATTGCGGCCAGGCTGGTTTTATCATCCCGATCAGGACCATCGCGTTAAAACTCCTGCACAATTGTTTGATCTTTATTTTAAAAGTGTCGGCCGGGGTGGAGCCCTGGACCTGGGATTAGCTCCGGATAAACGTGGATTACTTCATGATAATGATGTGGAATCCCTGGCCAAATTTGGAAAGCTGCTGACTGAAACTTTTTCCAATAATCTTGCAACTGCTGCCAAGCTAACAGCCAGCAATACACGCGGTAATGCAAACAAACAATTTGGCGTAAAATTTCTGACCGATGAGGATCGTTATTCTTATTGGGCAACGGATGACAGCGTTACAACTGCAGAGCTGGTATTGGAATGGAAAGAACCTGTAACATTTAATATTATCCGGTTACGTGAGAATATCCAGCTTGGTCAACGGATTGAGCGCATAGCCATTGACGTTAAAGAAAATAATAATTGGAAAGAAGTGGCGCAGGCTACGAGTATTGGCGCAAACCGGCTGGTGCGCTTGCCCTCTTTTCTGACCACCCAACAAATGCGGGTTCGGATCCTTCAATCTCCGGTGAGTATTGCACTTAGCGATATTGGTGTTTTTAAAGAACCTGATGAGCTTCCAACCGTCTCCTATGGAAATATTATGACTCCCGGAGCAATGGATAAAAGAGGTTGGAAAGTGGTGTCTGTTTCTGCAGAAAGCAAGGATCCGAAAGGTGCGGCCCTTCATGCTATTGACAACGATCCTTCCACCCTTTGGTACACCTGGAACAATGAAAGGGAAATGAGTCCACCTCCCCAGGAAATAGTGGTAGACATGGGCAAAGCTCAGACCATCAAGGCATTTACCTACCTGCCCCGCACTGGCGGATCATGGGGAGTGGTTGGGCAATACGAATGGCAGGTAAGCTCCAACGGGAAGACCTGGACAAGCGTTGCTTCCGGGGAATTTGCCAATATTAAAGCCAATCCAATTGAACAGGTGATACAACTTTCAAAACCTGTCAACTGCAGGTATTTCCGATTTATCGGGAAGTCTTCCGTGGAAGACAATTATATTTCCGCGGCAGAACTCGGGGCTCTCTGATTTCACCGGTCGGGTGGCACCGGTCGGGTAAACAGGTTCCTGCAGCGGCCTGGTTTCCGTAAACGGCCGAGCCCAGGGTGTTAAACATTCTGTAAAGGGGGGATTGACTGTGTGAAAATTTTCCGATTGCGTCATCTCAACGGAAAACCATCACCATGCCAACACGCTTAATCAAAAGCAGCCTCCTGGCAGGAGGATTACTGCTTTGCACCGGAATAATTTATTCGTCAGTAGGTAATTCAAAAAACAAAAAAAAGAAAACAACTTTCATCACCACTGAATCAAACAGAATTGAACCCATCGGAACCCCAATTCCTGCAAACTGGGTAAAGGAGAGTCCAAAACAAATGACGGCGCCTCCATACGCCCGAAAAATTCAGGTAGCTATCCTGCTGGATGTTAGTAATAGTATGGACGGCCTGATATCGCAGGCGAAGGCCCAGCTTTGGAATATGGTGAGCCTGCTCGGAAAATCCAACTGTGATGGATATACGCCAAAAATCGAGATTGCACTGTATGAATATGGCCGCTCCTCCAATAAACCCTCCGCAGGATATGTCCAACAGATTACTCCTTTCACAACAGATCTGGATGAAGTGTCTAACCAACTGTTCCGGTTGACTACCATGGGTGGCGATGAATATTGCGGGCAGGTTATGTACAACTCACTGAATGAATTGAAATGGGAAGACGGCCCTGACCATTATAAAGTAATTTTCATTGCAGGGAATGAAGACTTTTTACAGGGCAATCTCCCATTCACGAAAGCCTGTGCTATCGCAAAGCAAAAACAGGTGGTGGTAAACACTATTTATTGCGGTGATCGCATGCAGGGATTAAATGAGCATTGGAACCTTGGTGCTGAGTGCGGTAATGGAAGTTTTACACATATTAACTCCAACGCTGCTGTTGACCTGGTGGCTACTCCATACGACGATCGCTTGTTTGAACTGAACAAGGTCCTTAATGCAACCTACATTGGGTATGGACAATTGGGTCGCGAAAGCAAAGTCAAGCAGGAAGAAGCAGATGCGCAGAACTATGAATTGAATAAGCCAGCAGCAGCAGAACGGGTAATAGTAAAAGGAAAAAAATCATTATACACGAATTCCCAGTGGGACCTGGTAGATGCACAGGAAGCAGACCCCCAGTTCTACAATAAAGTAGCACTCTCCGCCCTCCCGGAATCGATCCGGTCCAAATCCAGGGCTGAAATCAAAGCCTATATTGAGTCACTCGCCTCCAAAAGGAAAGAAATACAGAAAGAGCTGGAACTGATTCAGGCTCAGCGTGAAAAATTCATACTTGCCGAAAAAGCCAAAAAAACAGGAACCGTGGAACAAACACTGGCTACCGAAATGGAAAAGATCCTTCGGGAACAGGCCCGGCGCACAGGCATCCAGATCCCTTAATCTCCTCACCCGACCGGTGCCACCGGTCGGGTGAAGCAAGCTGGGGAAAACACGCGTTCTGCATGGGGCCATTTCTATGTAAATTGCATGCTTGTCGCTGGATCTTTCGATCGTCTAAACCAGCGCCGCCCGATTTTGATGAAGCAAGATTACCTGAACGGATTAAATGAGCAACAGCGAGCCGCTGTATTACATAAAGATGGCCCCCTTATGATTGTAGCAGGTGCGGGTAGTGGGAAAACCAAGGTGTTAACCACAAGAATAGCACACCTGATGTCTTTTCATCGGATTGACGCCTTCAATATTCTGGCCCTGACTTTTACCAATAAGGCAGCAAAGGAGATGAAAGAAAGGATTGAAAAAATCCTGGGCAACTCAGATGCGAGAAATCTCTACGTCGGAACCTTCCACTCGGTGTTCGCCCGCATCTTAAGAAGCGAAGCGCATCATCTGGGATACCCCAACTCTTTTACTATTTATGATACCGATGATGCTAAATCTGTAGTAAAAACAGTAATCAACGAGCTCAACCTGGATGATAAACTCTACAAGCCTAATGTAGTATACAACCGGATCAGTTCCGCCAAAAACGCACTGGTAGGCCCGGCTGAATATGCCCAGGATTACTACATCCAGCAGGAAGACAGTCGCTCAAACCGGCCTGCCATCGCACAGATCTATGCCGCCTACGCCAAACGATGCTTTAAGAATGGAGCGATGGATTTTGATGACCTGCTGATCAAAATGTATGAGCTACTGAAACATTTTCCGGAATCGCTTCATAAATACCAACATAAATTCAAGTATATCCTGATTGACGAGTACCAGGATACCAACCCTGCACAATATGAGATTATCAAACTGCTGGGAGCAGTCCACGAAAATGTGTGCGTAGTGGGAGACGATGCGCAATCGATTTATTCTTTCCGGGGTGCCACTATTCAGAATATTCTGCAGTTTCAGAAAGATTACGATGATGTAAAAGTGATCAAGCTGGAACAGAATTACCGCAGTACTAAGAGCATCCTGAATGTTGCCAATGAAGTTATCAATAACAACAAAGGACAGATTCCAAAAGAACTCTGGACGGAAAATGCAGAGGGAGAAAAGATCCGGCTGGTTCGTACCATGACAGATAATGAAGAGGGGAAATTTGTAGCGGATACGATCCAGGAACAAAAGCTGCGTAATCATTTTAGCAATCGCGACTTCGCAATTTTATACCGTACCAATGCACAAAGCCGGGCTTTTGAAGAAAGTTTGCGCAGGATGGGAATTCCTTATACAATGTATGGGGGAGTAAGCTTCTATGCACGAAAGGAAATCAAGGATTTTGTTGCCTACCTCAGGTTAATTGTAAACACCCGTGATGAAGAAGCACTTAAAAGAGTTATAAATTATCCGGTTCGGGGGATTGGCAAAACCACCATCGATAAGATCTTGCTGATGGCCAATACCCATAATATCACTATGTGGGAAGTGCTGGAAAATGCTTCTCTGGCCGGATTCAAAGCGGGAACCCTTGAAGCTATAGAACAGTTTGTTACCATGATCAAAGGATGCCAAAGTATGCTGGCCTCTAAAAATGCATATGATGTTGCATTTCATGTGGGCAAACAGGCCAATATCGTAAAGGAATTGTTCAATGACAAAACAGTTGAGGGATTACAGCGCTATGAAAACGTGCAGGAATTGCTGAACTCAATCAAGGAATTCACAGAGACTCCCAGCAATGATGAAGGGGAAGTGGGCGACAAGGGATTATCTGCCTATTTGCAGCAAATCACGCTACTGACCGATGCGGATGAAAAAGATCCGAATGCGGATACTGTTAAGTTGATGACCATCCATGCGGCAAAGGGATTGGAATTTCCCGTTGTGTTCGCAGCAGGACTGGAAGAAATGTTGTTTCCAAATGCAATGAGCATCAACACAAGAGAAGAACTGGAAGAGGAACGCCGGCTTTTTTATGTGGTTATCACCCGCGCGAAACAGAAACTCTGGATTACCTACGCTAATACCCGGTATAAATTCGGGCAACTGCAACAAAACGAACCCAGTCGGTTTATTGATGAAATTCCTAACCAGTACCTGGATCGGACTTTTGCCGGGGGAGGTTCCAGAAACCAGGGGGCAAGTTATACGCAAGGCTCGGCATTTGACCGTATGCGGGGATTTGGGGCCAGTGAACAGGCAGAAAAATTATACGGACCACCACCGGCAAAAAGAAAAGATACGGTACCTTCTTATATTCCTCCGAAAGCTGCTCCCAAGGTAGTGGAACATACGCCTTCAGCGAATTTTATACCAAGCGATACTTCAAATCTGCAGGCCGGCCAAAAAGTAGAGCACCAGAAATTCGGGTTCGGGAAAGTGTTGAAAATGGAAGGAAGCGCTCACAATCCCATTGCAACAGTTCAGTTTGAATTGAACGGAGAAAAAAAGATCATGTTGAATTACGCGAAACTCAGGATTGTGGAAGAGTAATCAACTGCATTTACCGCAGCAATGGCTTTCCATTTTGGATTTAACCCAGGAAAGCTTTGCTGCCTGTACTTTGTTCTCTTTAACCGGAATTACTGTAGTTGTTACTCCTCCCGGAGGCTCTATTGGCTGAAGAATAGCTTTTGCAGCCAAACCTGATAACAAAATCAGGCAAACTGCGAGTGAATAGAATAATTTCATAAAATCAGGTTTGATACTGCAAAGCTATTACTGGATAAGAATACCTGCAAGGTATTTGTTAATGAACTGTTGTTTTTGGGGGATGAATGGTAGAAAGCTTAATATTCGTAATCATACCGTATCGAAGGCTTATGCTGGCCATTCATCTCAATGTGTTGTATCCGGGCAGTTGGGAATCCATTAGCATCATATTCATAACTCATATGAATAATCTGATGAACAGATCCATTGGGTAATAATTCTTTGAATCGTATAGGATTATTACGATGGAGGATTAATCCAGGTAAAAATTGCCCCCAAATATCAGCTGGAATCGTATGATTGTTGGTATCATACTGCTCAACCAGTAAAGTGGATGTTAACTGAAATTGGTTGGCTCCTTTCATTTTTTGTTGATTCACACGTTTTATCAGGTTCCCCTTTGAATCATAGAACAATTGAGTTCGAACCTGGCTTACTTCAATGGGCTCAACAATCGTTTCCATAATTTCCGTCAACTGCTGGATGTTGTTATACATATACTGATGGTCAGCATATTTTTCGCCATTGGGAAAATAGAATTCTGATCGGTCCAGCTGATTGTTTTTATAAAAAAACAACTGTTTCCCACCACTTTGAGTTACTGCTTCTTTGACTTTACCATCCTGGTATTGATAAGAAACCTCGTAGGTACGGATTATTGGGCCTTCAGGTGAAAAAACCCATTTGGATGTGTAGCTGCCTAGCTTTTTTTGGTCTGTATACGTGTAACTATAATAGTCATTCGGCCCGGCTACCACTTTTTTAACCCATTTCATGTTTTCAGGTAAAGGTGTTGGAGAAGAGGGGCCGTCATCATTTTTACGGCAACTACTGAATACAACACTGCCAGCTATTAGCACCATTAGGAATTGACTCATTTTTTTCATAAACAAGGTGATTTTATATCCTGACAGATCGCGGTAGTAAAAACGAATGTCTTTGGGATGAGTGGTGTTTAATCCGGTATCATCGGCGACAATTGTGAAAACTGAAAATTTCGTCGAAATCATGCAACGAAATGAACCATAGTGTTGCTCATCTCGTAGATCCATTAACCATTTTACCTATCCATCATGAACCTTTTACCATTTGTGCTTGCATGCGCATTAATGATGTCGTGCAATAAATCAGTCAGCCCACCTCCACTGCCATCCAACCCAAAACCAGTGGCCGGACTCGTACAGTTTAAAATTTTTTCTGACCCGCGCATGAGGCAGGAACAACCGCTGTCAAAGGATGCCGGCATACGGCTATCTATTCATCAGACCAAATTAGAAAATGCAATGCCTGTAAGGATTTGGGATACGCTGGTGCCCATCCGTCAATTGACCAGCTACCCAGGACCTGAAGATCCGCTCATTATTGAAAAGCCTATTGAAATGGTGCAGGGTAAAAAAATATTTTATCAGTTGACTGCACAAAAAATCTATCGTGTTAATCAGCAAATCCAGGTAGAAGAATTATCCAGGGGTATTGGTTCAAATCAACTGGAGGCAATCCTTAGTATAGGCCTTTAAAATTATTATAGAACCAGAGAACCGTTTTCTTTCACTACAATTTAAGTTGCTATCAGATATTTGTTCCATGATACGGACCAGTCTCTTTTTATTCCTGTTATTTTTGATTACAGAAGGAAATGCTCAAACGATTAGATTGGCTACTTACCGGTATGACACGAACAATCGGATTGCGAATCTTGAACCATTGGCAAATCATATTGAGAAAACAATAGGAATCCCGGTAGAGATTCACTCTTATCAGTCCGTACCCGAGTTTATCACAGCGCTTCAAATGGGGGAAGTTGACCTTGGCTTTATCAATACGTTTGGCTATCTGTTACTTTCTGCTTCTGAAAAGAAACATCCTATGTGGGCTCCGGTTACCTGGGTTGTTCCAAAAGGCACCAGGGATGTCTACAAGACTTCCTTCATAGCAAGAACCAATTCAACTATCGACTGGACTAAGCTAAAAGACAAAAGTGCTGAAATCAGGCTTGCACTTGTAGCACCTGGGTCTACCTCGGGCAACCTGGTGCCCCGATTGCTTTTGAATAATAGAACGCTTTCAAATCCCGACCAGGAATTCAAATCACTCCAATATGCCGGAACGCACAAAGCAGCGGTGGAAGCAGTTGTTAATGGAAGGGCTGATCTGGCTGCAATGGGCCAGGATGCATTTCAAGTTTTTCTTCAGGAAAATCCCGGTTTTAAAAGTGAACTCCGGGAGATTGTCGTATCACCTGAGATACCGCTTGGCCCGGCACTGGTAAATACCCGCCTTCCTGTTGCACTACAGGAAAAACTGGTGGCTTGTTTGTTAATCGTACACCAGGATAATCCTCAAGTAATTGAACAACTGCGAGCTGGCTGGACAGAAGCCAGAAAAGCCACACATTTTGAAAAAATCAACCCCAATCATTACCAGCAATTACTGGAAGCATTCGGACCGTCCGAAGCGGTATCCGGAATTCTGCTCCAGTTTGCCCAGTAGCAGGCGGTATGCATTTTTCAGCGTAACTTGAGGCTGAAATCTAAACATGAGCCGTAGCGAGAGAATTTTACTATTTAAATGCTGTTTTTTTTCCTTTACCCTGTCGGCAAGTGCTCAGGCTAACCTGTCAGAGGCAAATGCACTGTTGGATGCTGAACAGATACAGTACAGGCAATTTCTCAATCAGTTCAGAGGAGAAGAGGGAATCAGAATCCGGATTAGAGAATTCGCCTACTTTACCATCGATAGTTTACAGGCTGCTTTCTCAGAAAGGGAAGAAAGTAAACCCAAAGAACGGATTAACAGCATTACCAGTCTCCGGTATTTTTTACAAACACTTCGGGCGAGCCTTCAGCAACAGCAATACGATGTGTACGATATCCCATATGCGCTCGAAAAATTTCCTCAAATAGCAAATGCAGTGGTAAATGACCTTCCTCTGCAGGGAATTATGGCAGGTTTTGGCGCTAAAAGAACCCAATTGATGGCAGATGCGTTTCGGTTGTATCCTGTGGGAAAACGACTTCAACAATTGGCTGATGTAAGGAGGGTGGCAGTTGGAGTTGAGAATCTTTTTCCATTTCTGGAGAAGAGGCCCGACTTTCCCTATAAAGACACAGCTCTTGTTTTCATTGCGGAACGAATTCCCGTAAAACTTATTCAATATATCAATCAACAGCAAACGCCCCTCGCTGCCTATATCCGGGGCTCCTCCCACCCGCTGATTCAGGAGTTGGTAAATATGGCCGGTAATCGTAATGTAGGGGAGTTGGCTCATTTTGCATCCGGACTTGTTGAAAAAAAGTATACAGCAGACAGCCTGCTGACACTTAGGAGTTCTAATGTTAATGGTTATTACCAAACATTGGTGGATGCGATTCAGGAAATGCGCAGAACAAAACCTGCCGGCTCCTCTGTCGGAATGCAGCCTGCACTCCGCACTGCACTACACGATAAGGCCATGGCTTTTTACATCAAGCCAATCAATGATCTGCATGAGAATGGTCAGGCTACAAGATTTGCGAGTATTCAGCCGTTACGCACTATTGATTTGTATTATCTGATTACCACCGGTGAAGATGAATTGTATACTTCCAGTTTTCTGGGAATCTACAAACGTATGATGCAACAGGTTCCTTCAGGACGGTCAGATAGCCTCATGGAAATGGTGGCCTATGACCAGTTCAGAAAATTTATCAGAATCTGCTCCCATTATAACGTGCTGGGTGATTACCTCGCAAATATGCCTGAAAGAGAGCGGAAACTTCTCTTATCGCGATTTGTCTCCGGCATTGAGGCAGATCGTGAAAGCGGTCTGGAAGAAGCGATGGATGTGGCAGATGCATTTATCAGTTTATCATCGGATTCACTTGCTAATACGATCGTGGGAGAATTGTTGGAGGAAAACCTGCAGCGATGCAGGAACACAGATAATTTTTACGGAATTCGTCTTTACAAAATTCTGGACCAGATTTACCAGGTTGCAAACAATCCTGCTTCCAGGCAGGAACTATTTGCCCGGTTAGGTAATTATGAGTTGCTTTCACTGAAATCGATTATGGGTTCAGACCAGGTGATTCATCAGCTTGTTTTATTTTATGGAGATGAAGACGGTAAGGCTAGTTTTTCTAATTTTTTACAACTGTTCCGGGACACATCCGTTTGGGAAATTGCAAGACTACCTAAATGGATAGAGATCTGTTCTAAAAAATCCATGCAGCCGGTTAATATATATGCTAATCTTCCCCTTGATCACACTTTTCGGGAGGATGAGAAGGCGCAGCAAAAATTACTCGAATACCTGACCCGTCAAAATATTAAACCAGGGATCATCATTCACCGGGGCCATAGTTATCACCTGCCTACCACGTTGGGATACCTTCAACCTTATATGAAACTCGCTATTCTGGGATCCTGTGGCGGGTATAAAAATCTTTTGACAGTGGCTGGAAAAAGTCCTGAGGCCCAGATCGTAGCTACTAAGCAAATTGGTTCCAAACTGATTAATGACCCTATGATCCAGGAGTTGAATGCGCTTTTATTGCAGGAACAGGACATTTACTGGCCGGATTTCTGGACCAGGTTAAACGACCAGTTCAGCAAATCGGAAGCAACCCGCAATCTGTTTGCTGAATATGTTCCGCCATACAGAAATCTGAGTCTGTTTGTGATTCGGCTCTTCAATGACGATGCCGCAGTATTATAATGCTTTCTTCAGCGCATCCACTACCGCCTTTGTATTGCCAATGAAAATTTGATTTCCAACAATGGCAACCGGACGTTTAAGAAAGGTGTATTCTTCCAGTATGAGTCGGCGGTAATCTTTTTCGGTCAGCGTTTGTTCATGGAGTCCCATACTCCTGTATTTCAGCGCGCGTCTGCTAAACAACGCTTCATAGCTGCCGGCTAACTCTTTCATCTGGTCCAGCTGGTCTGGAGTGATTGGCTCCGTTTTGATTTCTTGCAGCTGGGCTTTCTTTTTTTCTGCACCTACTTCCTTCAGAATTTTCTGGCAGGTGTCACAATTTCCAAGGTGATAAATCTTTTTCATATGCTTCTAGACCGCAAAATAACAGCATGCGATCCATTTTGTTGATTCGGGATCGATCTCTACCTTTCAGAAAATAATTTCCATGAAACTCCTGCTTAGTATTGTATTGATTGGGTTTTCAATTGGCAGTTTTGCCCAACATACTGATGAGTTAGCAATCCGTAACGTATTATCCGCTCAGGAAACCGCCTGGAATAAAGGCGATATTGATGCTTTCATGGATGGTTATTGGAACTCCGATTCCCTGCTTTTTATCGGAGCAAGCGGGGTTACCTATGGTCATGCCAACACCCTTCGCCGATATAAAACCAATTACAATTCCCAGGCAAAAATGGGCAGGTTGAAATTTGATCTCCTTCATTTTCTCCCGTTGGCTCCAGATTATTGGATGATAGTTGGCAAATGGCAGCTTACCCGCGATGCCGGTGATGTTGGTGGACATTTCACACTGCTGTTCAAAAAAATTAATGGAAAATGGGTGATTGTTTCAGATCATACAAGTTGATTAGCCACCAGCCCGAACACGATTCTGTTCTTCGCTTGCACCACTGTTTTTTCTTCTGGATTCACCCAATTGCTTTCCAAAGCGCCAGTTGAAACTGATTGTTGCTACCCTGCTGTCCCTGCTTTGATTGAATCTCTCCCGTACATTCTGATAACGGATATCTCCCTGAATCTGTTGAGTGAAAAAGATATCTCTCATATTCAGGCGGATAGTGCCTTTGCCTTTTAGTACCTGTTTGCCAATACCTGCTGCAACCTGTCCAAAGCCATAAATGGTGAATTGCGCATCCCTGCTTTTTGCATTGTAAAACCCGGATAATTCAGCAGACCATCCTTTTCCGAACTTAAACTGATTGTTGATATTCCCGTTGCCGCTGAACATTTCACTGTTGAAATCACTATTCATCCCAACGCCGCTAACCTTCTGGTAGGTACCGGTAAGATTGATGGTAGCAGACCACCATTTTGCCGGCTTAAGCTGTGCTGTCAGACTTATGTTCAGGTTTTTCATGTTGGCGAGATTGCCTTCCGTCAGAATAGTTACCCTGCCTTCGGTTTTAAATATTTGTGAGAAATATTGTTTGGTATCGCCATATTCCAATGAGGTAGTCAGCCAACCCTTATAGGTATGCGAAAACTGAAAATTCCAGGTAAATTGCGGCTGTATATAAGGGTTACCTACCTGGTAAGTGTATTCGTTGATAAAGAAAAGGAAGGGATTTAGCTGCTGATAAGCTGGACGATTGATTCTTCTTCCGGTTTGTATTGTAAAAGTATGATTGGAATCTAATTCGTGTGTCAGGTAAATGCTTGGAAACAGACTGGCATAATTGCGCCGGAAACTGGAGTCGTTCTTTTCCGGATTTCCCAGCTGGTTACCAGTATAACTGGTCTGTTCAAACCGGAGGCCACCTTGTGCTGACCATTTCCCGAATTTTTTATTTGTATTCAGATAACCAGCATAAATCGATTCTTCATAGAGGAAATGATTGGTTTTACCATAATCCGGTATCCAGCTGCTGCCAGCAGAATTAAAATAATTGGCCTGGTTATTAGTTTTGACCATGCTTGATTTAATTCCGGCTTCCATCTTCCACTCGCCTTTCAGGGTGGTGTTATAATCCGCTTTGGCCGTATAAATTGAAATGGAAGCGGGTAAGTCTCCTTTCAGGTATCCATCGCTGACAAGTGTTTCATCTGCCAGTGTAATAGTATTATGAAAAAGCTGATTATTGGTCATATCGTAATGCATATAATCCAGGTCAGCAGTCAGTTCCGAGTTTTTGTTGATAGTATGTCGCAGAGTAACCCACCGAGCAATCCATCTTTCTATTGTTGATGAGTGTGTCTAGCTTCGGA
>VFQN01000297.1_pt1 | contig 99940 bp, 106 predicted proteins | sample 3512371 | NCBI WGS metagenome assembly VFQN01 (sample SAMN10412370, study PRJNA504923) | tailings metagenome | isolation source: Replicate 2 from Balatoc abandoned mine | place: Philippines: Itogon, Benguet | collected 2017-08-28 | reverse complement strand
GCGCAGGACTGCACTCGTTCAACTTCTTGAGTTGTCCAGCTTCCGCATAAGACTGGGGGCGGTCGGTCAGGTTGAGGATTCCCACTGTCCGTAGTTGCCGATACCCGACATCGAGATACGGGCGTGACTAGCTGGCACAAACGGGCGCAACATAGAAGAGGTCTACTGGTCGGACGCCGGGCGCGATTTTGATGTGCGAATACTGCGTGTGGACGCTGCCCGCCGGCCCGAAGTGGGGGCCTGACCTCTGCCGACCGTAGAAGCGGCCACGGAGCATGCCTCGATCATGGAACGACCAACGGCCCAGCAACTGGTCTGTCGTGCCTCCAGGATGTAGTCGCTTAACGGAGCCAACTAGAAAGAATCGCCTTTGCACCAACGAATCCTGCCGCGGCTCAGGATGAAGTGGCTGCGACAACCTTTGGAGCGGCGGACTGACGGCCACAAGCTCGGCTCCTGTGCCGTTCCCCTAAAGTGCCAGCATGGGTGAGAGCCTCGGCTCATCGGCAGCTCGATCGCTTCGCCGCATCCGCAAGGACAGCGGAGCACGGCCAGCCAGAAAGACCCTTGCCCATCTCGTGCCAAGTGCAGAACACCAGGTGTGGGGCGTTCCGGCGGGTCGGCCTCCACCCGAACCGCGTAGCGGACGTGCGTCGAACCCGCCGGCAGCGTAGCGCCGTTCAACGTCGGCGTTTCAGGACTGGGCTGGAACCGCCGACGGAACCAGGATGTGAATCGTTCAAGCACCGCTCACCTCCCGAGTCTCATCATTCCCAAGAACGGGGATTGGTCGCCGCGACCAAGCACCTTGGCCATTTCGCCGCACGGGGCGCCGTCGGGCTCATCGAAACTAGCGGCGGGGTCGGACAACGAGATCCGTCGAATCGCAAAGGCACTGTTCCGCTCAACCCTGAAACCGTGAAGGCGCGCCAGGAACTCGTTCACCGCAGCGGAGGCCGCCGCCATGTTTACCGAGATCACCGCGGGACGGTCAACGTTGACGCCCTTGATGTAGCCCTCGCGTTTCAGCCGCTCGTACTCTTGAGGGCTGTCGCGAAGGACGAAGGCTGCTTCCAGGTCACGTTGGTCGTATACCCGGCGGCTCTTTAGGCTGGAGCCGCCAGGCTGCAGGGTGTGCACTGCCAGCCAGATGCTGTCGATGCCGCCCCTGCCGTCCGCGTCCAGGCGTACCCCCACGTCGATGTAAGGGATGAGATAGGCCGATGCGAGCTTGTTCAGCACGTGGCGCCCATCAACGGAATCCATGCAGCCAAAAACTATGTCGCACGTCGACAAGTCGCGCAGTGCAACCAGGTCCATCAGGTCGCATTCGTGCACCGACACCTTGGTGCCTAAGCCCATTGCGTCGATGGCGCGCTCTAGGACGAGGGCCTTGTTGGCCTTGGCACGCGCGTCGAACTTCGTGCTATTCAGGATCCGATTCAGATTCTTGCGCTCGACATGGTCAAACTCGACCAGCACCAGGTGGCCGACCCCGTTGCGCGCTAGCTGTTCGACCACGATGCTGCCGGTACCGGAGCAACCCACGACGCCGATCTTCAACTGCTGCAGTTTCGAATAGGTCGCATCGCCAAAGGCCTGGGCCACGCGCTGCCCATGGGCTGGGACATCGCCCGCGCCGGCGGCGAACCAGTAGCGAAAGTCGTCTCCGGCCACACGGATCGCCTGCAACTGTGGCCCAATGGTTCCCGACCAGATCGAGCGGCCGACGAGACGTCCGTCCGGCAGCATGATTGCGCTGGCCATGGGGCCGTCGTTGCCCAGCCACCCCTCTACGCAGGGGAACAGCGTGCGGTCTGCCTCGTCGTCCGTGGACGAAAACCAGGGATACCCGGTCGGATGGCTGTGGATCTTCACGAGCGCGAGCCGCCTGTCGAGGGCGCGCGCCAGGATGGTATCGAGCACCTCGCCGCGCCATGTCACGCGCTCAGGTGTGCGCACCGGGCAGAGGGCGTAGGGCACCGGATGAACCTCTCGCACCAGAAGTTGCTCCAGCCCGTCGCGCTGGCCGCGCCCGCACAGGGCGAAGGCAACGGCCTCCTTGCCGCCGGCGTTGGCGTGCAGATGTGCGTAGAGCTCGCGGTGATGGACCCCGGCCATTGCAAGCCGGGTGGCCTGGACATGCGCCATTACTTGCGCAGCTCCGCAGCCAGCCAATCGTCCACCAGGGCCAAATGCGTGGCGAGGTTATCGATACCGTTGCGCCAAGCGCTGGCGGCCGTGCGGTGGCGCGACCACTGCTGCCACTGCCGGCCGTCCAATGCGGTCATCGTCAGGTTGTTGATCCCGCGCCCATTGGCGCGGGCCAAGGCAGGCGCGAAGTAGGCCATGTCCAGCTGCGTGTCGGGGTAGCCGCTGTTGAAGCGCACGTGCACGTCTGTAATGGCGATGCTGTAGCCCGCCGGCACGGACCAGCCATAGATGATCGCTGCACGCACGCCGTTCTCGATGATCGTTTCCCACCGCAGACCGAGGCTGTTGAGGAACTCCTCGTCCTCCTCGAGGAGCTCGAACTGCCGCCGCGGCTGGGGGCCTTCGCCTTCCGTCACCTCGTTCGGGATGGTCATGAACCGCTCGACACCCGGGGCCAGGAAACTGACGGTGTCATCTGCCCCCACCGGGTGGACCCCGCCTTTGATGCGCTGCCGCAGGATGAACTTCTCGGGCGTCTTGCCGACCAGGGCGAGGATCTCGCGCCCGGTCATGTGGTCGACGGTCACCACCTTGACGTCCTTATCAATGCGGATTTGGTACTTCTTTCCCGGGGGTACGGGCTTGCCGGCAGCGGCGAAGTCCTCCAGATCAATGACGTCGTCATCGTGCTGATCGCGGTCGGTCTGCATGGTCGCTCTCCTTGGAGCTGTTGAGATGCCGCTAATTTTGCTCCGCTTGCTAAGTTTGTCAAGCAGGCGTCAAGCAGCGCTTGACGAATTTAATGTTAGTGACTACTCTCCCGTCAGGAAATGGAGATCCACCGTGGCCGATGGCGACACATCAAACCCTCCTGGGGAAAACTTAGGCATGTACTTAAGGAGCGCGAGACTAAAGAAGGAACTCTCGCTCCGCGCAGTCGAAGAAGCCACAGAAGGAGAGGTATCGAATGCCTACCTCAGCCAGCTGGAGAACGGCAAGATCGCCAAGCCGTCCCCCCACGTCCTTTATGCACTATCGAATGCGCTGGAAGTCTCGTATGAAACCTTGATGGAACGGGCTGGTTACATCGTGAAGGCCAACGAACGCGCGGAACGCTCAAAGCACGGAAAAGCCGCGACGTTCTCCATCGACAACTTGACGCCGGAGGAGGAGAAGGCGCTCTTGGAGCACCTTAACTATCTGAGGTGGCAAAGAAAGCGAAAGTGATCAAGCCCGACGACTCCAGCCTCACAGCCTCCCAGCGATCTCGTGTTCGCAAGGAGGCCGAGCGAGCCTTGCGGGAAGCCGGTGCGCTGGGTGTTTATCCGACACCAGTGAACCGCATCATGGAGGTGGCGAAGGTTCAGGAAGTCCACGGAGAGGTCCTTGGGGATTCCTTCCTCAATAAGATGCGAGCGAAAGCAGGCTCCGCGCTCAAGAGGGCTTTGTCTAAGGTGTTGGGCCTCTTCCACGCATCCGAAGGCCTCATCTTCATCGACCAGGCGATGTACGCTGCCAAGAAGCGGTTCGTACGACTGCACGAATCGGCACATGGATTTCTGCCTTGGCAACGGCCGATGTATGCCGTCGTCGAAGATTGCGAGAAATCGCTCGACGCGGAATCTGCGGATGCATTCGACCGAGAAGCTAACGTGTTTGCGTCCGAGGTCCTTTTCCAGCTGGACACGTTTTCGGAGATGGCCGCGAGCGAGGATTTCAGCATCTGGGTGCCGGTCAAGCTGTCGACCAAGTTCGAAGCCTCGATCTATTCCAGCATCCGCCAATATGTCTCCAAGAATCACAGACCATGCGCGGTGCTCGTGCTCAACAAACCAGAAGTTTGTGCCGTGTCTGGATTCAAGGCGACATTGAGACGCTTCGTTATTTCGCCCGAATTTGGCAAGTTCTTCCCCGGGCAAAAGTGGCCCGAAAGTTTCGGACCCGACGACCAACTAGGTGCGTTGGTGCCCATTGGAAAAGGACGACGCGCGTCACGTCCACGTCGCATTGAACTGACGGATGCGAACGGCGTCAATCATGAATGCGTAGCAGAGGCCTTCACTCAAGGACACCAAGTGTTCATTCTGATTCACGTGAAAAAGGCACTGACCGCGGTCAGCGTATTCGTTCCCGGCGGTGCGGTGGCATAGCTAAGTTCACCGATTAGAAGGTAGGCACTCCCACTAGTCGAGGCGTGCTGTATGAGGGCTGCTTCCGACCACCGCCGTCGTTCGCCTATTCATGCGTCAGAGTGGCTCGATGACCGCATTGCCACCGATACCGTGAACTCAGGATCCGTCGGCGGACGACCGTTCTCGCTGCAAAGTAGACCAACTCGGAGGATCTTCCTGGCACGGGACCGAGGGTCGCAACTGGGCCTTGCGCTTATCAGGCATGGCACAGGTTGGGCACAGCCAGGGCACAGGAATACCCGCGCAATTCCTTCAGACCATTGGTCCAAAGTCCTGCTGTGCCCAAAAAAGCTTGCTCAAGAAGGTGAAGTCGAAACCAATCAACTGCACTTGTGATTGGCTACTCACCGAGGAGATGAGATATGGCGCGGCTGGCGGGGATCGGCTTCGGAGGGCGTTCCGATGATCATGTCGCCGCCATTTAAGTAGTCGCTTTAAGTGCCGATAAGGCGGAAAGTGAACCCCAAAATGGCGCCCGCACGAGGAGGACCCTTGCGCACGCCATGACGCTTACTGCGGACTTGCGCCGCTCACGCGCCGCACCAGAAGGGGACCACAACCCTCTTTTTGGCCGCCCCTTGAGCACCTCTTCGCCCGTTTTCGAACTCGACGCCTGGGCAATACGGCACCGAGTTCCGACCCTCACACACGATCTCTGGCTAGCGAATAGCTTGCCCGGAAGAGCACTTTTTTCGCACACCTTTGAGTTCCTTGTGCAGGCGGAAACGCAAGCCGTCCTGCTCGCCTGGGAAGGTCAATCCGATCAGGCAAGACGTCTGCTCAGGGTCAGCAAGGCTGCACAACGCGAATTCCCGCCTCTGCCAAAACCGGAGGTCGCGGGGCGGGTCAAGGCGACCTTCAACGCGGAACTCAAGAGCTGCCCCCTTGCCCTCTTGTTGGCATGCCCAGCGCCTGACATTGCTGATCCGGCAGGATTGCTTGCGATAGCAGCACAAAAGGTGCTGCTGTTGGTTCGAGCGCTCGCCCAAGCTGAACAACGATATGCGGCGGGCCCCGTGATCAATGACGTGTCAACGCAGATGCGCTTGGCAGTCGACAGCAAAGCAAATGATCCAGAAAAGCTCGCGCTCTTTCTAAAACTGCCGAACTTCAGCGCTGACTTTTCCAGCTATTGCATTGGGCTCGCGAGCGATGCGGAGCTCCAGATCGCCGAGCTGAAAGAGCTATCCGGCGCAGGTGAATCCACTGAAAGAAAGACACTTCGGCGAATTCGTGACTTGGCTGCGGGCCGCCTCGGCGATCCAATCCCCTTGGACAACATTTCACATGAGGCCAACCTCATAAAGCCGCCGGTCCTGCCGGCCCACATCGGATTGGGGGCGGTCGACGTAGAAATCCCATGGGCCCCCATCGTTTCCGCCACGTCCGTCGATATGGAGGAATCGGGCAATGAAGAGCCAACGGGAATTGAGGTCACCGAATACGACCGGCCCGTCCCGCCGGAGCTGCAATACCGGCTCGGCAAAGGCCACATGCTGCAGACGCAAGCGGATCGAAATCTCCTCCCGTACGCATGGAATCGGCTGCGACCCGACGAAATTGACTGCCTTCGCTTGCTGCTCGCCGAACTGCTAGTAAGTGCCGAAGAGGCTCTCCTTGGCGCCTTCGCACATTTGGCCTTGCTTGCGCGCTGCTCGATTGAGACCGTCTCAAATATGCAGCTCGGCAGCGAAGCCACCAGTTCTGCCTGGACGCTCGACATTCAAGGCGCCCGTTTGTTGCGCCGCATTGTTCAACCCACCGAGGGATCCATCGCGGCGAAGAAGGAGCCGCCACTGCGAAAGCCCTACCCAGACTGGATCCGCCCCTTGGCCAACGTCCAAGCCCTGGACCTTTCGCCTGCACTCGTCGCACCACTTCGGCAAGCGTTGGCAGCCAAACCCAATGCACTTGCACTTGGAAAGTTGTGGCCTACCGAGGAGGAGGAAACTGCTCCCTGGACTGCGTTCAACCAACGGTGCGCCAAGACGCCCGGTCTGGAGCGCGCCACACAAGGTCTGCTGGGTCACACGGCAGAGCAGATCGTCTTCGACGAGACCAACAGCGCCGTCATGGCTCGCATGCTGCTGGTGCCCGCGCACGCCGTGAAGCCAGCAGCCGGGTGGTATGCCTCGTGGACCTTGGGGAAGGCCAACGAGGCGATGGCCTGCATCGCACCTGGCGGGGTTGCCACCACGCCTTCCCAGGACGATGACCAAAATGGTCTGGGAAGTGGCATCGACCCCGACGACGAGCGGCTGCGCGCGGCATTTTTCCAGGCGCAGGACAGCCTGAAAAGCGCCATGGCGGGCAACGGTCCCGGCGGGTGGATCGAGCTGCACAACCAGATCACTACCTACTGCGTTGTCGTCTTGCTGGCATGCACAGGGGCTCGCCCGGTGAGCTCGGTGTTTGAGCGAGCCGCCGACTTCGATCTGGAACTTGGCAGGCTCTTCATTGATGACAAGGCCATCTCGAATCGCAAGGAGGGGCGCTGGGGCAGGCTCGTTCCGCTACCAGGTCTGGTCAAGAAGTTGATCGAGGACCTGTACCGCCCCTACCTGCACGCGCTGCTCGAGAACTTGCGCTCGACTGGGCAGAACCACCTTCAGCCATTGAGGAATGCCATTGACGGTCAACTTCAGGGCAAGCCGGATTGTGCGCTGCCCTACTTCTTTCACCTGCGCCAGCTGAGCGATGGCGCACTCGAAATCCAAGAAGTGGATGAAAGCGGTTTGGCGGAAGGTGCCTTGTTCAACTGGCCACTTCCCTGGAACCTGTTTCGACACCGGATGGCCACTCGGCTGCGCTCGTTCGGGCTGGATGAAGAACTGGTCGCGGCACAACTGGGGCACACCGAGTCCGGCGCCGCCACGTATGGTGACTTCTCCACTCGCTGTTGGGAGCGGGACGAGACGCCATGGCGCGAGACGCTAGAGAACGCCATTGCGCCACTGATCATCGAACCGCCGACGTTCACATCGGGTCAGACTCCAATTCCCGTCACTTCCGTTGCGCGCGTCACCCTCTTGCCCATCTTTGGCTCGGCAAAGCGTCTGCGCGCGCGGCAGGAGACCAGAAGCCAGGCGCTACGGGAAGCTCGGACCTACCTGCTACGGCGACTCGCCGAGTGGGCAGATGACCCAAAGCTGGCACTCGCCGCCAACGAGAAGCCCGAGAATGGTACGTCGGAGAATGAGGCCCTACCCCTTGACCGAGCCGAATTCCTCAAGAGCATCGATCCCGAGCGTTGGACCGAACTCGGTCGCCGCATGCTCTTCAGCGACAAGGACACGCCTCGTGCCAACGCGTCCATCTGGTACGAGGCCTATGAGGATCTGGCCGAGCGAATTCACGAACGCTACCGTGTGCGCTTGCGATCGAAGTTCGCAGTGCGCCAGCTTCTGCTCGAGCGCCCCGCTTTTCATGAGGATTGCATTGGCGTTTCCAAGCGGCTCGGCAAACTGAGGAACGCGTTGGACGAAGCGTTCGAGAGCGCGCCGCACGCGTCCAAGATGTCGCATGCGCTCAAGGAATTGCTGCTTGCCTTCGATCTGTGCATCAACGCACGCGTTACGGACACGCGTTTCCTGCTGCGCTTGACCTCGAAGAACAGTGGCCGGCTTCGCTATCACATCCGCAAGAACGTCGCCTACGTCGGCTTTCACCCTGAGAGGACCGACGTCGATGGCCTGCCGTTCGCGTGGTTCATCTTGCCCAAGCGGTCCTTTGGGATCTTGCTCAAGCTCAAGGAAGGGGAGAAATCGAGTCGTGACTCGAGCGCGGCAAAAGGTTTGCTCACACCATTCCTGAACGAACTTGGCGTGAAAGCGACCGGGGACTACTGTGTCAGGGCGATCGAGGCTCTCGCCCACCTGGTCGAGTGTGAGAACGCCTTCGTTCTTCCTGGAATCGCCGCTGCATCAAGAAGTTCGCGCCTTCCATCGTGGTCCTTGTCAGCACAAGAGCTCGCGCGCGTCCAGTTCGGTCGGCTCATTGCTCCGCCATCCGACGAGGTGGCCAGCGATGACGCCCAGGATCAGGCACATGATCCCGATGACGAGGATGAAGATCCCGAGGAAGAGGTCGCGGAGCTGGACAGTTCCGACGTCGAAGTTTCGACCGAGGAGAACGGAGACGAGCTGTACGAGTTTTCCTACCCCTATGTCCACGACGGCTGTGGCAGCGAAGAAGTCACCCGGATGTTGCTGCGAACAGTGAGAAAGGCGTTCGCTGGATTCAAAGTCGCGCTCTCGAAAGACAAGCGCACTAAAGGTGGAAACATCAGCGGCCATCGCGCAAGCGTTGCGGGGAAGATCAGCGAAGCCCTGAAGATTCACGGCAAGGACTGCTCCAGTGCTGCGCAGATCCTGGTCGCCTGGATTCTGGAACTGCTTTGTAACAAGCGCGCTAGCGGGAAATGGCTCAACGCCCGCTCTGTGTTGCGCTACCTGGACGCGCTCTCCCTGGGGTTCATCGAGTATTCCTGCGAGCTCGACCTCTTCAACGCGGACGAGATAGAGATCGAGACGTTCTATGACCGCGTCCTGCGAAGGCCACATGTCACAAAGCGGCATACCGGCAGGGCGCCATTGACGAAGCGTCTGACGAACGAGCGCTACATCCTGGCGCGCTTGATGGACTTCCATCGATTCGCCGAGAAGGAGTACGGTGTTGACTCACCGGACTGGTCCGCTTTGGGTTCGGATCTGACTGGCTCCCTGGTCTCCGCACACGTGATCACACCGAAGGAATACCACCTCGCGCTGCAGAGCCTTTGCCCGCGCTCCGACGCATTCGATCGCGAGGCAACGTTGGACGCATTCGTTCTGTTGCTCGGCTACCGATTTGGTCTTCGTGCTTCCGAGGCGATTTCGCTTGCTCGATCGGATTGGGTGACAACCTCTGGCGCGTGCGTCGTGGTGATCAGCGCCAGACATCGGAGCACCAAGTCGTTCGCCGGGCGGCGCCAGATTCCGCTGATGGGAACGTTCTCTGATCACGAACAGTTCATCGTCGAAAGTTGGATCAAGCATTGGGAGCTTTTCGGGCCAAAGGCCCCCAACGCCCCATTGTTCTTCTCTGAAGTCACCCCCAAGATTCCGACGAAGGTGCAGCCTCATCGGACACGTATCGTGAGCACACTGCGCGCAGTTTGCAGCAGCAGCGACGTGACGTTCCATCATGCGCGGCACTCTTTTGCCAACCTGCTCGCACTGCGCTTGATCTTTCCCGAGCTGCTGGACACGTACCCCGCTTTCGCGTTTGGCGAGCTTTGGGACGCACAACAGACCTCCCTGCAACTCTTGAAGCACGACAAACCAACCCGCCGTGCCGCATGGGCGCTGGCAGCGATGCTCGGACACGCACACCCGCAAACCACGTTCCATCACTACACGCACCTGCTACACGACTGGGCCAATGTCCATTGCCAGAAGGCCAATCCGCGCGCGTTTGAGGCCGAGACCCGTCATCGGATTGCTGAACGCGAGTTCGATGTCGAGCGCTGTGATGCGGATCCTGAGTATCCGATTGCCCCGCCACCACGCGCGGCTGCCGTGTACGAGCAATTGACGCCGAGAGTGGTGCTCGATGCGATGAAGCTTTGCGGTAGAGCGGTCAAGCTTGAGACGGTCACTTGGCAGCTTCGTCTATCCCGGCAGAGTTCTGTGCGCCTTCGTGAGGCATTCACGGCGCTGCAGACCTCCAAGCCTACCCGCAAGCCCGACTTGGTGCGCAAGGCAAATGCAGAACGTCCTCGAGAACCGCGCTCGCAGTACGCGAAGTTGATTCTGAACCGCCCTCAAACTTCCTGGAATCGGATTGATGCAGTGGTTGGTTTTCGCGCATCGCTTGGGGAGCCGGAGTCGCATCCGTGTGATCAGGTGGCTGACGCTCGGCAGATTCTGGTGTTCTGCGATGAGCACCTCACTCAGATCGATCGCTTTCTCGCGAACATCGGTTGGTCGAAAGATGACGTCGATGTCTACGAACCGGACGGGCACGGGCTGCTCATGCCGGCAGCGGCCAGAGACCATGGGTTCAAGGTCATCGTTGGGCGCGACCGCTCCGAAAAGAAGCCAAAGAAACTGAAGGACGAGAAGAGCGAGGACACGAAGCCCGGGCAAGGTGGCAAGAAGAATCAGGTGTTCCCTGCGGACGTTGGCATTGCAAGCCAGCGCAAAGAGCCCGTTTTTCAGGTTGAGGTGGCCAAGGTGCGCATCAAGAGCCAGCCTCGGCTACTGGACCAGATTGATCGGCTCGCTATCGTTCCGGCGAGTCGGTACGACGAGCCCATTGGCGCGCGCAGCGACAAGGCCGTCTCACGCCCCGAGTTCGTTCTGATCTGGCTTGCCATGCACCTGGCTACATAGTGCTCGGCAACGCTCCCGGTTTAGGCCCCGAAGTACGGACCACTTCGAAGCGCGCGAGCTTGTATCGCTCGATCTTGTTTCCATTTCGAACCTCTTCCAAAACAGCATTGATCAGCGGGAATCCTGCCCTCTCTGAAGCACTGTGGTCGCGCTCGAATCTGCCACCGCCTAAGTCCTTGAGCCGCAGGAACGCTTGTTCGAGGGGTTCGAGGAGCTTCGCCGCCTCGAACGCAACATTGATTTTTTTTGCGGGCTTGGTTGTAGCCTCCAACTTGATTGTTCTGCCGTGTCGATCCATGGCCAGGAGCTGATACTGTGCCTCGGGTAGCGGATTGTCGACAGGATCAACTGGCTGCCTTGGAGGGACGTTGACTTCGAAGAGCGTGTTGTTCTTGCCGTCATCGATTCGGATGACCTCACCCCGATCCCCCGAACGCATGCTTGCCAAAGTCGAAGCCCTCTTCTTGACCTGCGCTTGAAACTCCGACGGAAAGTCGGTGAGATGCGCGAGCGGATCGGGTTGTGGTTGAGCGACTCGACTTGCAGCCTGGTCATGCATCGGCATCTTTACGGCATAGTCCTCACAGGCGACCGGTTCAGCGGACCGAACCACAACCCTTGAGTTCTTCGCCCCCTCGATCTCGCAAGGCACGTCTTCGCCGTGCCCAGCCTGCCCTGCAGGTGGCTGCATGACAAGAGCTGGCGCTCCTCCCCCCGACGCACCGTAGTCGCCACGCGATTCAGGTGAAGCGCCGCCTTCCAACTCAGGCGCGGTTGCGTCCACCCTCTCCATCTCCACCTTCAACGCATTGATCACGTAGCGGACCAGTTGCGCCGCTTTGCTGTCTGGCGCGGCATCAAGCACCAGTACTACGCATCGCCGTCCAATCCCATGCTGAGTCTCCTCAATGCGAGGGCGAATCCGCAGCAGATGCTTCAGATCAGGGCTGCGTTTCAGAACAAGAGACTGAACTTGGGTAAAGAACCGCTTCGCCCCCTGGTCCTCGAACTCATCTTCCGCCGGTTCCACATACCGCGGCTCACCAGGCCCTGCGTCCCACTCGCACAGGAAGGGGTTGCCAACGATTTGGCGAAAGACGGTGCGGGGAGGCCTGGGTTGCGCACCCTTGACTTGCACCGAGCCTTCACTCGCGCTGAGTAGCTGGGTGTTGTCGGGGCCTTGGGCGGCTACGGTTTTGATGTAAGCAGTCACTTCGATGCTCTCGGATGGTTGCATAGCAAGATTGCTCAATACACCATTACAGATTTGCTCAACCAAACCAACCTGAGCGCGCCAACTAGGTCACGAGAAGGGCTGTCGGTGACGGTGGTTAGCCCTTTTCACCTAAAATTTAGTCTTCGTTCCATCCATCGCGCCAGTTCTGCAGGCGCGGAGCGCGACAGGAGTAGCGCCCCCACCTGCCCGAGCCAGCCAAACCTGCTGCTATATCGCCGAGTACTCTCAAACGTCCTAATTCATGGACATTCGGCGATCTTATAGGCAGAATGACTGGTATCGTGGACAAAATAAACAATCCTGTCGACCTGGGTCGCGAGCTTCGCGCTCTGCGAAAGCGCCTGGGTATCAGGTCCGTGCAGCTCGCGAAGGACAGCGGCCGCAGCCGTGACGTGCTCAACCGCCTGGAGCGTGGGGATGACGTCTACGTCTCTTCCTTGTTCGATGCGCTGCGCGCGATGGGCTACTCGATCCGGCTGGAGAAGAAAGGCTTGCCGAGCCTGGCAGAGATGCAGGACTACACCGCACGCGAGCTGGGGGAGGACGGTGAGCGCTGAGCTGGAAATGCCCGAACGCATCAAGGCGCTCGAGATTGACATCGGGGCCAAGCCCGCCGGGTTGCTGGCGCGGGAATCGCAGTTCGTGTTCACGTACAAGCCTGACGAAAGCGGTGCCTATCAAGGCCCCTGGCTCAGCCTGCTCATGAACCCGGAACAGGCGTCGGTCTACCAGAGCAACGCCATGTTCCCGGTGCTCGACATGAATCTGCCTGAGGGTTATCTGTACGAGCAGATCCGCGCGCGGTTTCCGAAGCAGAACATCACCGAGATGCATCTGCTGCTGGCCGTCGGCACCAACAGCATTGGCCGTAACAGCGCTCGATTGCCCGGGGCGCCCGCGCGTTTGGGCGGCCCGACGATTGATCGTGCAACGCTGCTCAACAGCGCCAACAGCCAGGCGTTGTTTCCCGAGCTGGTGGATGCCTACCTGGCCAGTGGCGCAGGTGTATCCGGCGTTCAGCCCAAGATCATGCTGCCTGATCGTGCTTCGATCCCGGTGCCCACCCTCATCGTGAAGAGCGGCCCGGACTACTACCCCGGGCTCTCGGCCAACGAGTTCATTGCGCTTAGCGCCGCGAAGCGTGCGGGCATCGAAGTCTCAGGTTTTGATCTGAGCGCCGATGGCGGCCTGCTGGTGCTTGATCGCTTTGACATCGCCGCAGACGATTCGCGTCTTGGTTTCGAGGACATCCCATCCCTGCTGGGCATGCAGGTGCGCAACAAGCTGGACGAACGCAAGTACCACGGCAGCTACGAGCTGATCGCCGATCTGCTGCGAAACCAGCTTGGCCTGCCTCAGCCTGAACTGGAGAAGTTTTTCCAACAGGTTGCTTTCTCCATCCTGGTGAGGAACGGCGACGCTCACTTGAAGAACTTCGGCGTCTTGTACTCCAGCGAGACCGACATCCGCCTGGCCCCGATGTTCGACGTACTGACCACCTCAATCTACAAGTACACCCGCTTCGGCACTGGTGAGGAGATCGAGGACCGCACCATGGCGCTGAAGCTGCGAAAGGGCGACAAAACCCGGACATACCCCTTGGCCAAGGAGCTTCTCGACTTTGGCCGTCGTGCGTGCGGCGTCGAGCGACCCCAGGAGTTCATCCTGAAGGCAGCAGACGCCATGTCAGCCACCCTCAGTGCCGTCCGGGACGATGAGCGCGTTCCGATGGGACTGGCCCCCAAGATTGAAGAAGCGTGGGAGCTCGGCTTCGCCCTGGCCCGGGAGGTTGCCTCTCTGACCCGACCTTCCTGACTAAGGGCAGTACATCGCCGTCAACAAGGTGTCTGTCAATTCGGCCGCAGCCTAGTTGGTGCAAATGCGGGTGGAATTGGTCGGCAAAGCCTGCTTCGAGAGATTCGCGCCGCACTCCATCGGTTTCACGATCGCCGCACGGGCAAGCGCAAGCGTCTCAACAAGCAGACGGTGGACGCAAAGGCAATGAAGAAGGAGACGGAGGCGCCACCCTTCAATAGAGCAGCCGCCGCTATGGCGATCCGAAAAGCCATCCGCGAAGCGAGCAGGTCGGTACCCAAGAACATTTTCCTCCTGGCCGACTGGACGGTTCACTTGCTAGAGCGAAGGTCTATCAGAAAGAAGGAGGTGGCCGGGTCGACGGTGGTGCGTTACCTCGACGCCTTGAGCTCTGGCTTCTTGGCACTGTCCCACACCATCGACATTGCAAATGCGGACCAGGAAGAAGTCACAGACTTCTACCAGCACATCATCGATCCGACTCTTTCCGGACTCGATCCCAGGGTAGCATCTTTGTCGCAGCCAAAAGCATGAGCGCACTCTTGTCGGCCACTCCGCGCTCCAAAGCCCAGCTAGGCCGCTCGGATAGCCACCGGTAGTCGCCAACGCACCCCACGATGTACCTCGCTTGCTCATGAAACTGATGCGCGCCAGTTGAGCCGTGCCTCTTTGATCAGTCCTCCACGAATGCTTCCTGTCGTTTCTTCTTCACCGACGGCAACAGGACGATCACCAGCAGCAACAGCGCCGCCACCAGCAGCGAGGCCGAGATCGGGCGCGTGACGAACACCGACCAGTCGCCGCGCGAGATCAGCAGCGCGCGACGCAGGTACTCTTCCATCATCGGGCCCAGGATCAGGCCCAGCAGCAGCGGCGCGGGTTCGCAGCCGAGCTTGATGAAGAGGTAGCCGATCAGGCCGAACAGCGCCACCATCCAGATGTCGAAGTTGTTGTTGTTGGTGGAGTACACGCCGATGGCGCAGAACAGCACGATGGCCGGGTACAGCCACTTGTAGGGCACGGTCAGCAGCTTGATCCAGATGCCGATCAGGGGCAGGTTCAGCACGATCAGCATGGCGTTGCCGATCCACATCGAGGCGATCAGGCCCCAGAACAGATCCGGGTTGCTGGTCATCACCTGCGGGCCGGGCTGGATGTTGTGGATGGTCATCGCACCCACCATCAGCGCCATCACCGCGTTGGGCGGAATACCCAGCGTGAGCAGCGGAATGAACGAGGTTTGCGAACCCGCGTTGTTGGCCGACTCGGGTGCGGCCACGCCACGGATGTTGCCCTGACCGAACGGCACTTCACCCGCTTGCAGCTTGACCTTTTTCTCGATCGTGTAGGCCGCAAAGGCCGACAGCAGGGCGCCACCGCCAGGCAGGATGCCCAGGGCCGAGCCCAACGCGGTGCCGCGGATCATGGCCGGCAACATGCGCTTGAAATCTTCGCCCGTGGGCATGATGCCCGTGACCTTGCCGGTGAAGACCTCGCGCTTGGACTCGTCGTGCGACAGGTTGCTGATGATTTCGCCGTAGCCGAAGATGCCCATGGCGATCACCACGAAACTGATGCCGTCGGTGAGTTCGGGCACGTCAAAGGTGAACCGCGCGACACCGGAGTTGATGTCGGTGCCAACCAGGCCGATGAGCAGCCCCAGCACGATCATGGCCAACGCCTTGACCAGCGATCCCGAAGCCAGCACCACCGCGCCGATGAGACCCAGCACCATGAGCGCGAAGTATTCGGCCGGACCGAAGCTCAATGCCACCTCGGTCAGCGGTGGCGCAAAGGCCGCCAGCACCAGGGTGGCCACGCATCCCGCAAAGAAAGAACCGATGCCGGCGGCTGCGAGGGCGGGTCCTGCCCTGCCCTTGCGCGCCATCTGGTAGCCGTCGATCACGGTCACCACCGACGACGATTCGCCCGGCAGGTTGACCAGGATGGCGGTGGTCGAGCCGCCGTACTGCGAACCGTAGTAGATACCGGCCAGCATGATCAGCGCCGACACCGGCTCCAGGCCGTAGGTGACGGGCAGCAGCATGGCGATGGTGGCCAGGGGGCCCAGGCCGGGCAGCACGCCGATCAGCGTGCCCAGCAGCACGCCCACGAAGCTGTACAGCAGGTTTTGCCAGGTGATGGCAACGCCGAAACCCAGCACCAGATTGTTGATCAGATCCATGTTGTTGTCTCCGTGGGATCAGGGCGCCAGGAACCACGGCAGGACCGGGAACTGCAGGTTGAGGGCATAGACGAAGGCGCCGTAGCTGCCCACCGCCAGGATGGTGGCGAGCACCAGCGACTCCTTGATCTTGTGGTCTGGGCGCGCATAGCCCGCGATGATGACCAGCGCATACAGCGCCACGATCAGGCCGAAGGCCGGAATGCCCAACGCCGGCACGCCCACCAGCAGCACGCCGAAGGCCAGGTTGCCGCCGAGGATGTAGACCAGCGGTCGCCAGGCAAAGGCGCCGATCTCCTCGTTGGCCACGCCGCGTCCGAACGACTGGATCGTGACGATGACGCCCAACACGGCGAGCAGGATGCCCAGCAACAGCGGGAAGTAACCGGGGCCCATGCGGGCTGCCCCGCCGATATCGAAATTGGTGGCGCCCACCGCGAAGGCGATGCCCACAGCGGTGAACATGAGGCCGGACACGAAGTCCTTCTGGCTTCTGACTCGCATCAAGCACATCTCCAAATCACTTAGATTCAACTTGCAGGAGCAGCATGCGTTCGGCGGCGGGTCAACTCCACTGTGACCGTAGGGGAACCACCGTGTGCCGGGTTAGTTCACCGCATTCGCTATTGCGATCTGTTTTCTTGCCGCCTGATACGACACTGCTTGCTGTTCGCGAAGCAAATGCACCAGGCATGCATAATTTGCCCGAACTGGCAGACCTATACACAACGTCAATAGCGAAGCGCTCTGCAAATACTTGCCGCCCAACATTCCGGTCATCGAACCAACGTACCGGTTCGCCGCGACAAGGCGTAAGGGTCTGCTTAGGAGCGCAGCTCACTTCATTGGTTGCGACGCAATCTTCATTGCACTAGATTACTGTGCTGTACATTCCAGGCACGATCTGGCGCGTCCTCGCTTGATGAAGACCGTAGCGCTCTATTGCTATTACCTTTGAAGTCTCGTATGCGTCTCTTCCTGTGCGGCGCTCCTCACGGATTCATGCAGCCACTCGGGTTTCGCGTTCAATCGAACCATAGACGCTTCTCTCAAAGTCATACAGGACCCCAAGCGCCTTTGGATCGGCGAATGGAAGTAGCTGCATCAGGACAACGCCGGCGAATCCCTTGGCGGGATCAATCCAGAAGAAGGTGTTTGCTAGACCAGCCCACCCCATACTGCCTGCGCTCCGCCCCGTTGGAGCCTTGGTTTCGTTGATCATGAACGCTAGGCTCCATGTCTTAGGCGTGCCCGGAAAGAACTCGGCATCACACGACAAGTGAGGCATCGCTGTACGCAACTGTGCGACTCGAAAGTCTCCAATCATGTTACGGGACATCAGATCGATACTCTCTGGGCTGAGGATCTGTGTTTCACCAACCTTCCCACGATTGAGGATCATGCGGAGGAATTTCAGATAGTCGTTCGCTGTTGAATACATGCCAGATCCTCCTGCATCGAACTCTGGGTTCTCCGGTGGCGCGATATGCAGCGGTTCAATTTTTCCCTCCGGCGTACGCGAATGCATTCTTGCCTTTCGCGCGTACATCTCTGGCGTGACTTGGAACTCCGTACTGCTCATGCCCAAGGGGCCGGTGATGTGTTGCTTGAAGTACTCCCCCAACTTTTGTCCGCTGGCTGCTTCGACGAGAAACCCAGCCCAGTCCATACCGATTCCGTAACCCCACTGCTCCCCTGGCTCAAAGGCAATCGGGACTGTCATAGCCGCCATCTTCTTCGCGAACTGACGGGGAAGGTTTTGTACCGTGTAGTACCTGTCCAAGTTCGGATCCCACATGTCGTAGGTGAAGCCCGAGGTATGGTTCAGCAGTTGCCGCAACGTGATTGGGCGAGTTGGCGCACGAAGCACCGGAGTACCGGCTTGGTCGAAACCGATCAAGATTTTTAGATCCGCCAACGCGGGGAGATGTATGGCGGCCGGCTCGTCGAGAGCGAGTTTTCCTTGCTCGACCAACTGAAGCGCAGCGACGCTCGTCAACGGCTTCGTCATCGAATAGATCTTCATTACCGTATCTGGCCCGAGGGCCTCAGACCCCATCGCATCAGAACTCGCGGCGCCGGCGTAGATGACACCCCTTGCGTCAGTGAGCGCGGCAACGACACCAGGAACCTGATTTGTCGAGACGGCTGAGCGCAATACAGCGTCAGCCTGTCCCGCCAAGGCGAACCGATCCTTCAAAGTCAAGTCATTCATCTGTACACCTCAATGGTTGGGCGAGCTGGTGCGCAGCGCGCAAGAACATATTATTTACCATCTGGTCATCATGGTACTTGTTATTTAACATGTAGTAAAGTTATGGATCTAGTGGATTACCCTAGCTGCGCTTCAAGTCCGCCCCGTGCGCCCTCCTCTGGAGGAGGGCGCACGGAACGTGGCCGAAAGGCGTTGGTCCTTGAGATCCACTCGTTGGGCCGTCGATAGAGTCGCAAGCTCATCATCCTTCGCAACAAAGTCGGGCCGGAGCTGCATGTTGAAGCGACCTTCTATGTCTGGAAGAGGCGCTACAGCGGCGTCGGTCCGTCCGAGCTGCGCCGCTTGCGCCAGCTTGAGGAGGAGAACCGCAAGCTCAAGCAGATCGTGGCCGATCTGAGCCTGGACAAGGCGATGTTGCAGGCGGTGGTCGCAAAAAAATGGCTTGAGGCCCTCCCAGCGACGCGAGTTGGTGCCCGAGTTGACGCAGCGCTTCGGCTGCAGCCAGCGCCAGGCGCTGCGGGTGGTGCGCATGTCCGCCTCGACCTACCTGTACGCCTCTCGGCGCAAGGACGAGAGTGAACCGCTCCGGGATTTGAGGAGGCTCTTTTCTCTGAGAGGATTGAGCCATGAACAAGAAGTCGAACAAGTTCTCACCCGAAGTGCGCGAGCGCGCGGTGCGCATGGTGCAGGAGCATCGGGGCGAGTACCCCTCGCTGTGGGCGGCCATTGATTCGATCGCGGCCAAGATCGGCTGCGTGCCGCAAACCCTCAACGAGTGGGTCAAGCGCGCCGAGATCGACTCGGGTGCGCGCGAGGGCATCACCACCAGCGAGCTGCAGCGCCTGAAGGAACTCGAGCGCGAGAACAAGGAGCTGCGCAAGGCCAACGAGATCCTGAAGCTGGCCAGCGCGTTTTTCGCCCAGGCGGAGCTCGACCGCCGTCTGAAGTCCTGAAGGGCTTCATCGATCAGCATCGACAGGCCTACGGGGTCGAGTCGATCTGCAAGGTGCTGCAGATCGCCCCGTCTGGCTATTGGCGTCACGCCGCTGCTCAACGCAACCCGGCCCTGCGATGTCAGCGCGCCCAACGCGACAGCGCATTGACGTCGCACATCGAGCGCGTGTGGCACGCCAACATGCAGGTCTACGGCGCTGACAAGGTCTGGAAGCAGATGAACCGCGAGGGCATCGTGGTGGCGCGCTGCACGGTCGAGCGGCTCATGCGCCGCCTGGGCCTGCAGGGCGTGCGCCGAGGCAAGGTGGTGCGCACCACCATCAGCGATGCCAAGGCACCGTGCCCGCTGGACCGGGTCAATCGTGTCTTCAAGGCCGATCGGCCCAACCAGCTCTGGGTCTCGGACTTCACCTACGTCAGCACCTGGCAGGGCTGGCTGTACGTGGCCTTCGTGATCGACGTGTACGCGCGGCGCATCGTGGGCTGGCGCGTGAGCCGCTCCATGCACACAGACTTTGTTCTGGATGCCTTGGAACAGGCGCTCTATGACCGGCAACCCGAGCGCGACGGCGCCTTGACCCATCACTCCGATCGCGGGTCGCAATACGTTTCCATTCGCTACACGGAGCGCCTGGCAGAGGCAGGCATCGAGCCTTCGGTGGGCAGCAAGGGCGACAGCTACGACAACGCGCTGGCCGAGACCATCAACGGGCTGTACAAGGCCGAGTTGATTCATCGCCGCTCATGGCCAAACCGCGAATCGGTGGAGCTGGCCACCCTGCAATGGGTGTCCTGGTTCAACCACCACAGGCTGCTTGAGCCCATCGGCTACATCCCGCCGGCTGAGGCTGAGGCAAACTACTGGCGGCATCTCGCCAATCAGGTCTCCATGGCGGAGGCCTGACTTAAACCAACCGGCCTCCACGAAAGCCGGGGCGGTTCAGAGCGTGCTGAAGTTGCGCATCAAGGAGATCACCGACACGCGTGTGCACTATGGTTACCGCCGGGTGCACGTGATGCTTCGCCGGGAGGGCCACATGGACAACGTCAAACGCGTCTACCGGCTGTACCGAGAGGAAGGCCTGTCGCTGCGCTTGAAGCGCCCCAGGCGCAACAAGGCCGCACAGCGCAGGCAACCCAAGCAGCTGGCCCATGCGATCAATTAGATCTGGAGCATGGACTTCGTGGCCGATGCCTTGTTCGATGGCCGCAAGCTGCGCATGCTTACCGTCGTCGACCTGTTCTCGCGCGAGTGCCTGGCCATCGACGTCGGGCAAAGCCTCAAGGGCGAAGACGTCGCGCGAGTGCTCACGGCCATCACAGAAGCGAGGGGGCTGCCGTGCACGATCAAGTCAGACAACGCCAGCGAGTTCATCTCCAAGGCGATGGACAAATAGGCCTACGAGCGCTGTGTCGAGCTCGACTTCAGCTGCCCGGGCAAGCCCACCTACAACGCCAACGTCGAGAGCTTCAACGGGCGCCTGCGCCAGGAGTGCCTCAACGCCACCTGGTTCATGTCGCTGGACGACGCACGGGGCAAGATCGAAGCATGGAGGCGGTACTACAACGAGAGCCGCCCCCACTCCGCGCTAGACTGGGCCACGCCTGCCAAATTCGCCCGCCGTTGCTGGCTGCAGCCAGCAACGGCGATATCAGAGGAGCCGAAAATCTCTGCTTCCGAGCGGTACTGAATCGGGTACAGGGTCATGGCGAACTGTGGCTGATTCGCAGCCTCTGACCAAGTCAAAACGGCGACCCCAGGGACGCCCACCTCCTAAGAGAAGGGCCTTGGAGGAGGCTGCGACCCGCCGCCTCCTCCGGTATTTTCTGCCGACAATCCCGAAGTTGCCCCGTCATCCTGGAACGCTCCAGCTCACTGCTCCGCCAGGATCAGTCGAGAGACGCGTATCACTCCGGTTGTTGACCCATTCGGATTGCTGTCGCTCTTAGTGTTTCGACTTCAGAAACACTTGTACCTTTGCTTGTAATCGCCAGGGGCACACGTATGCAGCTTAGTCCAGTTTGATGTTTAGAGGTCCGAGAACCTTCTTCATACGTTCTGTCTCCGACTTGACGTACTTCGCAAACTCTTCTGGGGGATTTACGACTGTGCGCTGAGCACCGCTCGACTTGACGTAGTCGGTGTAAATTTTGTGGCGACTTGCTGCAGCAATCTCGTCGCGCAACTTGTTAAGTACCGCGGGTGGCGTCCCCGCTGGTGCCAGAAATCCGCTCCAAGCAGGTACATCTACGTCGTTGACGCCAATCTCAGCGAAGGTCGGCGCGTCCGGTGCTTCGGCCATACGCGTACGGCTGGACACGACCAGTACGCGCACCTTCTTTTGTTCTACGAGCTGCGAAGCGATCGAAGTGCCCATCCAGGTTGAGTGGACATGCCCTCCCATCACATCGGGGAGCGGGGAGGTACGGTAGGGCACGTGGAGAAACGGAGCCTTCACCGATCGAGCGAACAGTTCAGCGATGAGGTGAGTAGTGTTCCCAATGCCAAGAGATGCGTAAGCGATGGTATTCGGGTTCGCCTGCGCTGCCTTGATCAGATCTTGGATAGTGCGATGCGGCGAGTCTGCGCCAACGACAAGTGCAAAACCGGGGGCATCCACGAGCTGTGTGACCGGTGCGAAGTCTGCGACCGGATCGAAAGGCAGCTTGCTGTAGAGCGCAGCCATCGTGGTATGGCCGCCAGTGATGTACAAGAGGCTAGATCCGTCTGGCTTGGACTTTGCGACCTCGTTGGCGGCAAGAATTCCCCCGGCCCCGGGCTTGTTATCGATCAAATATGGGCGGCCTGCAGTCTGGCGAAGCGCCTCTGTCAGTGCACGCGGGGCTGCCTCCACAGGGTTACCAGCTGGAAATCCCGCGACGATTCGAATCGTTGGCGGTAGATCTTGTGCAAAGGCCAACTGGCCCCCGACAAGAGGAGCAGCACCAACGATGCAGATCTTTTGCAGAAATTGGCGACGATGCAGGTGGTTGATGGTCGAGGCGAGATGAAGTTTGGTGGTGTTCATGATGTGGTAGCGGACAAGGGGTTGTGGTGGGGGGGGATGTTTGGTTTATTGGGTGGTGACAGCAGGCACGATAGGCAGAAGCACGTGGGCAGCACGTCCGGGACCGAAATGCAACGTGCATCGCTTCCCAAATACGGCTGGTGGGCGGTCCTGCTCATCGTCGTGCACGAATGGACCGCAGCCACGCATGGAGTTTTTCAGGATGGACGAAAGCCCAGCTCCCTCCTGACCGTGGTCATAGTCTCGACCGAGGATGGATAGACCCACACGCCAACCTTGAGGCACCACAATGCAGGTTGGCCATATTTCGACTTCGAGTGGGACCACCTCGCCAGGCTTTAGTGGCCACTTCTCGTCATGCGTGTGATACGGTCGCCAAGGTGTGCTCCTGCTCGGGTCAAGCTTGCGGTGTGAAGCTCTTAGCCAGCCCTGGCCGATTGGGGTCTTGGGGTCGAAGGCACCGTAGAAGTGCAACTCTTTTCCTTCTGGGTCGAACACCCGGAGGACTGCGAACACGTCTGCATCGACAGTCTCGGAACTGAGCCAGATCTTGAGAGACGAAGGACCAGTAATCTCGGTTTCTACTGCTAACGGGGCCGACAAGAATGTCAGTCCGTCCCCCAGAGCATCGTAGGTCAGGCTGGCGACCTCGCCCGGTGATTCATGCAACAGAGCCATGTTGCCTGGGTCCAGAAAGAATTCGGTCCATTGCGTCCTCGCGATTGGCCATTCTTTCTCAGCACGCTTCACGAACTTCTCTGGATGCCTGACATTCAGGAGAACGGGTGGTGTCTTGTCCCAGCCGTTGTCCTCGCACTTCAGGTAGTGGTCGAAGAAGCGCTGCTGCAGGTCAAGCCCATAGTTGCTGTAGAACTCAACCCAATGCGGTCCACCGTGAAGCTCCAGCCACTTCTGGCGCGAGCCCGCGCTCAAGTAGCCCTCGATATTGCCGCGCAGGTGTAGGCCCTGGCCACCCCAGTTTCCTGCAGACAAGAGCGGCACTTCGATCTTCGCTAGATCCGCCCTTCGACTTGCATAGTGCTCATCGTCCAGTTCATGATGCAGTACTCCGGGCCAAATGTCGACTCGGTTTCGTGCCAACACATCGTCATCCAGCGTATCGGGGCCGCAAACCAGCTCCCCCGTAACGCGGCTGCGAGCTCCACGATCTCCTGAGCCCTGCTGAAGCGGTTTGACCAGCATCTCCATCCAATGTTTCACGAAGCTGCAAGCGATGCCGCCGTGACGGCGTCCTTCCCTGTACGGGTCGCTGCTTCCTTCCCAGGCAATTACTGCGGCCAAGTGAGGTGGACGCATTGCCGCCACTGGCCACGCATTGACGCTGTAGTAGGAGATTCCACAGATTCCCACGCGTCCGTTGGACCAAGGCTGCTCGCCTGCCCATTCAATACAGTCAAAGAAGTCTTTGTCTTCTCGTGGGGAGAATGGGTCCACAACTCCCGGTGAGCGGCCTGCTCCTCGCGAGTCAACCCTTACACAAACGTACCCCTTAGGAACCCACTTCTCTGGATCGACGACCTCCCACTGCTGGTACTTCCCGCTGCTGCCCTCAAGGACCTCCGGCTTCTGATCTACAAGGATGTTCCACGCATTCGTGTATCCCTCCTGAAATGCAAGACCCTTCCCGTATGGGCCATACGTGATCACAACCGGGTGCTTGCCCTCACCGAGGGGCCTGAAGACATCTGCGCGTAACTGCACGCCATCGTCCATCTCGATTGGCACGTCCCAATCGATCTGCATACCGTCCCTGACTTCACCTCTGCGAGCAGTCCGCTCAGAGTCCCTCGAGGCTGCCGGCAAACCCTGACTGATGTCGGCGTCTTCCATATCTGTGATCTCCAACGGTCATGGTTGCAAGGGGAATCTGAGACCGCGACCACTGATGCCCAAGTCCAGACTTATGCTGGGACGCGTCTTTGTTGACCTATGGGTAAATAATAGGCCTAATTGATGCCGTGGTAAATAGCATCGACTAGGTACATACCCGCCCCCGCCTACCCCTGCAACCAGACATCACCTACTTCGATTGCTACGTGGATTCGTACGGAAGGACTGAAGCCCCCTCGAAAACCGAACACCCGGAGGTAGCCCCCCCCAGCCGGAGTCTCTACATGAAGAAGTTCAGACTCAGTGAAGTGCAGATAGTCGGCATCCTCAAGGAAGTCGAGATGAGTGCGAAGGTCGGCGAGACCTGCATAGAGCACGGCGTGAGCGAGCTGACAAACCACAGGTGGAAGAGCTAGTTCTCGGGCATGACCATCTCGCACCTGTCGCAGCTGCGCCAGCTGCAGGACGAGAACGCCAAGCTCTAGCGCATGTACGCCGACCTGGCGCTCGTGCACCACGCACTCAAGGACGTCGTCGACCGAAAGCGCTGACCCCGGAGCGTCGCGAGATGGTCGTCCAAGCCCTCGTGGCCGAGCACGGCATGAGCGAGCGACGGGCCTGCCAGGCCAGCGGCATCGCCCGTTCCACGCTGCGCTACCGGCCCGTTGCATGCGACGACTCCGGGGTCATCACCTTCATCCAGGCCTACATGGCGCTGAACCCGCGCCACGGTTTCGGGCTGCTGTATGACAGCGCGCGCCACCAAGGCAAGCCCTGGGGCAAGACCGTGCTCTGGCGCGTGTACTGCGAGCTGCGGCTGAACCTGCCCAGGCGCGGTAAGAAGCGGCTGCCTGCGCGCATCAAACAGCCCCTGCACGCTGCTGGCCAGCCCAACCAGGGCGGGAGCTGCGACTTCATGGCCGATGCGCTGTGGTCAGGTCGGCGATTCCGGACCTTCAACGTCATCGACGAGTTCAACCGAGAAGGCCTGCGCATTGAGGTCGACACCAGCCTGCCGGCTGCGCGTGTCATCCGGGCCTTGAACGAACTGGTGGAGGTGCGCGGCGCGCCGCTGTCGATTCGCCTGGACAACGGGCCGGAGTTCATCGCCCACGCGCTGGCCCAGTGGGCGCAGAGCAAGGGCATCGCCCTGCAGCACATCCAACCCGGCAAGCCCACGCAGAACGCCTATGTCGAACGATTCAACAAGACCTACCGCACCGAGGTGCTCGACTGCTACGTGTTCGACAGCTTGCAGGAAGTGCGCGACATGACGGCCGACTGGCAGCAACGCTACAACCCCCACCGACCCCATGAAACCCTCGGCCGAATCCCAACGGTCGAGTAGCGCGTCGAACTATTCTCCAACTTCTACTCACGGCTGACTCGGGAGACTGAGGGGGCTTAACTGGATGATCTGGCGGAAGTCCTGAGCCGCCGCGAGGCCTTGAGGATGTCCGCTGACAGGCTCGAGCGCTACGCCGCCTAAGCGAAGCACCTCGATCGCGGAGCCGACTGTCCACAATCACCGCACGGCGGGTCGACCAGCAACGGCTTCGCAGAAACGCATCGTCGCGGGCGACGCACCTTCCCTGAGCACCGCCATCGAAACGGATAGGCACTTGCGTGCGGCTTTGTCCGCCACACGAAGGAACCTGGCTTCCCGGCTGGCGAACCGCGCCACTACGCCGGGAACCAGCGCGACCCCCAGCCCGCTGCCTACCAACCCGACCACGGTGACGGCCTGCGTGGCTTCCTGCGCCGCCACGGGAACGAATCCCGCAGTGCGACACGCAGCGATCACTGCGCCCCGCAATCCCGGGACATGCGCCCTCGAGAACATCACGAAAGGTTCGGCGTGAAGCTGCCGCAAACGCAAAGAACGGCCCCGGGCGAGCGGGTGCCGCACAGGCAGGACGGCCACGAGATCATCGGTCTCCACCTCGGTTAGATGCAGTCCCGTGACATCGTCGAGCGGGGTACGCACGAACCCGACATCTAGGTCTCCCCCGCGCAACTGCTGCACGATTTCGACACTGTTACTCTCCTGCAGCTCCAGTTTGACGCTCGGGTAAAGCGCGGCGAATGCGGGCAAGGTCGCTGGGAGCAGTTGGTAGACCGCCGATCCCACGAAGCCGACGCGGACTAGGCCCGACCGTCCGGAAGCGCCCATCTGGGCGGCTTCACGCGCCGCCCCTGCCTGCCGGAGCGTACGGTGCGCCTCGACCAGAAAGGCATGGCCAGCGGCCGTCAACCGTACGCCGCGCGCGCCCCGTTCGAACAAGACAACTCCCAGGGCGTCCTCCAGCTTCCGAATGGAGACGCTGAGCGCCGGCTGTGCGGTGTGCGTGGCCTCTGCAGCCACGCGATAGGTGCCGGACTCGGCGATGGCGACGAAATGCTCGATCTGCCGCAAGGTGAAGTCAATCATGTCGCGCTCCCATCCATACATTTTCTCAATCACTTGTTCAAATTTCAATATTGGATGTCGATGGCGTGTGTCCGTATGCTGCGCCGATGCTCCCTATTGACTCCCCTCCCGTATCCGCCTTGGACGGCGTGCGCGTCATCGACCTCACGACCGTCGTTTTCGGGCCCTACGCGACCCAGACCCTCGCCGACTATGGAGCGGAAGTGATCAAGATCGAGACGCCCGATGGAGACAGCACGCGTTTCAATGGACCTTCCGCGGAACCGGGGATGGCTGCTTTCTTCCTCGGGTGCAATCGCAACAAGAAGAGCGTCGTCCTGGACCTCAAGCAGGAGAGTGCGCGCGAGGCCTTGCTAGCCCTGGCCGACACGGCCGATGTGTTCGTACACAACATCCGCCCACAGAAACTGGCCAAACTGGGCATCAGCGAGCAGACGCTGCGGGAACGCAACCCAAGGCTCGTCTTTGCCGGCCTGCTCGGCTTCGGGGAAGCGGGCCCTTATTCCGGTGCGCCAGCTTACGACGACATCATCCAGGCTTTAAGCGGCGTGGTAGACCTCACCCAGCGATACGCCGGCACGCCCGTTTACCTTCCGACCATTCTGGCGGACAAGGTGGCGGGTCAGACGGCGGTGCATGCGATTCTTGCTGCTCTCGTACAGAGAGAACGAACCGGCAAAGGCCAGGCCATCGAGATACCGATGTTCGAGAGTGTCGTCTCATTCATGCTGGTCGAGCACTGCTTCGGCGGCCATGTGCTCCGCCGTGAAGATGTCGCGGGCGCGGGTAAGCCGGCCATGGGGAATGCGCGGTCGATGTCTCCCCACCGCCGGCCGTATCGCACCGTCGACGGACACTTGTGCGTCATGCCCTACACCGACGAGCACTGGCGCCGCTTCTTCCGCGCGGTGGATCGACCCGATCTCGTAGGCGATTCCAGGTTCGTCGACATTGCTGGCCGCACGGCAAACATCTCGGCGCTACTGGCCCTTCTGTCGGAGATCATTTCCCAGAGACCCACCGCCTGGTGGACGCAGCTGTGCGAGGATCTCGACATACCCTGCGCCCGCATCAATCGGCTCGACGAGCTCGAGACCGATCCGCATCTTGCCGCCGTCGGTATGTTCCAGCGCCTCCCCGCCGCTGCAGATTGGGACTTCCAGTACGTCCGCTGCCCGGTTCGCTTGGAGGACAGCCAGGTTCCTCCGAAGTTGCCTCCCCGCCTGGGAGAGCACACCGCAGAGGTCCTTCGCAGCCTGGCACTGCCTGGGCGCACCCTGGAGCAGCTGCTGCCCCGCCCGGGAGGAGAAGACTGACCTTATGGCGCATGCCTTCATCCGGGGGGTCGGGAACACGCCATTCGGCCAGCTGCCGGGCCTCGACCCGATCGACCTCATGCATCAGGCGACCAGTTTCGCGCTTGAAGACGCGGGCCTCGAGCGTGCCGCGATCGATGGTGTGCTGTGCGGATATGCGACCACGCTGCCCCACCTGATGCTGTCCACATTGATTTGCGAGAGGATGTCGCTTTCCCCCACGTACGCACACGGAGTTCAACTCGGTGGCGCCACGGGAGCCGCGATGGTGACGCTGGCCGTCGAACTGGTGCGATCCGGGCGCTGCCGGAATGTGCTCGTCGTGGCAGGCGAGAACCGTCTGACCGGCCAGACGCGTGACACCTCCGTCCAGACGCTCGCCCTGGTGGGCGATCCGGAGCGTGAAGTACCGAATGGCGCTACCGTCCCCGCCTATTACGGCTTGCTCGCCAGCCGCTACCTGCATGAAACTGGTGCCGCGAGTGAAGATTTGGCGCAACTCGCGGTGCTGATGCGAAGGAACGCTTCGAAGCACCCTGACGCCCACCTCCGGACTCCTGTATCCGTGCCAGAGGTTCTCGCGTCTAAACCAGTGGCCCGGCCTCTGCGGCTGCTGGATTGCTGCCCGATCTCCGATGGTGGTGTTGCACTCATCATTTCCGCCGATCACGGCGACCGGGAGCGCGTCATCGTCGCTGGCACAGGGCAGGCACATCAGCATCAGCACCTCAGCGCCATGACCTCCGTGCTGGCGTGCGGTGCGGGAGCAGCCGCCGCGCGTGCCCTTCGGGACGCCGGCTTGCAGCTCCAGGACCTCGGCTTCGCGGGCATTTACGATTCCTTCACGATCACGCTCATGATGTTGCTCGAGGAGATCGGCCTGGCGCCGCGTGGGGCAGCTGGCTCGCTGGCGGCAGAGGGTCATTTCGACCCGCATGGCGCGCTGCCGCTCAACACGCACGGTGGTCTGCTGTCGTTCGGGCACTGTGGAGTGGCTGGCGGCATGGCGCACCTGGTGGAAGCCACGCGCCAGCTCCTGGGCCGCAGCGTCGGCACGCGGGCACGCCAGCCCGAGCATGCGCTGGTGCACGCGGACGGGGGCGTCATGTCCTCGCACGTGAGCATCGTCCTCTCACGGACAGGATGACCCGGAAGCATTCTCCATTTCTCGAAGGCGCCGCAATGGGAGTGGTTCGCTTCCAGCGCTGCGACGGATGCGGACACGCCTTCGATGTCACCCGGTTCGCATGTCCCCGATGCGGGGGCATCGAGCTTACGTGGCAGGACGCCCGCGGGCTCGGCATCGTTTACGCCACAACCGAGGTGAACCGCGCGCCGTCGCACGCTTTCGAACGACTCGTGCCCTACCTGCTCGTTCTGGTGGACCTCGAAGAAGGCTTGCGAATCATGGCGCACGGCGAGCCGGGCTTACGGATCGGCGATCGCGTTCAGGCACTCTCCCATCCCGATGCTGCGGGACTACTACTCTTCCGACAGGTCTCACCATGATCGATTACCAGACCCTGCGCAACTGGTCGTTCCCACCCGTTCGACATAGCTATACCAAAGAAGACTGCATGCGCTACGCACTGGCGCTCGGCATCGGAAGCGACCCGATGGCGTCGGAGCAGCTCCAGTTTGTCAGCGAGGTCGGGCCCCTGCCGCTCCAGGTAATGCCCTCGATGGCTGTCGTACTTGGCTTTCCCGGCTCGTGGCTGGCCGATCCCCGCACCGGCGTGAACTTCGCGCATATCGTGCATGGTGAAGAAGGCATCGAACTGCACCGGACGTTCCGCACACAGGGGACTGTGGTCGCGCACCATCGCGTCACTCGCGTGGTGGACAAGGGCCCAGGCCGAGGAGCCCTCATCACGTACGAAAAGGATTTGTTCGACGCAGACGACGGGAGCAAGCTTGCTACCGTAAGGCACACCACATTTGCGCGAGCGGACGGCGGCTTCTCGCGCGGGCCGCTCGATTGCGATGCGGCGGATCCGCCGCCGCAGGCCGTCCCCGAAGGAGCGCCAGACCGCACCTGGGAATTCACCACCATGCCTCAACAGGCTTTGCTCTATCGCCTCTGCGCAGATCGCAACCCGCTGCACGCATCGCCCGAGGCAGCAATTGGAGCGGGATTTCAGCGACCCATCCTTCATGGTCTTTGCAGCTTCGGAATCGCCTGCCGTGCCATTCTCGCGACCTGGTGCGCTTCGGAGCCCGCACGCCTGGCCACGCTCTCCGGGCGCTTCTCGGCACCGGTCACGCCGGGTGAGACGCTGCGGTTCGAGATGTTCGCGCAGAATGGGAGCGTGAGCTTCCGGGCGCGGACGGTGGAAAACGGCCGCATGGTGCTCGACTACGGACACGCCAGCTTCCGGCAAGTCGAGCACTAGACGGTGGGAGGAGTCGCCGCGATGACGTTCCAGCTGGACATCCTCTCGATTTTCTATGTGCGCGGGATGCTGGCAAGACTGCCACTAAGGCATGGGTCGCTGCACTGCAAGGAAGTTCGACTAGGCTGGGTGTCGGGCAGTTCCACGTCACGGGAGAGCCCGGGTAGAAGCGCCCGATGCGTTATGGGCCCCGTTCAAGGCCTTCCTGCCCCGGGCCGCATGAGGAGACTCGCATGCCCATTCAAGCCCGACCACATCAAAAGGTCTTAGCACTACGCTTGTTTACCAACAAGGCAAATAGCGGCTATCATTAGTTGACCAAAAGGTAGACAATGGCGATGCCGCCCCCAGCGAGAAAGGAATCCGCGTGAAGAAAACTATCCGCATCGGCGCAGGATCGGGCTGGTGGGGCGATCGGGTTGAGCCGGCCAGGCTGAGCGCTGAACACGGGGCGCTCGACTACCTCTGCTTCGAGACCATGGCCGAGGCGACTGTTTCCGCCGCCCAGGTGCGCGCCCGCCGCGACCCGTCGTTCGAAGGCTATGACACCTACCTGGACGACCGCATGCAGGCCGTCCTGCCTGCGTGCATGCGAAGCGGCACGCGCATCATCAGCAATCAGGGCTGGATCAACCCTGAGGCCGCTGCGAAGCGCATCGTCCATTGGCTGCAGCGGCTGGGATACAGCAAGGTGAAAGTCGCAGCGGTGACTGGAAGCCTAATCACGGACCGCGTGCTCGCCCTCACGGACAAGATCATGGAAAACGGCAAGCCGACGTCCTCACTTGCCTCCAGCCTGATCTCCGCAGAAGCCTACCTCGGCGCCGAGCCGGTCGTCAGAGCACTTGCTGAAGGCGCGCAGATCGTGGTCACCGGCCGCATGGCGGATCCGTCGCTGTTCATGGCGCCCATGATGTACGAGTTTGGCTGGAGTCCACATGATTGGCCCAAGCTGGGCCAGGGCATCGGCATCGGGCACCTACTCGAATGCGGCGCCCAGGTCACCGGCGGATATTTCAGCGATCCCGGATTCAAAGACGTGCCAAACCCCTGGGACCTTGCCTTCCCCATCGCAGAGGTGGAGCAGGACGGCACCACCGTGCTGAGCAAGGTGGCTGGGACCGGAGGAGAGATCAATCTGCGCACGGTCAAGGAGCAGATGTTGTACGAGGTGCACGACCCGGCGAACTACCTGACGCCGGACGTGGTCGTAGACTTCACCACCGCGCGCCTGGAGCAGCTTGGCCCCGACCGCGTGCGCGTTAGCCATATCGGGGGCAAGCCGCGCACGCCGACGCTGAAGGTGTCCATCGGCTGCACCGAGGGATTCATCGGCGAGGACATGTTCTTCTACGCCGGCCCTGGAGCATTGAGGCGTGCCGAGCTGGCCAGGCGGATCCTGACCGAGCGCTTCCGCATCGTGGGGCTTGAAGCAGACGACACGCGTATCGATTTCCTGGGTCTGAACGCCATCCACGGCGAGGCCACGCCGTCCGACGCGCCCGAACCGTACGAGGTCGCAATACGCGTGGCGGCGCGCACGCGTACCCGCGAACAGGCCAACAAGATCGGGCGGGAAGTGGACGGAATGGCAGTGTCCGGCATCGCCCACACGGGTAAGCGTGTTCCGCATGTGGACCGGGTACGCGAGGTGATCGGCGTGTGGTCCTCCCTCGTTCCCCGGGAGGCCGTATCCCCTTCCATTTCCTATTTCGAAAGCTGATGCCATGAAGGTGAAGCTCCAACATGTGGCTCACAGCCGCTCCGGTGACAAGGGTGACACGTCCAACATCGCGGTGTTTGCGTTCGAGCCGGAGTTCTATCCCCTGCTCAAGGAGCAATTGAGCGCCGGCCGCTTCAAGGACTTCTACAAGGGCGCGATCCGCGGCGAGGTGATCCGTTACGAGGCCGACAACATCGACGCGCTCAACTTCGTGTGTCACGGCGCGCTTGGCGGTGGTGTCTCGCGCAGCCTGTGCCTGGACAACTACGGAAAGGCGCTCTCGGCGGCGGTGCTCGGCTTCGAGATCGAGGTTCCGGACGCGCTGCAATGCAAACTGCATGGCAAGCACCTGCTGCCGGCACCAGAGGCGGGAGGCCGTCCGTGAACTTCGACCTGAGCACCGAAATTTGCAACTTGCGCGACCGGGTCCGCGCCTTCATCGCAGAACAGGTAATCCCCTTCGAGGAAGATGAGCGTTGCGGCCCGCATGGCCCGTCGGAGTCACTGCGAGCCGAGCTCGTCGACCGCGCCAGGCATGCCGGGCTGCTCACGCCCCACGCTTCGATCGAAATGGGCGGACTGGGCCTGAGCCATGTCGCAAAAGCCGTGGTCTTCGAAGAGGCCGGCTATTCTTGGCTCGGCCCCACCGCGCTCAACATTCACGCTCCCGACGAAGGCAACATCCACCTGATGGAGGAGGTCGCCACCTCCGAGCAGAAGGAGCGATGGCTGCGCCCCCAGGTGGAGGGTCGCATCCGCTCCTGCTTCGCGATGACCGAGCCGGACGGCGGTGCAGGCTCGGACCCTGCCATGCTCAAGACCACGGCCGTGCGGGACGGGAATGGGTATGTGATCCGCGGCCGGAAATGGTTCATCACGGGCGCAGAAGGCGCCCACTACGCCATCGTGATGGCGCGCATGGAAGACGGTTCGGCCACCATGTTCCTCACCGACATGGAGCGGCCGGAAATCCGCCTGGTACGCACCATGGACGCCCTGGACCGATGCTTCACGGGCGGCCACGGAGTGCTCGAGTTTGATGGGCTGCGCGTCGGAGAAGCCGACGTGCTCGGTGAGATCGGCAAGGGCTTCCGGTACGCACAGGTGCGGCTCGCGCCGGCTCGGCTCACCCACTGCATGCGCTGGCTTGGCCAGGCACGGCGTGCCCACGACACTGCCGTTGCGTATGCTAGGCGGCGCGAGGCCTTCGGACAGAAGCTGGCATCCCATGAGGGCGTCGGTTTCATGCTCGCCGACAACGATATGGACCTGCAGACTGCGCGACTCCATATCTGGCATACGGCCTGGCTGCTGGATCAGGGCCAGACGTGTAACTTCGAATCCAGTCGCGCAAAGGTGGTGTGCTCCGAGGCGGAGTGGCGCGTCGTGGACCGCAGTGTGCAGGTCCTCGGCGGCATGGGCGTCACGGGCGAGTCACCCATCATGCGCATCTTCGCCGACATGCGGGCCTTCCGCATCTATGACGGTCCGAGCGAAGTGCACCGCTGGAGCATGGCTCGCAAGATCGTCCGGCAGGCAGAGGCAACCGAATGAACGCCCAAGCCCTGGACAAGTTCCGGCTCGATGGCGAGGTGGCCTTGGTCACGGGCGCCAGCAGCGGCCTGGGCGTGCACTTCGCGCGACTGCTTTCCGCTGCGGGTGCGCGAGTGGCGGTGGCGGCACGGCGCATCGACAAGCTGCATTCGCTGGTGGACGTGATCACCTCCGCCGGCGGAGCGGCGCGCGCGCTGGAGCTGGACGTCACAGACGCAAGCAGCGTGAAGCGCTGCTTCGACGAGCTGGCGAACTGGGGTCCGGTCAGCATCGTGGTGAATAACGCGGGAGTGACGGTCACCAAACCCTTGCTGCACCAGACCGAAGAAGATTGGGACCTGGTGCTGGACACCAATCTCAAGGGCGCCTGGCTGGTGGCAACCGAGGGTGCCAGGCGCCTTGTCGCGGCCGGCCGTAGCGGCTGCATCGTGAATGTCGCCTCCATCCTGGGGGAACGCGTAGCCGGGGGCGTAGCGCCCTATGCGATTTCCAAGGCCGGCATAGTCCAGGCGACCAAGGCCATGGCACTGGAGCTTGCGCGGCACCGCATCCGTGTCAATGCGTTGTTGCCTGGGTATGTGGCCACCGACCTGAACCGCGACTTCCTCCTGAGTGAGCCAGGCCAAAAGCTGCAGGCGCGGATACCAACGCGTCGTTTCGGAGACCTCGCGGACCTCGACGGCCCGATGCTCCTGCTTGCGTCCACGGCAGGTGCCGCGATGACCGGCGCGACGTTGGCGGTCGATGGTGGACACCTGGTCAGTTCGCTATGACTTCGTTCTCTGTGGATCGCCTGAAGGAGTTTCTTCGGACGCAGGCACTCGCGGGAACCGGACCTGTGGTCCTCGAACAGCTCGCGGGCGGCCAATCGAATCCGACCTTTCTGCTCACCACCGACCGCGGCCGGTTCGTGCTTCGTAAGAAGCCTGCGGGTGCTCTGCTGGCCTCCGCGCATGCCGTTGACCGCGAATACCGGGTGATGAAGGCGTTGGAGGGTACCGACGTGCCCGTCCCGCGCATGCTGGCCTATTGCGAAGACGCCAGCGTGGTTGGCACCCCGTTTTACCTCATGGAGTTCCTCGACGGCCGCGTATTGATGGACCAGTCGCTGCCCGGATTGAGCCAATCGCAGCGGCACGAGGTCTATCGCGAGATGAATCGCGTCATTTCGGTGTTGCATGCAGTCGACCCGGCGACCGTGGGTCTGGCAGATTACGGCAAGTCCGGCAACTACTTCGCACGGCAGATCGCCCGCTGGTCGCGCCAGACGCTTTCGAGCTCCATTCCCATTCCGATCGCCCTGCTCCGCCTCATCGAATGGCTGCCGAGCCACATCCCGAGCGGCGATGAGACCACCCTAGTGCACGGCGACTACCGAATGGACAACCTCATCTTCCATCCGACCGAGCCGCGGGTGATCGGGGTGCTCGATTGGGAGTTGTCGACGCTCGGGCATCCGCTCGCGGACTTCTCCTACCAGTGCATGGGCTGGCACATTCCGCCCTCCTTGTGGCGCGGCATCGCCGGACTCGACCTCGTCGGACTGGGTATCCCGGACGAAGCCACCTACCGGCGGATGTATGCGCAAGCCACGGGGCGGGACACCGACGGGCACTGGGATTTCTACCTTGCCTACAACCTCTTCCGCATGGCAGCGATCCTGCATGGCATCGCGCAACGCGCAGCGGACGGCACGGCGGCAGCAGACGACGCAGTGGAGACAGGGCGCAAGGCTACCCCGCTCGCGGAGCTCGGCTGGCAATGCGCACGGCGCCACCAGGCACACGTCGCCTGATTACGAAGGAGCATGAATGAAGAAGCTATATCCGTCCGCTGTTGCGGCCCTGGAGAGCCTGCTGCGTGACGGCCAGACCTTGGCGGTGGGCGGCTTCGGCCTGTGTGGCATCCCCGAAGCGCTCATCGACGCCGTTCTTGCGCTGAAGGTGAAGGACCTCACGGTGGTTTCCAATAACGCGGGTGTCGACGATTTCGGCCTAGGAAAGCTGCTGCGCAGCCGCCAAGTGAAAAAGATGGTCGCCAGCTACGTGGGAGAGAACAAGGAGTTCGAGCGCCAGTATCTTGCGGGCGAGCTCGAACTGGAATTCACGCCCCAGGGCACGCTGGCGGAGAAGCTCCGCGCCGGTGGCGCAGGGATTCCGGCCTTCTTCACGCCCACCGGCGTGGGCACCACAGTTGCGGAAGGCAAGGAGGTGCGGGAGTTCCACGGCCGGAAGTACGTGCTGGAACAGTCCATCGTGCCGGACGTGTCCCTGGTGAAGGCCTGGAAGGCAGATCGCTCGGGCAACCTGGTGTTTCGGCGCACCGCGCGCAACTTCAATCCCGCCGTGGCGATGGCAGGCCGCATCACCATCGCCGAAGTGGAGGAAGTGGTGGACAACGGCGCGATCGACCCCGACCACATCCACTTGCCCGGCATCTACGTGCGACGACTGGTGGTGAACGCCAGCCCGGAGAAGCGCATCGAGCGCCGCACCACCCGCCTCACCGCAGGAGCTTGACCATGGCCTGGACGCATGAACAGATGGCCGCACGCGCTGCGCAGGAGCTCGAGGACGGGTTCTACGTGAACCTGGGAATTGGCATTCCCACGACGGTGGCCAACTTCGTGAGCCCCCACATCGAAGTATGGCTGCAAAGCGAAAACGGGATGATCGGCATTGGTCCTTATCCCGCGGAAGACGAAGTCGATGCGGACATCATCAATGCCGGCAAGGAAACCGTCACGATGCTACCGGGGACTAGCATCGTCGGTTCGCACGACAGCTTCGCGATGGTACGAGGCGGCAAGATGGACCTGTCCATCCTCGGCGCCCTGCAGGTCAGCGAGCGGGGTGATCTGGCCAACTGGATGATCCCGGGCAAGATGGTCAAGGGCATGGGCGGCGCGATGGACCTCGTGGCCGGTGTCGAACGTGTGGTGGTGCTCATGGAACATGTCGCCAAGCCCAAGACGGGTGGCTGGGAGCCGAAGCTCCTGCCACGCTGCACCCTGCCGCTCACGGGCATCGCCGTGGTCGACCGCATCATTACAGACCTGGGGGTGATGGACGTGTCGCCAGAGGGCCTGCGCCTGATGGAGCTTGCGCCTGGCGTGAGCCGCGAAGAAATTCAGTCGAAGACGGCCGTGCCGCTGTTGAAGGGAGCCCTGTGATGGATCGCGACGTCTTCGTCGTGGGGGCGATCCGCACGCCAATCGGAACCTTCGGCGGGGGGCTCAAGGACGTTCCCCTAACGCAGCTGGCAACCACTGCCGTCATGGAAGCGGTGCGGCGGTCCAGTGTTGATCCTGCCAGCGTGGGACACGTCTGCATGGGCAACGTGATCCCGACGGAAGCGCGCGACGCGTATCTTTCCCGCGTCGCGGCGGTGGAGGCAGGACTGCCCGTGGAGGTGCCCGCCTTGAACGTGAACCGCCTGTGCGGTTCGGGTCTGCAAGCGGTGGTCTCGGCAGCCCAGACGCTCCTGCTGGGCGATGCCGAGGTCGCGGTCGCGGGGGGAGCGGAGGCCATGAGCCGAGGCCCCTACTTTGCAAACGCGGCTCGGTGGGGCGCTCGCATGGGGGACTTCACGACGACAGACTACATGCTCGGCATCCTGCACGATCCGTTTCATCGGATCCACATGGGTCTCACGGCAGAGAACGTGGCGAAGCGTGACGCCATCTCACGTGAGATGCAGGACCAGCTCGCAGTCGAAAGCCATAGACGCGCCGCGCGCGCGATCGCGCAGGGCTACTTCAAGGAACAGATCGTGCCCGTCGCAGTGAGCACACGCAAAGGCGTCACGATGTTCGACACCGATGAACACGTACGTCCTGAGACCACTATCGAACAGCTGGCAAAGATGAAGCCTGCCTTCGACAAAGACGGCACGGTCACCGCGGGAAACGCGTCGGGTATCAACGACGGTGCTGCTGCCTTGGTGTTGGTGACGGGGGCTGCAGTCAAGTCTCAGGGCTTGAAGGCCATGGCGCGGCTCGTCGCGTACGCGCACGCAGGCGTAGAGCCGACCCTGATGGGCTTGGGCCCGGTTCCAGCAAGCCGGCTGGCCCTGAAACGCGCCGGCCTGTCAGCTAGTGACATGGACGTCATCGAGTCCAATGAAGCCTTTGCCGCACAGGCCTGTGCAGTCACTCGAGCCTTGGAGCTGGATCCGGCCAAGGTGAATCCGAACGGCTCCGGGATTTCACTGGGGCATCCCGTCGGCGCCACAGGAGCAATCATCGCGACAAAAGCGCTCTATGAGCTCGAACGAATCCGCGGCCGGTATGCGCTCGTCACCATGTGCATCGGTGGCGGGCAAGGCATCGCAGCGATCTTCGAACGCACGTAGCAAGAAGCAAAGGAGCGGTTGGGGAGCCGCGATTTTCCCCATGCCGATTCTGCGGCCTTCAGTCTTTCCCGCGCGTGCTACTTGCGCTGTTTCGGCGCCGCGCCATCCAGCGCGAGGCTTGCATGCAAATAACCCCTCACCCGATCAGCGATCGTCTCGCGGTCATCCAGGGGAAGATCGCTCCGGGCATCCGGGCCATATACGAACTTGCGCAGGCCGCTGTGAAAAATCCCACCTTGGAGGCTCATGAGCAACTCGTGTTCACGCGCCGTCGTCTTCGCCCGGGAAGACGACCCTCGGTAGCGCCGCGTTTCCCTGATGAGGCGCGGATATAGTCGCTCGGCCAGCATCGGAAAGAAACGGTGGGAAATGGTGTCGTCGGTTAGCGCCGAGAACAGCAGCATCCGCACGACCTCGCGCGTGATCACGGTCTGCGTCCAGCTGATATAGAAGCGGACAAACTTTTCCTCGACCTCCAGTCCGCGGGAGTCGAGCAACTCCTCCCACTCCGGCCTCCAGAGGCTCTCGAAGACTTCCCGGTACACCCGATCGACCAGCGCCTGTTTGGTGGGAAAGTAGTGGTAAACGAGGGTGTGGGCGACCCCGATGGCTGCTGCGAGTTCCCGGATCTGCCCACCAAGGCCTCGCTCCGAGAAGAAAGTGATGGCGCCATCGACTATGTAGCGCTCACGGTCCGCAACGGACATCCGCCGGCGCGGCGCGGGCGTCTGGTCCCCAGGCTGCTGTTCCAACGATTGTTCGGCCGGATTCGTACTTGTCCGGCTCCTGCTTGTGACTCGATCGACCATGGGTCAATTGTCTACCGTTTGGTTAACACCGTCAATGCGCGATACCGCCTGGTCTAACGGTCCGGACGAGTGCTCGCCTTCCTGGGGATCACAGGCAATAACAGGTGCGCCGGCATGTTGGGGCCGAAGTGCAGGGTGTAGCTCTTCCCAAACACATCCGGAGGCCGATCCTGATCATCCTGGTGGACGATCGGTCCGCAGCCGCGCATGGTGTTGTTTACAGACGAGGTCACCATCGGGCCTTCCAGTCCATGGTCATAGTCGCGGCCCAGGATGGTCAAGGCCACCCGCCACCCCTCGGGCACCACGATCGACGTTGGCCAGACTTCGACGTCCAATGACACCACCTCGCCCGGTGTCAGCGGCCACTTCTCGTCATGCGTGTGAAACGGCCTCCACGGCGTGCTCTTCTTCTCGTCGAGCTTGCGATGGGAAGCGCGCAACCAGCCTTGGCCGATCGGTGTTCTAGGATCGAACGCGCCGTAGAAGTGCAGTTCCTTGCCACTCGGGTCGAACACGCGGAGCACGGCGAACACGTCGGCGTCGCGTGTTTCCGAGCTGAGCCACAGCTTGATGGCGGACGGACCCGTGATTTCGGTCGCCTCTGTCATGGGCGCCGACATGAAGGTGAGCCCCTCACCCATTGCCGCGTACGTGACGCTCCTCCCCTCTGCCACGGGCTCGGTGACCAGCGCCATGTTTCGCGGGTCCAGGTACAGCTTGGTCCACAGCGTCCTGGCCAGCGGCCACTCGTACTCCGCGCGCTGCTCGAATTTGTCGGGGTGCCTGACGTTCAGCAGTACCGGCGGCGTTCTTTCCCAGCCGTTTTCCTCGCCCTTGAGGAAGTGATCAAGGAACCTCTGCTGAAGTGCGACGCCGTAGTCCGAGTAAAACTCGTCGAAGTGCGTGCCACCGTGAAGCTCCAGCCACTTCTGGCGCGAACCAGCCTGCAGGAAACCTTCAACGTTGCCTCGCAAGTGCAGGCCCTGCCCACCCCAGTTTCCAGCAGACAAAAGCGGCACTTCGATCTTTGTCAAATCGGCGGTGCGCACCGCGTAGTATTCATCTGCCAGTTCATGTTCGAGGATGTTCGGCCACGACTCCGTGCGTCGCGTCGCCAGCACCTCTTCGTCGATCGTCTCGGGACCGCACACCAGTTCCCCGGTCGCCACACTGCGCGGGCCGCGGGCGCCACGCCCGTGCTGCAAGGGCTTGACCAGCACTTCCATCCAGTTTTTGATGAAGCTGCACGCGATGCCGCCTTGTCGCCGGCCCTCCCGGTAGTGGTCGGTATTACCTTCCCAAGCAACCACAGCCCTCAAGTGCGGCGGCCGCATGGCGGCGACCCGCCATGCGTTCACGGCATAGTAGGAGATCCCGCAGGTGCCCACCCGACCGTTAGACCACGGCTGCCGCGCAGCCCACTCGATGCACTCATACAGGTCACGATCTTCCTGCGGAGACTGGCAGTCGATAAAGCCAGGCGACCGCCCTGCCCCTCGCGAGTCGACCCGGATGCACACATAGCCCTTCGGGACCCACTTCTCCGGATCCACGACTTCGAACTGCTGGTACTTGTTGGTGCTGCCCCGCAGCACCTCAGGCTTGTGTTCGATAAGCGTCTGCCACGTGCTCGAGTAGCCCTCCTGGAATGAAAGTCCCTTGCCATACGGTCCATAGGTGATCACTACCGGGTGCTTGCCGTCCCCGCATGGCCGGTAGACGTCGGCCCGGAGGATCACACCGTCAGGCATCTCGATCGGCACATCCCAATCGATCTGCATGCCGTCCCGGATCTCGCTTTTCGTTTGCTTGTCCATAATGAATCGGCCCTCAGTCGGTATAGATGCCAAGCGACGGTAGAAAGATGCGACAGCAGTCCAGATACCGCCCGGGGTTCTGGCGTTGGCTTTGCACCTCAGGGACGGACGGAGGAAATGTGGGGTTCATGGAGGGTGGCGAGGAGAAAGGGAGTGAAGGAATGTCGTCTTTTTTACCGCTCGGTCAATATCATATCCACCACTGACCTTTCGGTAAATAGGATCAGCCCCCCGCGGTCTGCGCGCGTCCATGTCGCCACGGGTGACGCTATCCGCGGATAGTCCAGGCCCCCTGGCTCCCACGTCGAGCGCTGGTGACCACTGATCGGTCAAACTCACACCCTCGGAATGGGCCGGGGCCGGAAGGGGTCCATCTTTGAAGACCGGAGCTTTTCGAGCGAGGCCTGTACGCGGTCATGCCAGGGCTGATGAAGGCCAGGAGCCGCAGCAGCGTGCGCCTTACCGCCGCAGACCCGGCCGCGCATCTGTTGTTCAATCCCAACTAGCTGGCCGAGCAAGCTGACAGACGTACGCCGCGGCTAGAGGTCTTGCGTAATGAACTCGGGTTAGTCGGCACGAAGTTCGGATGCGGGATGGCCTGTGCGGCTCATGCACCGTCCCCCCGAAAGGCGAACGAACCTACAAACGCGCGATCTGATCGCTCACGAACTGCACGAGTTGGGGTGCTGCCGATTTCACAGCCACCTTGTTAATGTGGCCCGATTGCGCGCGCGTCGCGCACACTCATGAACAGCACCTCTCTGATCATTTTTTTCCCTTCAAACCTACGTAGCTCTTGATCCGATCAGTGCAGCGGTACTTTTCGCCCACCGTCTTTACGGCTCGTTTCGTCCAGTGCTGCGAGCACCGCTGACGGCAGGTGCTCTAGCTTCAACACATAGCGCCCCTGGGCAGCTGCACTGCCCGCTGCGGCCACAGTCGCCTGGTAGATCTCCCGCGCACTCAGATGTGCGAGCGCCACCACGATGCGCCGATCCGGTTCCCCTGACCCGAACCCCGCCGCCTTCAACGCGTTCTTCACCACGCTTCGCGACAACTGGATCGCCTGCTCCGCATCCGGCGGCATGATGAAGAACTCCTTGAACCGTGATCGCAGCGTTGCCGGCACCCACCAGGGATAGTTGGCCGTCGCGATCCAGGTGATCTGGCTCGCGTCGAGCTCCAGGTCTAGGCTGATGTCACGCATATTTGCTGCCGACACCGGCTCCAATAACGAGTGCAGCACACTGGTCGGCGATGAGAAACCGCCCGAGGTCTTGCCGATCACCTGCGCCTTGTCCAACTCGTCCAGGATCACAAGCGGGTTGGCGTAGTCACCGAGTCCCAGCAGATCGAAGACCAGCCCGTAGCGCGAGTTGCCCCAGGTGGCATCCGAGCCGAGCAGCGCCGAAGATGTCTCGGCCTGATCCATCGGGTGGCGCCGCACCGGCACCCCGAGCACCTTGGCCAGGGATTCGCAGAAGTGGGTCTTGCCGACACCGGGTGGGCCGTAGAGCAGCAAGGGCGGCAAGCGCACCGGTGGCTTCACCTGGTCTCCCGCTTCAGGATTTGCGTCGAGCTTCTTGCTCGCACCCTTCCCTGCCCTGGCCTTCTTCCCTTTCGCTGGCGCTTGCCCGGTCTCGGTGTCCCCCGTCCTGAATCGCATCTTCTGCAGCGCCACGTGGTTTGCCACGAACTGGATCACTTCCCCGAAGTGCGGGTGATCCTCCTGCAGCGCGAGGATCGCCTCCACCGACTCGGGCGCACCGATCCTGCGCCAGGGACCCTTGGCGTTGAGCAGATGCCCCAGTGGTTCGTTGCGCTTCTTGATGTCCGCGTCGACGGATTGGGCTGCTGCAGCCATGCGCTGCACATCTTCGTCCCGGTACACCCGCAACCGCTGAGTCGCAGGAAGCCTGGCGACCTCTTCCCCAAACCGCCTCTGATCTGCAAGGTTGAAGCCCTGGCGCCTGAGCTGTGCATCGATCTTCTCCTGGGCTTCCGTGGCCTCACGCGCGGCTTGCTCGACGGCCTGCCTGCGCCGATCCGCCTCCCGCTTGGCCGCTTCAATCTTTCCCCGCTCTTCCCAGGAGGGCTCGGGGTCTGTCGGACCGGCTCCTTCCTGCGCCGCCGCCTCGCGCTCGCGCTGGGCCTTGAGGCGGTCGTACTGCGCGGCCACGCCCGGGGGTAGCAGGAGATCGTCCTGGTAGTTGCCGGCAAAGCGCGGGTAGCCGATGAAGTTGCCGTCGCTGAGCAGGCGCGCTCGGCCGGGAGCAGTCCGCGAGGTGAAGCTCGCAGGCCTGCGCCTGGCCAGCGGCGCCAGTACGCAGACCACAGTGGATTTCTTCTCTACCGGCCTTTCTTGCCCGACTGACCCTTCTGGCACTTGCGGAGCCGCTGGCTCCAGCGCCGCCTTCGGGGATTCAGGGGTACGCGGTGCGTCACCCGGTGAATCGACCTCTGGATTGACCTGCGCGCTCTCGCCTCGCTGGTTCCTGTTGATGTCGGTCATGTCCGTGTCCTCCATGGCTGACATCACTTCAGGGCGCGCAGCTTGTTGTAGTGGCTGATGCGGATCTGCTCGATCGCAGGCGGCACTCCTTTCCCCCCGAAGCGCCGACCCACCTGCCCTTTCTCGATGAAGGACAGGGCCACCTCGGCTTCCGCTCGCTTGCGCACGAGGTGCGCCGCCAGGCGGTGCAGCACCAGCACGGCTTTGGGGCCGGAGTACATCAAGGCGTAGACCTGCCGGTTGTGACCAATGCGGCGTTTCACCTCATGGATCGGGGCGGGCACGCCCACACACACCCGGAAGTGCTTCAGGGTCTGCAGGTCGTTCTGCGTCACCTGCACTACCAGGCGGTAGGTACTGGCGCGGTTCGGGTAGGTCTGCTTCACGATGGCAATGCACCCGTCGCCGTCGAGCATGCCGGCCGCCCAGGCCAGACTCGGGCGGGGCCAGGGGATGGATCGGTTTTCATAGGCCCTGCGCTCGTGGTCGGGGATGCGCACCGGCGCCGGCTTCAAGCCGGAGCCGGAGAACATGGCCAGGGACAGCAGACCGGCGGAGTCATCGATGCTGGAATCGTCGATCTCGGGCATCTCGGTGAGCGGGCCTTCGTCCAGGTCGAGCGCCAGCAGGTCTTCGTCAGCTTCTGCGGCGCTCAGGTCACCGGCGCCTTCGCCATCGGCCTGCTCGCCCTGGCCATCCGACTCGCCACGCATACCGGGAACCCGCGCCAGCGCCGCCGTCACCAGCGTCGCCACGGGCTCCAGCGGCAGCGGCAGCTGGGCTTCGTCATCCGCATCGCGCAGACGGGAATAGGCTTCACGGCGCGCCAGCCGCATGGCGTCCCCGAAGGTCTGCGCCATGAGCGAGAACCTCGGGTTCACCTGGTTCTTGCCCAGGGGGCCGTGCTTGCTGCCGATACGGTACTGCTGGTGCACCGCGTCGGAGAGCAGCAGCTGCAACCAGACACCGTCGTTGACCGCTTCCTTGATGCCACCCAGGCCATCCGCTTCAGCGCTCATCGGCTCCAGGTTGATGAAGCGCGTGAGCAGGCCGCGCAGCGTGAGCTGGGTCAGAGGGTGCGCGGCGTGTTCACCCTCACGCTCACGCGCCAAAGCTTCGCTGGAGGAATAGCCGCCACCGGACACCAGATCCGGCGCCGCGTGCAGCGCTCCCAGTTCGGCGATCAGGCAGGCCAGGCGAACCAGGGAGGTCTCATCGCGGGTCAGCTCGGAGCTGTTGACCTCCTCGGCCGCGACCACGCCCAGGGCCAGCGGGTGAACCACGCTGCGCGCACGCACTTCCGGCAGCAGGGCAATCAGTGCCTGCTCGATATCGGCCCGGGCAATGGCCGACATGAAGAACGCCTGGTGAGCGGGTTTCAGGCTCAGGATGGCGTGGCTCAGGTCGGCGGTGATGCCCTCCGACAAGCCCAGGTGGTCGAGCAGCCAGGGACCCGAGCCGCGACCCGAGCTCGGTTGATCCATGCCGGTGACCAGCAGCGCATCACCCGGCACGCCCGGCACCCGGGTCTTGGCCGCGCGGATCCAGCGCACTCGGGGAGAGGACGCCTGGGCAATCTCGGTCTGTTCCGAGGGCGTGGGCAGCACCAGCGTCTGGTCGCCGCTGCCGAGCAGGGCAATGGAGAGACTTCCCTCCCGGCGCTGGCAGATCTGGCCGTTCTGGTTCATGTACGGGCCCACTGGGCCGAACGGGAAAGCCGCGCTCAGCAGGGTGTTCATCCGAAACACCGAGCCGGGCTCGGCGAGCTCGCCCAGCAGGTTGGGCATCTCTTCGCCGGAGGAGACGGCGTAGGGCGTCAATTTGCCAGAGCCACCGCCGAAACGCTTGCTCGAACCTTCGGAGGGTTCAGCGTTTTTCACGCCGTCGTTGGCCGCGTGGTTTTTCAGGCGCGCCGAGAGCTGGCTGCGCACGTCCCTCTCGAACTCGCCCATGTTCTTGGAGAGCTCCTGAAGGATGGTCGGCATGGCCAGGGCGTGGGCCACCGGGTCGGTGTGCGGCTGGATGTGGCCGGTGCCACCATGGCCTGCTTGGTCAACGGCCGGGTTGTTGATCTGGGCGGAGGTCTTGAGATTCGAGTTCATGGTCTTGGTCCTTGGTGATGAAGGGAGAAGTCGGGTTTCGGGTTCGGAGATCGGGCTGTTCTGGGTGGCGGTTTCGATGCCTCTGGGCTGTTTCAGGCAAGGCTTCGCCTCACCGGTACAGCGAACACATCGGTCCGGCCGGTCAATCAGTCAGCTGGTCAGGGTTCGTTGGTTGAGAAAAGCGCCTGGGCGCTCAGCGCTGCGCTACGAGCCGTGCCTGAGGAACGGCGGCAGCGGTGGTGGCCTGAGCAAGGCAGCCAGTTCTGCCTCAACCGGATCCGTGCCGGTTCGAGTCCGGCCCTCGGCACCTTCTGCACCCGCAGCACATTTGCGACGGCGCGGCGCGGGCAGCACCTCGAAGGCTTCGGCCTCGTTGGCCGCCGGTGCCGCACCGGCTTGCTCGGCCTGCTGCGTAACACTAGGCTGAAGCTTGAGCGCTGACGCATCGAGCGCATCGTTGGCCGCGGTCTCGGCCGACGCCGCGTGCGCACCGGCCTGCTGGACTGCTGGCAACATGGCCGCCTCTTCCGGCAGTCGCACCACCAGTCCCTGCACCGGGGCCACCGAGATGTGCTGCTTCAGGAGTCGCTCCATGGCAGAGCCGTCGCGGCGGGTCAGGTTGGGCACATAGCGGCTGTAGACCCGAAACAGCATCTCGGTGCTGGTGTGGCCGAGCTGGCGCGCGATCCACTCCGGCGCTTCGCCCGCAGCCAGCCACAGCGTCGCTGCCGTGTGCCGCATCTGGTATGCCCTGCGGTGAGGCAGATTGAGATGGCGCAGCAGCGGCGACCAGACCCGATTCAGAAAATTCTGGTTGTCGATCGGCTCGCCCTTGCGGTTGCAGAACACGAAATCCGAGAGTTTTCCGGTGACCTTGAACTGCGCCTGCAGCGCGTCGAAGACCAGATCCGTCATCTGGATGTCGCGTACGCTGCCATCGGTCTTGAGCTCATCTTCTTCCTTCATCACGATGGCCTCGCGAACCAGGATCAAGCGGCGCTCGAAGTCGATGTACTTCCACTTCAGGCCGTGAACTTCCCCCGTGCGCATGCCGGTGAAGAAGCGCACGGTGAAGTAGTGGCGGTAGTCTGCGCGCACGGTCGTCAGAATCTGCTGGACCTCCTCGAGCGTGAAGGGCATGACGTCGCTGCGCTTCATCTTGAGCGGCTTGATGTTGCGAAACGCGGACGTAAACTCCAGCCGGTCGGCCGCCTCGTTGAGGATCTGGCGCAGCGGCTTCATCACGGAGTTGATGCGACGGTTGGACAGCGTAGAGAGGCTTTTTCGGGCGGGTACTTTGGCGAGTGATGCCCGAAAAGCCAGAACGTCTGCCTTGGTGATGTGGCCGACCTCTTTGTCCCCGAAGTACGGGATCAGGTACTGGTCCAGCGATCCCCGTTGCGTCACGCGGTAGCTGCGCCGCCAGGACACCTCACACTCGGCGAACCACATGTCGGCGAAGTCCTTGAACAAGGGCGTGCCAGAGCGCGTGGTGGGCTGAGCGGCTTCAGCGTCGTTGGTCGAAGCTTCGGAGTCCACCCGGCCGGACTTGGCAGGAAGCGGTTTGCCGAAGGTCTTCTCGTAGTTGAACGAGCCGAGGGCGATTTCGCCTTCGATGCGCTCGAGGGCCTTTTGCAGACGTTTGCGGTTCATCGGCGTGTCCGCTAGAGCGGTGTACTCGCGCAGACGTTGTCCGGCATATCGGAAGTCGAGGAACAGCGTGCCCTTGCTGTCGAGGCGGCGAATACTACCCATGGAGCATGCCTCCATTGGCCAGCGGAATCGTCGCAGAGCCGCCAGACGAGGCCATCGCCATGTCGGCCTCAATGTGCTCCCAGATGTAGAGCGTCTTACGTCCCCCAAAAGGGCGAATGTAGTGCCGCCCTTCGAGGAGTACGCTGTCCTTCAGCCGATCGCGGATCGTTCGGCTGTCGTACTTGATCCGAGCGGAAAGCTCGTCCGTGGTGAGGTAGGTCGCTGTAGACACTGGTCACTCCTTTCATCCAATGCGACAATTCAGATGTCAAAAACGCTCGATGGATCGTTTTTTGTCATCTTGGACGACATTATGGACGCCTAAATGCCACTGTCAAGTGCTTTTTTGCATCCTGAGTGAAAAAAAGACACGGAGAGTGATGTGATCAAGTGCCACCTGTCCCGCCTTATGGGGGAGCGAAAGCTCAAGATCAGCGATGTCGCGCGGGACACCGGCCTTCACCGGAACACCATTACGCTTCTGTATCAGGAGACTGCGACCAGGGTCGATCTCGACGCCGTCAACGCGCTCTGCAAATACTTCAGCGTCGGTGTCGACGATCTGTTTGAGTACGTGCCGGACGACGCGTAAGCAAGATCAAATTCAGGAGCAAGTAGCCGGTAGACAACGCAAAGGGGAGGGAGCTAGTTTGACGTCACGTCTACGCCGCATGCTGCTGGTCAACACACGCACCAGCGGCAACGCCACTTCGGCCAGCATCAATCAGATAGATCCACGGGATGGAGCGTCCATCACCGGCGAGAACGCGGTGGGCAAGACCACGACGCTGGAACTCTTCCCATTGTTCTTCGGGACTCTGCCTAGCCAGATTACAGAAACCGTGGGCGGTCGAGAGCCGATGCTCAAGTTCGTGCTGCCTATGGCATCTCCGTGGTCCTTGCGGAAGTCGGCGATGGTCTTGAAGTCCGGGGTCAGTCGGCCAGTGAGCCACATCAGCTCGACGTTGCGCTGGGCCTCGCGCTCCAGGCGCCTGCTCGACTGGACCTGGTTGAGATAGCCGTAGATGTAGAGCTTCAGGAGCACCGCCGGGTGGTACGACGGTCGACCGGTTGCCGCAGGCTTCGCACCCTCGAAGCCGAGCTGGTGCAAGTTGAGCTCATCGACGAAGACATCGACGACCCGCACCGGGTTGTCCTCCGCGATGTAGTCGTCCAGACACTCAGGCAGCAGCGTGATCTGGCTGCGTGCTTCGCCTTCGATGAATCGCTTCATGTGGCTCACCCAAAGTCGCGTTGCCGAACAGTACGCGATCAGGGCAGTCGTTCAAAGCGTTTTCACACAGTCTCAGTCTTAAGCCGAACCTCAGGGCAAAGAGGGGCTAGCCACGACTGGAGACACCGCACTTAGTCGTACGACTACTTGGCTTCGAGTAGGGTCAGCGCTTCCCGCTTGCCCATGCGCATCACGTCGAAATATTGATCAAGCATGGAGGAGCGTGGTGTCACCTGGCCGGACTCCCATTTCCATTGGCTGAGCGACGATATGCCAAGCAGCTGAGCCATCTGAGCTTGGCTTAGCCCGAGCGACAGTCGCTTCGCTTTCAGTCTCTCGGCGTTGAACACACGCTTGCGACCGGGCCGATTGGCCCCCTGCGTGACAGCAGATGCATGTGTAGGTGCGGCACGCGCACCGGCCTTCTTGGCCAATCGAAGTTGCGCGTTGAGATCCTTGACCGCCCGCTTGAGTGACGCAATCTCGGATCGGTAGGCTGTCGACGCCTTCCTGAGGGCGGCGATGTCTTCTCGAACTTCCTTGCGTGCAATGCGGGCAATTTCCTGCTTGAGGGCTTGGGCAAAGTTTGGCATCAGCACATCGTACGTCCTGCGCGCGAAACGCAGAAGGACTTATAGGTCAGCAGTCGGTTTGAACGCGTGAGCTGCATGTTCATTCAACGCGTCACCAACAGCGATACTCGACGTGTAACGAAGACCACATACTTTGAGGCATGTTCACCCTCCGATGCACCCGAAAGCTGCTGGACCGGCTTAAAGCTGAACCTGTGACGGATCCCAGTCAGGCGGACACGGTGCTGGGTGACTGGTGCGCGAACCTGGTCCGCGTTGGTCGAACGCAAGTGGCTCTCGCCGTCAGCGAGAGAACCTTGCTGCCAGTCGTGATCCCCGCCAAGGAGGGTCGCACGCTTGTTCAGCGGCTTGCTCAAGCATTGGATCCCATGCTTATGTCTCTCGGTATCCCAGCGCAGGAAGTAGCTGCGGAGTGCCGCGCCATGCAGCAATTTGCCATAGGAAAGACGACCAACCGGCGTGTGCTGGGGTCGCTAAACGATCTAGCATTTCAACTCGAAGTCGGGCTTGTTAACTGGCCGGATCGATCGATGCAGGACCATTCGCTCTGGTTGGCAAAGACGCCGATGAAGGTCATTGAATACGGGGCACCAGATCAGGCAACTGCTGCGGCCTTCGCTGCACAGCGCGCACTATCCATGGTGAGTAGGCGATGATCGCAACGGGGGAGCGCATGCTGAGACGGGGCCCCGGCAGGATGGTGCTGCATAGATGTGCGGCCTACGAGAACGCTGACCCCGTGGTTCAACGCCTGAATTTCGGCTTCAGACTGAGTGCGGGTGCTCAGCTCTCGATTCCGAGGGACTGCTTCGCAGCGGTTGCGATCTCTAGGGATTGCTGGCCAAGCGAACGCTTGCTGACATGCAGAGGTAACTCATATCCTCAGCAAGCTCGTGAGCTTAGGTCGGTGTCGACGCGACCGTCAGCAGCCCACGCGTCCGAGATCAGTCGAGGGTTGCGCCCGACTTCTTTACCAACACCGCGTGCTTTTCCATCTCGGTCTTGAAGAACGGAGCGACGCTCTTCGTTGGCATATCGACGGGTGCGATACCTTGCGCAGTCATGAGGTCTCGGACCTCCTTCTCGGCCAGCACCTTGGCGGTCTTGTCGTGGATGTCCTGAACCATGGCCGGCGACATGCCAGGCGGGCCAATGAGGGCAATCCATGCATCGAAACTGTAGTTCGGCAGCCCCGACTCGGCCAGTGTCGGGACATCTGGGAGCACTGAAGAGCGCGTTGTAGTCGAGATACCAATAGCACGCAGACGACCGGCCTTGACGTTGGGGGCAGCGGCCGTCACCGAGATGAAGCCCATCTCAACCTGACCACCGATGAGGTCAGTCGTGAGTGGACCTGTCCCTTTGTATGGAACGTGTTGGAGCTCAACACCAGCTTGGTCCATCAGCATCTGGCCAGCAAGATGCAATGTGCTTCCGTTACCTGCTGAACCCAGGTTCAAGGCACCTGGTTTGGATTTGGCCAGCGCAATAAGCTCCTGAAGATTCTTCGCGGGAACCGACGGATTCACAACCAGCACCAGCGGGACTGTACCCACCACCGCGATTGGGGTGATTTCGTTCAGATGGTCGAACAGAACCTTCTTGTAGATGGCGGGGTTGATGACGTGGTTCGAGGAGATGAGACCGAGCGTGTAGCCATCTTTGGCGGCTTTGACGACTTGCATGGTTCCCGTCATGCCACCGGCACCAGGCAGATTCTCGACGACGATGGGCCCACCGAAAGCCTTGCCGAGCGGGTTCTGTAGTGCTCGCGCCAGCGTGTCCACCGTTGAGCCAGTAGTAAGGGGAACTACCATCCGAATGGGCTTCTCGGATTGGGCGAGCGCCACTGACGGAACAAGCGAGAGCGAACCAATGGCACCAAGCGCCATCAGCAAGCCACGACGAGTAAGGTGGGTGAGGTTCATAGTCGTCTCCTAATCGAGTTTCAATTCACTGACACACAGAAATCAGCTTGGGCTTGTGGCAAGCGATGCCAGGTCTTGTTCAGTACAGACGACAAGGCCATCGCCATCGCAGAACGCGTGCATTCCGGGCTCTATCTCGACACCTTCAACCAGAATCGGAAGGTCGCGATGTCCGGTGGGTTCGGCGCTACCTCTTTTGGGGACCGCGGAACGGGCAAAGATGCCGAGGTCAATTCCATCGATTACATCTACATCTCGGACAGCGCCATCCACGACCAGACCGGACCAGCCATTGATGCTGGCGAGACGGGCCATGTTGTCGCCAACCAAAGCCACGTCTTTGCGTAGTCCACCGTCGATTAAGAGCACCCGGCCCTCACCCGGCTCTGCCAGCACCTTCTTGATGAGGCCCACACTCCCATCACAACGCAATGTGCAAACTGGCCCGTGAAATACTCGTCTTCCCCCGAAGCACGTCCAACTCATGGGAATCGTTCGCGCCCGAGGACCTAGGTCATCGGCCAGGTCCGCAGTACGTACTAGCGCGGTCTTGGCAGAACTCATGCGTGCTGCTCCGGTCTTGTAGTGGTGGCGACTGCTTTGAGCTCGTCAAACGATGTGAGCCTTCCAGCGATTGCGCTGGCTGCAACGGTCGCTGGACTGGCAAGCCAGACCTGTCCTGGTCCGGACCGCCCCGGGAAGTTTCGGTTGATGGCACTCACCGTTACCTGCGATACCTGTGTCGAAGAGCCCGGCCCGCAGTTCGCGCATGCGCCGCAGGATGGCTGGAGCAGCCGTGCGCCCACACGTTCAAACGTGGAGAGATATCCCTTCTGAATACAGTAGTCGCGCACCGCCGTTGTCCCGAACTGCAAGAACAGCTGCACATCCGCTGGAACTGACATGCCTCGCGACGCTGCCCAATCCAGAACCGCGTGGTACTGGTCGAAGTCTTCACGCTTCCCTGCCGTACAGGACCCGCCGTAGGCAATATCAACCTTCACCCGTTCCTCTAGCTGTGCGAGCGGAACACCTTTTCCGGGGTCACCCGGTCTGGCCACCATCGGGGTCAACAGGGAACAATCAACGCAAATGACTTCAGCGTAGGCAGCGCCCTTGTCCGAGCGCATCCATGGCTGAAGCTCAAACTCGACACCGCGTCTTTCTCTGAGAAAACGCACAGTCTCCTCGTCCGGCTCCACGATGCCCGTGAAGCCGCCCAACTCTGCAGTCATGTTGGTCAACGTCGCTCGTTCATCGGTGCTCATTCCTTTGACCACTGGCCCGGCGAACTCGAAGACTTTCCCGACGCCCGAGCCACTTCGGATAGCCGGTAGCGCCAGCAGGTGAAGAACAACATCCTTTGCGCTCACACCAGGGGCGAGCACTCCATCAATTTGCACTCGAAGTGTCTTTGGGACCGTCAGGCGAACCGCCCCAGTGACGAAGGCATTGGCCATGTCGGTGGTGCCGACCCCGAAGGCAACGCAGCCCAACGCGCCACTGTGGGGGGTGTGAGAGTCCGTACCGACGACCACTTGTCCTGGCAATGCATAGTGCTCAGCAACCATTGCATGCGAAATGCCAGCAACGTTACTGCCGTCATCTATCGCAGCTTCATGTTCCGTCAACGTTCGATGAGAGCGCAGCCCATATTCGGTGACAAATGCGCGTTGGGCCTGGCACATGGCCACGACATTCGGAATGATTCCGCCACTGACGTGTGCGGGACTCTCATCGACGTAAGAAGTGTGGTCCTCGAAGACCACGATGGAGTCCGGGTCAACAAGCTTCAGTGGTCTACCCAGCGCCGCATGCAGCATGTGTGCACACATGCCCGTGTAGTACTCATGAATGAAGCGTCGGTCCGCCCGGACAAAAGCGCCATCGCCAGCAGTCATGCGTGCGCTCGTGACTTGCGTCTTGAGGGCATGTCGCGCCAAGATTTTCTCGAATAGCGTTCGCGGTCCTTCCGTCGCCACCTCGACGGGTTCGACGCCGCGCAACTCACTTTGACCAAAGGCCAGCAATCCCCCCGCGCGCAAGATGGCAGCGGCCAGTTCGTCTCGCCCCTGAAGAAGTTCATCAACTAAAATCTGCTCGCCACGCTCAATACGCTCGACCAGCGAAAGGTCGGTGGACGTGAAAAGACCGATGTTGTCGGCGTTCTGCCGATAGATGCGCTCAAAGCTTTCCGCGATGACCAGCTTGATGCCTGCAAGCTTTTCTGCAGCGGGGCTGTGCTCCCGAGATGAGCCCTTGCCGTATCGACTGCCGCCTACGGTTACCGAGAATCCGCCGTTGCGCACCGTCGAGGGGGCGAACATACGTTCGCCTGCCGCTTGAAAGCCTGTATATGCGTAACGGCCCAGCTTGTCGTCGTAGTGGGTGAGGATGGGAACGGGCGTAATCTCGTCAGTAGAGACGTCGCCGGCCAACTCGCCCACCATTTCAAGGGTAAACCCCAGCCCCTGAATTTGACGTCGCATGACATCTGCCGAACGGCTGAGATAGAGCATGCGTCCTGGCAGGGCAAGAGTCGTCATGCGACGAATCTACGAGCCGCATGACACGAGCGGAAGTGCTAACCCGGCATGTGGGGCATCGCAGTTCGCGATGCTCAGATGCCTCCTATGCAGGCGCCTGAAGCACCCGAATCAGCGCCTCGACCGCTGGCGCCCGAGGTTGCTTCTGAAGGGCGTAAATGCTCAAGAGCCTGGGCGCCCAATCCTCGTCAAGTGGACGAATCGCAAACCGGTCTGTCCCGGCGAATGCAGTGGCCGCACTGGTGGGAAGGATGGCAACTCCGAGACCCGCCTCGACCATCCTGCAAGCAGCATCAAAACTGTCGACGATGAGCTTGGGCTTAAACGACACCTTGAGCATCGTCGCCTTTTCCCTCAGGAGTTGGTCGAGCGCACCACCCGACTGGATGCCCACAAGGCCGCCGCCAATGATGTCTTTGAGCCGAAGCTTCTTTCGGCCGGTCAAGGGGTGGACAGTTGGCAACAGCACGATGAGGGGGTCTGAAGCGAAAGTCCATGCGTCAAGGCCGTTGGACACGTCCATGGCCACCGCGATTCCTACGTCGGCTCGGTCATCCAAGCAAGCACGCAGGACGTCTCTGCTGCGCTGTTCACTGAGTTCAATCGAAACCTCTGGATACTGGTCGCTGAACTTCCTAAGGCGCTCAGGCAAGTAGCCAACAATGGCCGAGGGGTTCGCGTAGAGGCGGATCGTGCCCACAATCTGCCCGCTGGTGGACCAAACCTCCTGCACCAGGCGACTCAAGTCTGACTCGATTCGTTGGGCCCCTTCATACACGAACTGACCAGCCTGGGTAAGTTCGATTCCACGAGCAGAACGGACCAACAGTGGTACTCGAAGCGCGTGTTCAAGGTCAGCCAAACGACGGCTGAGCGCCGAAGCCGCGATGTTCTCACGTTCAGCCGCGCGGGCAATGGAACCCGCCTCCGCCACTGCGATGAACAGGCGGATGGAGTAGATGTCGATTCGTGGGAGTCCGGACGATGCCGATGACATCACGCGATGATAGGTCAGGTACTTCGTCGAGGCCGATCCGGTGGTGCGCTCGAGCTTCGCCTACCTACTTGGTTCTCACGGACTGACGCACTGACCGACATCGCCTCAAGCGTGCGAAATGGCGAGGCCAGCACGCGGAGTCGCTCGGAGGATCTAGAAGCGGTTCGCACTCATTCGACGCAAGTCCCTCAAGCTTGTTCAGGCCATGAGTGACCTGCATTTGTCCGCAAGCTGTTGCTCGGCCAGCAAGTGCTAGTGGCGGCAACCGCTGCGTAGCCGTCCTCTACACCTTTGCGATGGTCTCGCAGACAACCGAACTGACGTGTAGGGGTCCATCATGGGTCTCCTTCAGAGCCAACCAGACTCGGTATCCCGCTTGCTGCGGGCACGCCCGCCCTAGCGCCGCAGCCGCAGATGGTGGGCGTCTTCGCTCTTGCGCACTTCGACCACCGCCTCCAGGGCCTTGAGCATTTCGCCGACTCCGGCGTAGCCGAAGTCTTTAGGGTCGAAGGTGGGGTCCAGCCGCTTGATCAGTGGCAGCACGTTGGCTTTGTGGAGTTGACCCGGTTCCGTGGACACATCATTCTTTGTGTTCAAGGAGCCGCAAATGTCCAAGGTCAGACCGCCGTATTCGGCGGAGCTCAGACAGCAGATGGTCGAGCTGGTGCGTGCCGGGCGCACGCCGGCCGAACTCTCGCGCGAGTTCAACGTCACCGCGCAGTCCATCACCAACTGGGTCGGCCAGGCCGCCATCGACAGTGGCAAGCCGTTGCCCGGCAAGGAAGGCTTGAGCACGGCTGAGCGCGAGGAGCTCAGCCGGCTGCGCCGCCAGGTTCGCCAACTGCAGCAAGAGCGCGACATCCTGGCAAAGGCTACGGCCTGGTTTGCCGGTCGCAGCGATGCGACTTCGACGAAGTCTTCGGACTCGTGATGGCGAACCAGGCCGACTTCCCTGTGCGCACCATGTGCCGTGTCATGGGCGTCTCTGCCAGCGGCTTCTATGCCTGGCGCGAGCGCGCTCCTTCCCAACGCAGCATCACCAACGCGGTGATGACCGAGCGCATCCGCCAGATTCACAAGGACTCCTACGAGTCCTACGGCATGCCGCGTGTGCGCGCCGAGCTCATCGAGCAAGGCGTTTGCATCAGCCGCCAGCGCGTGGCGCGTCTCATGCGAACAGCGGGCATCCGGGGCATCAGCCGCCGCCGGGGCTTCACCGTGACCACGCGGCGAGACAAACGTGACTCGCCGGCTCACGACCTGGTCAAGCGCCAGTTCCGGGCCAGTGGCCCCAATCAGCTCTGGGTAGCCGACATGACCTACGTGCCCACCTGGACAGGGTTCCTGTACCTGGCGGTGGTCATCGACGTGTGGAGCCGGCGTGTGGTGGGTTGGTCCATGGGCGAGCGCATGACGGCCGAGCTGGTGCTCTCGGCACTCAACATGGCGCTGACCCAGCGCAAGCCGCAAGCCGTCATCCATCACAGCGACCAAGGCAGCCAGTACACAAGCCTGGCCTTCGGCGAGCGCTGCCGCCAGATGGGCGTTCGGCCGTCGATGGGAACCGTTGGCGATGCCTACGACAACGCGATGGCCGAGAGCTTCTTCGCCAGCATGGAGGCCGAGCTCATCGAGCGCAACAGCTTCGAGTCCAAGGCGCAGGCCCGCATGGCCGTCTTCACCTGGATTGAAGGTTGGTACAACCCCAGGCGCCGCCACAGCGGCCTGGGCTACCTCTCACCCCTGAACTTTGAAAGGAGCCAGCAGACCCGATTCAATGTCCCCGAGCATGAACCACAGCATGCTGACGGGACACCTCAGATGGTTTGAGAATCAAACCAGAAACCGTCCACCGGACCGGGTCAACTCCATTGTTCACCCAGGGCTCGCCCGTGGATTCGGACAGCAGGTGGAGGGCGCGGCGTAGCAGGTCGGCGGCGGGGTTGGCCGGAGGTGTGGTGGCCGCTTCAGGGGCATCGCTCTTCTTGCTGTCGACCAGGGTCTCCGGCTCGATGAGGCTGTCGTAGAAGCGGAATTCGTGGCAGCTCTTGGCCCAGTGCTTGTTGGTGTTCTTGCGGTTGCCAATGCCGATCAGTGTGCGTCCAGCGGCCTTGATCTTCTGCGCAACGGGCATGTAGTCGCTGTCTCCGCCCACGACGATGACTGTCCTGATGTGAGCGAAACGGCTGAGATCCTCGGTGGCATCGAGGCAGAGCTTGATGTCGGCGCCATTTTTTGCGGAAGCCCCCGGCGGAAATAGCTGGATTAGCTCGACCGAGCCCTGAAGCAGGGCATCACGGTACCGACCGAAGTACTGCCAGTTGCCGTAAGCGCGATTGATGGCGACCGGCCCGAACGAGGCGCCGAGTTCAACCAGGGCCTGGACATCGATTAAAGGTTCTTGAACCTTGAAGCGATTGTCTTGCTTCGCATACGCACCTTCGCCGTATTTGGCCTCCATGAGGCCGGCGTGCAGATTCTCGAAGTCCCAGTACAGGGCGACAGATCCGCTTTCGCCGTTATCGTTCGTTCGCACAGTTTTCTCCCTCCCAGTCGTGATGCGGTCATCGTAATGCCCGTGGGTAGAGTTAATTGACCGGGGAGTGGGAATACCGCCGCGACGTCAGGATCCATGGCACCAGCACATCACAAGAAGGAATTCGTCGGGTCGGGATGTTTACGCTGCGGGACGCTCAAACAACCGCAACCGAGACGAAGTGGCATGCCAGCACGGAGGACGCGGTAGGTCCTGATTGCGGCCCGAGCATCGCGAGGATGGTCTTCGTCAAAACGGTGGTTCTCCCCGCCTGTACCGTTCTAAGGCGACCACCCGGGCCTGCCTCTCAGGCCAAAGAGCGATGGTCGTTCCCCGAGGCAAAACCACATCACGCGGATTCCGCTGGGCCAGCAGTGGGCCAGTTGCGGGCCACAGCAAATCGCGAAGCAGCTCGAAGACCATCGCCTCAGTGCCCAAGCTGGCCCACTAACAGCGCGCTGCCGGGGAGGGGCAGCGCCTCAACTACATGTGCGCCCTACGCTTAGATGCGCGTAAGTCATTGATTTGGCGCGGCTGGCGGGGATCGAACCCACGACCCTCGGCTTCGGAGGCCGATACTCTATCCACTGAGCTACAGCCGCGTGGCTGGAAAAGACCAATACTCGTTCTACTGCGCGGTTCCCGAATGACGACAGCCTTCGGAGGCCGATACTCTATCCACTGAGCTACAGCCGCGCGGTGGCGCCCATTCTAGCGGCTTGCTCGGGATCGCCCGGCCCGCCAGAGGCGCTAGATATAATCGCGGGCTGTCCGCCGGTGCCCCGGCGCACCTTGCCAGAAGGCCTTGAAGGCCCGCCTGCCACCCCCTGAGGACCCCATGAGCGACCACGATTCCCATACCGGCCCCATCAAGACGCCTGCCCAGCTGCTGTGGACGTCGTTCTTCGCGTTCGTGGTGCCTGTGTTCGTCATCATCGGCCTGGTCTACTTCGTGACCTCGGCCAACAAGCCCGGCGCCGGCGCGGTGGATACCGACATCGCGGTCGCCCAGCGCATCGAGAAGATCGGCTCCGTGGAAATCCGCGACGCCAACCGCCCGCTGGAGTCTGGCGCCAACGTCTTCAAGGCCCAGTGCGCCGCCTGCCACGAGGCCGGCCTCGCGGGCGCCCCCAAGTTCGGCGACGCCAGCGCCTGGGCCGCGCGCATCGCCACCGGTTACGAAGCGCTGCTGAATTCGGCGCTCAAGGGCAAGGGCGCCATGGGCGCACAGGGTGGCGGCGCCTTCCGCGACCCGGAGATCGGCCGTGCCGTCGTGTACATGGCCAACGCCGCCGGCGCCAAGTTCGCCGAGCCGCAGCTGGCGGCCCCCGCCCCGGCGGCCGAAGCCGCCGCGCCGGCGCCCGCACCGGCCGCGCCCGCGCCTGCGGCTCCCGCGGCCGCGGCTCCTGCCGCCGCCCCTGCGCCGGCGGCCCCGGCCGTCGCCGCCAACGGCGAAGCTCTGTACAAGCAGGCCTGCACCGTGTGCCACGCCGCGGGCGTGGCCGGCGCGCCCAAGACGGGCGACAAGGCCGCCTGGGCCCCGCGCATCGCCCTGGGCGTGGACGCGCTCACCGCCAGCGCCATCAAGGGCAAGGGCGCCATGCCGCCCAAGGGTGGCGCCATGGCCGCCTCGGACGCCGAAATCAAGGCCGCCGTGCAGTACCTGGTGGACCGCGCCAAGTAAGCGCGCGCGGCGCCACCGAACACAAGCCGGTCAATGACCGGCTTTTTTCATGGCCTCGGGGCTGCGCACGAAGCCATAGCGTGCGGGCAGTTCGTCCACGCGCACGGCCTCGGGTTGCCAGCGGCCCGCCTCCACCGCATCGGCCGCGAGCGCCATGTCGGCCGTGTGCACGAGGCCGATGCCACGATCGGTGTCGAGGTAGAGCCGCCCCTCCTCGTCGAGCAGGCTGGAACGCACCGCCACGGGCTCGCCGTCGTGGGCCTGCACGCCGCCGTCGGGCTGCAGGCGCCAGACCCAGGGCGTGTTCTCCAGCTCCACGTACACGCGCTGCGGGCCGTTCTGAAAAAACCATTGGCCCTGTTCGTCGGCCGCGTAGTTGCGCTGGATGAAGGCAATGAGCTTGTCGTGCCGCAGCAGCGAGCCCTTGCTGCGTGCGAAGGGGCCGGCGGCCTGCACGCGGTCGTCGCGCATGTACCACTGGCCGCGCGCATCCAGCCCCAGCCAGCCGTGGCAGTGCGGCACGTTGGGCCATTTGGCGAGCGCAGCCTTGACGATGTCGTCCATGACGGTGGCCTCAGGTGTGGGCGAGCAGCCAGTGTCCCACCGCCTCGGGCATGGCGCGCACATGGCCCGGCAATCCCCAGGCACCCAGCGGGGCGGCGAAGCCCACGTGGCCGCCGTGCGCCGGTTGCCACAGCGTCACGCGCGGCCCGGCCTCGCGCGCGCTCGGCAGCGAGTGCGCGGGCACGAAGGGGTCGTTGCGCGCATTGACGGCCAGCGCCGGCACGCGGATGCGCGCCAGGTGCGGCTTGGCGGAGGCGCGCGCCCAGTAGTCCTCGGCGTCGCGGAAACCGTGCAGCGGCGCGGTGAAGATGTCGTCGAAGGCGTGCAGGTCGGCCGCTGCGCGCAAAGCCTCGGCGTTGAACAGGCCCGGGTGCTGGGCCAGCTTGTCCAGGGCCTTGGGCTTCATGCTGCGCAGGAACATGCGCGTGTAGATCTGCCGGTTCAGGCCCCGCCCGATGGCGTGGCCGCCCGCCGCGAGGTCCAGCGGCGAGCACACCGCCGCCACCGCCGTCACCACGCCGCCCGCCGCATCGCCGGACTCACCGGCCCAGCGCAGCAGCGCGTTGCCGCCCAGCGAGACGCCCACCGCGACCAATGGGCGCAGCGGGTCGGCCTGGGCGAAGCGGCGCAGGATCCAGTCGATCTCCTCGAAGTCCCCCGAGTGGTAGGCGCGCGGCGCGCGGTTGATCTCGCCCGAGCAGCCGCGAAAGTGCGGCACCGCGTAGGCCAGGCCGCGCTCGGCGGCGAAATCGGCGAAGGCCACGGCGTACTGGCTGGCCGAGGAGCCCTCGAGCCCGTGGAACAGCACCAGCCGCGGCGACTGCGCGTGCGCCGCGTGCGTGGCGTGGTCGACATCGATGAAGTCTCCGTCGGGCGTGGTCCAGCGCTCGCGCCGCCAAAGGGGCGCCGGGCCGAAATGCCGGCGCGCCAGCAGCGCGGGCCAGATGGTCTGCGCGTGCCCGCCGGGCAGCCACCAGGGCGCTCGGTAGGCGGACAGATCGGCCAACAAGGGTTCGGGCTTCAATTCAATGCAGCAAGGGCTTCTGGGCGGACGCCTCGGCCGGCTCGGTGCGCGTGCCCGGGCTCGCGTGGTGCGCGATCAGGCGCCAGCCCTGCGCCGTTTTGATGTAGACGTTGGTGGCGAGCACGAAGGCATGGCGCGGCCCGTCGTCGCCGAGCACGGCCACGCGCTCGACCACGCTGTGCACGGCACAGTGGCCGTCGTCGTGGCGGTGCAGCTTCTCGGGCATGGCCATCACGCTGCCATTGGCGAACATGGCCTCGAAGGTGGCGCGGATGGCCTCGTGCCCCAGCAGGCGCGGGCCACCGGGGTGCACGCAGACGATGTCGTCCTCGTCCGCCCAGCAGGCCATGAGGCGGTCGATGTCGGCGTGTTGCAGGGCGTCGTAGAACGCGGCTTCGGTGTCGTCCGGCGTACCCGGTGGCAGCTTGGGTTTGCGCATGCGCGCATTGTGCCGCCGCGCCACGGGTGCGGGGTATAGTGCCCGCGAACCCGGAACCCCAAGGAGATCCCATGCGTCGCCTGCTCTCGCTGCTGCTGCTCTGCGCCACTGCCGTGCTGGGCGGCTGCGGCTACAACGATTTCCAGCGCCTGGACGAAGAAAGCCGCTCGGCCTGGGCCGAGGTGCTCAACCAGTACCAGCGCCGCGCCGACCTCATCCCCAACATCGTCGCCACCGTGCAGGGCGAGGCCAATTTCGAGCGCGGCACGCTGGAAGCGGTGATCAACGCGCGCGCCAAGGCCACCTCGATCCAGGCCACGCCCGAGCTGCTCAACGACCCCGCGGCGCTGCAGAAATTCCAGGCGGCGCAGGGCGAGCTGGGCAGCGCGCTCAGCCGCCTGATGGTGGTGGTGGAGCAGTACCCCAACCTCAAGGCCAACCAGGGCTTCTCCGACCTGCGCGTGCAGCTCGAGGGCACCGAGAACCGCATCGCCGTGGCGCGCAACCGCTACATCCAGGCCGTGCAGGCCTACAACGTGCTGGCGCGCAGTTTCCCGAGCAACCTCACGGCCATGGTGTTCGGCTACCAGCCCAAGGCCAACTTCACCGTGACCAACGAGGCGCAGATCAGCCAGCCGCCCAAGGTGGACTTCGGCACGCAGAAACCGTAAGGCCGCGCCTGGCCGCACCCTGAACCCCACGCGGCCGCGCCCCCCGTCGATGAGCACCCCCCTGTTGCGCGCGCTGATGGCCCTGGTCCTGGGCCTGGCCACCGCCTTCGCCTGGGCGCAGGGCCTGCAGCCCGTGCCCGAGCTGCGCGCGCGGGCGATGGACCTCACGGGCACGCTGGACGCCGCCACGCTGCAGCGCCTCGAGGAGCGCCTGGCCGGCTTCGAGCGCGAACGCGGCACGCAGATCGTGGTGCTGATGGTGGCGAGCACCGCCCCCGAGGACATCGCCGACTACACCCAGCGCCTGGGCGACGCCTGGAAGATCGGGCGCCGCGACGTGGGCGACGGCCTGCTGTTCGTCATCGCCAAGGACGACCGGCGCATGCGCATCGCGCCGGCCAAGACGCTCGAAGGCGCCATCCCGGACCTGCTGGCGCGCCGCATCCTCGACCAGGCGGTGGCACCCGCCTTGCGGCGCGGCGATTTCGCGGGCGGCATCGACGCCGGGCTCACGCAGATCATGGCCGCCGTGCGCGGCGAGGCGCTGCCGCTGCCCGCCCAGGAGCCGAGCGCCCGCGGCGGCGCCGGCGAATGGACCGATGCCCTGGTGTTTCTGCTGTTCGCCGTGCCCATGGTCGCCGGTTTCATGCGCCGGGCCTTCGGGCGCGGGCTGGGCATCCCGCTCACCGGCGCGGCCACGGGTGTGATCGCCTGGCTGCTCACCTCGGTGCTGTGGGTGGCGGCCGGGGCCGCGGTGCTGGGCATGCTGGTGGCGGTGCTCGCTCGCTTCATGCCGGCGTCGATGCCTTCGTCGCGCGGCCGTGGCGGCCCTTGGGGCGGCAGCGGCGGCTGGGGGGGCGGCGGCTTCGGCGGCGGTCGCGGCGGCTTTGGCGGCGGCGGGGGCTTCAGCTCCGGCGGCGGCGGCAACTTCGGAGGCGGCGGCGCCTCCGGCGGCTGGTGAGGAGGGCCCGGTCATGAACCGCTGGTGGCGCTTGCTCAGACACCGCTGGATGGACCGGCACGACAGCGCGCGCGCCGTGCCCGACGACATGGCCGAACGCCTCACTCGGCGGGTCACGGCCAGCGAGGCGCGCCACACCGGGGAGGTGCGCCTGGTGGTCGAGGCCGCCTTGCCCACCAGCTACCTGCTGCGCATCGGCCCCCGCGAGCCCCTGGCCGCCGTGGTGCGCGACCGCGCCCTCGCCTGGTTCGGCCGCCTGCGGCTGTGGGACACCGAACACAACAACGGCGTGCTGATCTACCTGCTGCTCGCCGAACACGCCATCGAGTTCGTGGCCGACCGCGCGCTGGCGCGCCGGGTGCCGCCCGAGACCTGGCAGGCGATCGTCGACCGGCTGGGCGCGCAATTGCGCGCGGGTGGGTTCGAGGATGGCCTCACGCAGGCGCTGGAGGAGGTGTCGGCGCTGCTGGTGCAGCACTTCCCGTCCGACGCCGCGGCGCCGAGCGAGAACGAGCTGCCCGATGCGGTGCTGCGCGCCTGAGCGCTGCACCGCCCCGCCAGCGCTCGCACCGAAGCGCACCGCGCGGAGGGGACACAGATTCGCGCCGCCGTTCAGCCGCGCCCGCGCGTCAGATTGGTGCGGTTGTTCATCACCACCTGCAGCTCTTGCTGCAGGGCCTTGTTCATCTGGGCGAAGGTCTTGAGCTTGCGCGTGGTGTCGCGCAGCCGGTCGGCCAGGCGCTTGGAAATGGCCAGCAGCAGGCGCGAGCCCAGGCGCGGATCGTCCTTGAGCAGGCGCATCAGCGCGGTGCGCGACAGCACGGCGGCGGCGATGTCGGTGTTGGCCGTGCAGGTGGCCGAGCGCGGCGCCCCGTCGAGCACGCCCATCTCGCCCAGCAGGTGGCCCGGGCCCATCACGTTGACCACCATGCTCTCGTGCAGGCCGGGCAGGTCGCTCTCGACGGCAATGTCGCCTTCCAGCACCAGCAGCATGTAGTCGTTGCCGCGCACCTCGCCCTCGTGAATGATCACGGTGCCGGCCTTGATGAGCTTGGGCTTCATGTAACCCACCACCTTCATCGCGTCCGCGATCGTGAGATCGGCGAGCGCCGTCGGCGTGACCAGCAGCCGGGCGGCGACTTCTTCAGGGGCGAGTTCCGGACTGTCGAAGAGCGAGGACATGCAGCGGGTGGCGCGCGGGGGACGCGGCCATCATAGTGAAGCGCCCGAACGCTGAACAGCGGCGCGGGCAAAAAAAGACCGGCGCAGGGCCGGTCTCTCGCGAAGGGAAGACGTCCTTCACTTCTTCTGGCGGTACTTGCGCAGCGCAGCGATCTGCGCGGCCATGACCGCGAGTTCGGACGTGGCCTTGGCCAGGTCAACGTCGGTCTTGGCGTTCTTCACCGCTTCTTCGGCCTGCTGGCGGGCCGACGAGGCCTTGGCCTCGTCGAGGTCCTTGCCGCGAATGGCGGTGTCGGACAGCACAGTGATGGCGTTGGGCTGCACCTCGAGGATGCCGCCGGCCACGAAGACGAACTCTTCGCCGCCGTCGGCCTTCTCGATGCGCACGGCACCGGGCTTGATGCGGGTGATCAGCGGAATGTGGCCGGGCAGGATGCCGAGCTCACCCGCCTCGCCCGGCAGGGCGACGAATTTGGCCTCGCCCGAGAAGATGGACTCCTCGGCGCTGACCACGTCGACGTGGATGGTGCTCATGGTATTTCCTCAGGCAGGGACCGATCAGCCCGCCGCCAGCTTCTTGGCCTTCTCGAAGGCCTCGTCGATGGTGCCGACCATGTAGAAGGCCTGCTCGGGCAGGTGGTCGCATTCGCCGGCGGTGATCATCTTGAAGCCGCGGATGGTCTCGGCCAGCGGCACGTACTTGCCGGGCGAGCCGGTGAACACCTCGGCCACGTGGAAAGGCTGCGACAGGAAGCGCTGGATCTTGCGAGCGCGGGCCACGGCCAGCTTGTCTTCGGGAGACAGTTCGTCCATGCCCAGGATGGCGATGATGTCGCGCAGCTCCTTGTAGCGCTGCAGCGTGCCCTGCACGGCGCGGGCCGTGCTGTAGTGCTCCTCGCCCACGACCAGCGGATCGAGCTGGCGGCTGGTGGAGTCCAGCGGGTCCACGGCGGGGTAGATACCCAGGGCGGCAATGTCGCGGCTCAGCACCACGGTGGAGTCCAGGTGGGCGAAGGTGGTGGCGGGCGAGGGGTCGGTCAGGTCGTCCGCGGGCACGTACACGGCCTGGATCGAGGTGATGGAGCCCACCTTGGTGGAGGTGATGCGCTCCTGCAGACGGCCCATTTCTTCGGCCAGCGTCGGCTGGTAACCCACGGCGGACGGCATGCGGCCCAGCAGGGCGGACACTTCGGTACCGGCCAGCGTGTAGCGGTAGATGTTGTCCACGAAGAACAGCACGTCGCGGCCTTCGTCGCGGAAGGACTCGGCGATGGTCAGGCCGGTCAGGGCCACGCGCAGGCGGTTGCCCGGGGGCTCGTTCATCTGGCCGTAGACCATGGCCACTTTCGACTCGGCCAGGTCGTCCAGCTTCACGACGCCGGAGTCGGCCATCTCGTGATAGAAGTCGTTGCCCTCGCGGGTGCGCTCACCCACGCCGGCGAACACGGACAGGCCCGAGTGCGCCTTGGCGATGTTGTTGATGAGCTCCATCATGTTCACGGTCTTGCCCACGCCGGCGCCACCGAACAGGCCCACCTTGCCGCCCTTGGCGAAGGGGCAGACCAGGTCGATCACCTTGATGCCGGTCTCCAGCAGTTCCTGCGAGGGCGACAGCTCGTCGTAGGCCGGGGCCTTGCGGTGGATGGAGGCGGTGAGCGTCTGGTCGACGGGACCGCGTTCGTCGATGGGGTTGCCCAGCACGTCCATGATGCGGCCCAGCGTGGCCTTGCCCACGGGCACGGTGATGGGGGCGTTGGTGTTGGTCACCAGCATGCCGCGGCGCAGGCCGTCGGACGAGCCCAGGGCGATGGTGCGCACCACGCCGTCACCGAGCTGCTGCTGGACTTCCAGCGTGAGGGCCGTGCCCTCCATCTTCAGCGCGTCGTACACGCGCGGCATTTGGTCGCGCGGGAATTCCACGTCCACAACGGCGCCGATGCACTGGACGATCTTGCCTTGCACTTGAGACATGATGTTTACCTTCTGTTTTCTCTGGATTCGGAGGGGCGCGGACCTTAGACGGCGGCGGCGCCGGCGACGATCTCGGACAGCTCTTTGGTGATGGCGGCCTGGCGGGTCTTGTTGTAGACGAGCTTGAGCTCGCCGATCACGTTGCCCGCGTTGTCGGTCGCGGCCTTCATGGCCACCATGCGCGCCGCCTGCTCGGACGCCATGTTCTCGGCCACGGCCTGGTAGACCTGGGCCTCGACGTAGCGCAGCAGCAGCTCGTCGATGACGGTGGCCGCGTCGGGTTCGTAGATGTAGTCCCAGTCGCGGCCGCCCGCGCCTTCCTGCAGGTCCTCGGCGGTCAGGGGCAGCAGCTGCTGCACCACGACCTCTTGCCTCATCGTGTTGATGAAGCGGGTGTAGGCCAGGTGCACGCTCTTGATGCGGCCCTCGGTGTAGGCGTCGAGCAGCACCTTGACGGGTCCGATCAGCTTGTCCAGGTGGGGCCGGTCGCCCAGGTTCGTGACGCTGGACACCACCTTGGCGCCGATGCGGTTCATGAAGCCCAGGCCCTTGTTGCCGATGGCCACGATCTCGGCCGACTCACCCGCGGCCTGCAGGGCCTTGAGCTCGTTCGTGAAGGCGCGCAACACGTTGGTGTTGAGGCCGCCACAGAGGCCCTTGTCCGTGGTCACGACGACGAAGCCCGCGGTCTTGGCTTCGTTGGTTTCCATGAACGGGTGCGTGTACTCGGGGTTCGCCTTGCTCAGGTTGCCCGCAATCTGCCGCACCTTCTCGGCGTAAGGCCGGGCCGCACGCATGCGGTCCTGCGCCTTGCGCATCTTGGACACGGAAATCATCTCCATGGCCTTGGTGATCTTCTTCGTCGATTCGAAGTTTTTGATCTTGCCGCGGATTTCCTTGCCTGTAGCCATCGCTGCTCCTGGTTGGCCCTGGGGCGCTCAGTACGTGCCGGTTTTCTTGAACTCGGCGATGGCCGCCGACAGCTGGGCTTCGGCGTCCTTGTCCATGGCCTTGTCGTTCTGCAGCTTGCTCAGCAGCGCGGCGTGCTTGTCCTTCAGGAAGGCGTGCATGCCCGACTCGAAAGCCAGCACCTTCTTCACGTCGACGTCGTCCAGGAAGCCCTTGTTCACCGCGAACAGCGACGCGGCCATCAGGCTGATGGACTGCGGGCTGTACTGGGCCTGCTTGAGCAGTTCGGTCACGCGGGCACCGCGGTCAAGCTGCTTGCGGGTGGCTTCGTCGAGATCGGAGGCGAACTGCGCGAAGGCCGCGAGTTCACGGTACTGCGCGAGGTCGGTACGGATACCGCCGGACAGGCCCTTGATCAGCTTGGTCTGGGCGGCACCACCCACGCGCGACACCGAGATACCCGCGTTGATGGCGGGACGGATGCCGGCGTTGAAGAGGTTGGTTTCCAGGAAGATCTGGCCGTCGGTGATCGAGATCACGTTGGTCGGCACGAACGCCGACACGTCACCGGCTTGCGTCTCGATGATGGGCAGCGCGGTCAGCGAGCCGGTCTTGCCCTTGACTTCACCCTTGGTGAAGGCTTCGACGTAGTCGGCGTTGACGCGCGCGGCGCGCTCGAGCAGGCGGCTGTGCAGATAGAACACGTCGCCCGGGTAGGCTTCACGGCCCGGCGGGCGGCGCAGCAACAGGGAGACCTGACGGTAGGCCACGGCCTGCTTGGACAGGTCGTCGTACACGATGAGGGCGTCCTGGCCGCGGTCGCGGAAGTACTCGCCCATGGTGCAGCCCGAGTAGGCCGACAGGTACTGCATGGCGGCCGACTCGGAAGCCGACGCGGCGACGACGATGGTGTAGTCCATCGCACCGGCCTGCTCGAGGGCGCGCACCACGTTCTTGATCGACGACGCCTTCTGGCCGATGGCGACGTAGATACAGGTCATGTTCTGACCCTTCTGGTTGATGATCGCGTCGATCGCCACGGCGGTCTTGCCGGTCTGGCGGTCGCCGATGATCAGCTCGCGCTGGCCACGGCCGACGGGCACCATGGAGTCGATGGACTTCAGGCCGGTCTGCACCGGCTGGTCGACCGACTGGCGCGCGATCACGCCCGGGGCGACCTTCTCGATCACGTCGGTCAGCTTGGCGTTGATCGGGCCCTTGCCGTCGATGGGCTGACCCAGGGCGTTCACCACGCGGCCCACGAGCTCGGGGCCCACGGGCACCTCCAGGATGCGGCCCGTGCACTTGACGGTGTCGCCTTCGGAGATGTGCTCGTACTCGCCCAGCACCACGGCGCCGACGGAGTCGCGCTCGAGGTTGAGCGCCAGGCCGAAGGAAGGCACGCCGTCCTTGTTGGCCGGGAATTCGAGCATCTCACCCTGCATCACGTCGGACAGGCCGTGCACGCGCACGATGCCGTCGGTGACGGACACCACGGTACCCTGGTTGCGCACGTCGCTGCTGGCCGCCAGGCCCTCGATGCGGGACTTGATCAGTTCGGAAATTTCGGCGGGATTGAGTTGCATGACTCTTTCCTTCTTTCGTTGATTGGTATGCGGCGCGCCCGACGTCCGGCCATCAGGCCGTGAGGGCAACTTTCATCTGTTCCAGGCGGGCCTTGACGGAGGTGTCCAGCACCTCGTCGCCGACCACCACGCGAATGCCGCCGATGAGTTCGGGCTGCACTTGCACCTGCAGGTTGAGCGGGCGGGCGAAGCGCTTCTCGAGCACGGCCGACAGGTCGGCCAGGGCCGAGGGCTCGATCGGGAAGGCGCTGTACACCGTGGCGTCGGCCGAACCCTGCTGGGCGTTCTTGAGCGCGCGGAACTGGGCGGCGATCTCGGGCAGCGCGGCCAGGCGGTCATTGTCGATCACCGTGCGCAGGAAGTTCTGGCCGGCGGTCGGCAGCGGGCTCTTGAGCACGCCACCGATGAGATCGAACACCTGCTGGGGCGTGACCTTGGGGTTGTCGGCGAACTGGCGCAGCCCCGCATCGGCGGCCACGGTGGCCAGGGCGTCAAGCCAGGCCGCCGCGCCGGCGGCATCCTGGCCGCAGGCCTTGAACAGCGCTTCCGCGTACGGGCGGGCAATGGTGGCGATTTCGGCCATGGTCGTCTCGTGTTGGACCGATCAGAGCTCGGTCTTCAGGCGGTTGAGCAGGTCGGCGTGCACGCCGGCGTTGACTTCCTTGCGCAGGATCTGCTCGGCGCCCTTGACGGCCAGCGCGGCCACCTGCTCGCGCAGCGTCTCGCGGGCCTTGACGACCTGCTGCTCGGCTTCCTGGCGCGCGGCGGCCACGATCTTGGCGGCCTCGTCGTTGGCGCGGGCCTTGGCCTCTTCGATGATGGTCTGGGCGCGGCGCTCGGCGTCGGCCAGGCGGGTGGCGGACTCGTTGCGCGACTTGCCCAGCTCCTCTTCGACGCGCTTGTTGGTCGCGGCGAGCTCGGTCTTGGCCTTCTCGGCGGCGGCCAGGCCTTCGGAAATCTTCAGCGCGCGCTCATCGAGGGCCTTTGCGATCGGTGGCCAGATGAACTTCATCGTGAACCAGATCAGGATCGCGAAGACGATGGCCTGCGCAAAGAGGGTTGCATTGATGTTCATCGCAACGCCTTTCTGTGTGGACTAAGGGAAAAACACACCGGCGAACCGGCGGACGGACCGGGGCGGCGGCGGGCGCTGCGCCCGCTCACCGCGATGGCCGCGCCCGCGCGGGGCCGACCAACCGATTTACAGCGTGAAGGGGTTGGCGAAGGCGAACAGCAGGGCGATGGCCACGCCGATCAGGAAGGCCGCGTCGATCAGGCCGGCCAGGATGAACATCTTGGTTTGCAGGTCGTTCATGAGTTCGGGCTGACGGGCCGAAGACTCAAGGAACTTGCCGCCCATCAGCGCGATGCCGATGGAAGCGCCGATGGCGCCCAGACCGACGATGAGGCCGCAAGCCAGAGCGACGAGACCCAGAACGTTTTCCATGATGACTCCTATTGAGATGGAAGTTTGCTGATTGAGAAAAGGAACGAAATTACCCGAGCGCGTCCTGGACGGTCGCGTCAGTGAGCGTCATGCGCCTGCCCCAGGTAGATAAGGGCCAGCATCATGAAGATGAACGCCTGCAAGGTGATGACCAGGATGTGGAACAAGGTCCACACCGTGCCGGCGATCAGGTGTCCGACGAAGAAGAGTCCACCGCCGAGCGAGAGGGTGGCATAGGCCCCCAGCAGCGCGATCAGCATGAACACCAGCTCACCCGCGAACATGTTGCCAAACAACCGCATGCCGTGCGAAACCGTCTTCGCCACGAACTCGATCATTTGCATCAGGAAGTTGACCACGCCCAGCAGCACCGCCCAGAGCGGGTTCTTGCTGGTGCCGAAGGGAGCGGACACCAATTCGTGCGCCCAGCCGCCCAGGCCCTTGATCTTGATGTTGTAGAACAGGCAGAGCAGCAGGACGGAGACGGACAGGCCCAGGGTCGTGGACAGGTCGGCCGTGGGCACCACGCGCAGGTAGTCCTTGAAGCCCATGGCGGGGCCGGCGCTGTGCCAGATCTGGGGAATCAGGTCGACCGGGATCATGTCCATGAAGTTCATCAGGAAGATCCAGACGAACACGGCCAGGGCGAGGGGGGCGATGAGCTTGCGGCTGGTGGCGTTGTGGATGACGGCCTTGGCCTGGTTGTCCACCATTTCGACCAGGATCTCGACGGCGGCCTGGAAGCGGCCCGGCACACCGGCGGTGGACTTGCGCGCGGCCAGCCACAGCACGACGCACATGAGCAGGCCCAGCAGGCTGCTGACGACCACCGAATCCACGTTGATCACGGAGAAGTCGACGATGCTCGACTGCTTGTGGTTCGTCAGGTGAACGAGGTGGTGGCGAATGTATTCGCCCGGGGTCAGAGTGCCTTCAGCAGCCATTTGTGTGCACCAAAACGCGGAGTCAACCGTTTGCGACCGGTCTGCGGGTCTGGAGCAGCACCCCAAACCAGTAGACCTTGAGAACCAACACCAGCCCGATCAGCAGCCCGATCCAGTTCGGCTCGGGCAGGATCCAGACCGCCGCGGCCAGCAGAGCCACCGACAGCAGGACTTTCACGCCCTCCCAGAACAGGAAACCGACCAGCGCGGCCTGCGCAAAGCCCGACGAGAGCCGGGACAAGGCGCTGGAGGTCAATCCGTAGGCCATGAGGGCCGAAGGGATCGCCACCGTTGCCGCGCCGTACAGGACCGACACCGCGACAGAGGCCCGCTGCGTGAGCAACGCGGCAACCGCGGCGGCGAGCAGCCCCACCAGCCACTGCACCCCCACCAGCCGCCAGAGCGATAGCCCCGGCTGGCTGGCGCGCCATTGCCGCGCTTCCTCGCGCGTCAATGGCTTGAATTCGGGTTCTTGCGCCCCATCTCCGAGGTCATCGGTCAAGGGCGGCGTCGGCTTGGCAGTCAGCATGGGTCGACAACGCGGTTGACGGAGAGATGACGGACCGGTCAGGTTCGCAAAGCCATTGATTATACGTAGAAACCCGATGGGCCAGTCAAGGCTGGGGGGCGGTCGCGCGCGGGCGAAAACACCCAGCCGGATAATCCCCTCATGAACCCTCCCCTGCCCGATTCGCTCTGCTTTCTCAACGGCGACTACAGCGCCCTGCGCGACGCGCGCATCAGCGTGCTCGATCGCGGCTTCATCTTCGGTGACGGCGTCTACGAGGTGCTGCCGGCCTACGGCGGACGGATCTTCCGCTTCACCGAGCACATGGACCGGCTGGACCGCTCGCTGCGCGAGCTGCGCATCGCCAACCCGCACACGCGCGACGAGTGGCTGGCGATCGCGCGTCGGCTGATCGCCGACCGCCAGGCCGCGGGCGTGGTCAACCAGCTGATCTACCTGCAGGTCACGCGCGGCGTGGCGCCGCGCGACCACGTGATGGTGCCGGGGCTGACGCCCACGGTGTTCGTGATGGCCGGCGAGATGAAGCTGCCCAGCCCCGAGCAGCGCGCCAAAGGCGTGGCCTGCGTGACGGCCGACGACTTCCGCTGGCAGAAGGCCCATATCAAAAGCACCAGCCTGCTGGGCGCGGTCTTCGCACGCCAGATCAGCGCCGACGCCGGCGCGCTGGAGACCGTGATGTTCCGCGACGGCTTCCTCAGCGAGGCCGCGGCCAGCAACGTCTGGGTGGTGAAGAACGGCACCGTGATGGGGCCGCCCAAGGACCACCTGGTGCTGGAAGGCATCCGCTACGGCCTGATCGAGTCGATCTGCCGCGACAACGGCATCCCCTTCGAGCTGCGCCGCGTGTCGCGCGACGAGGTGCTGGCCGCCGACGAGCTGCTGCTGTCCTCGGCCACCAAGGAGGTGCTGCCCATCACCACGCTCGACGGCCGCCCCGTGGGCAACGGCCAGCCCGGTCCGGTGGGCGCGCGCCTGCTGGCCGCCTACCAGCGCGCCGTGGCCGAGCAATCCCTCTGAGGCCACGCCATGCACACGCCCCCCGACATCCCGCCCGAGCAGTCGCTCATCACCTACCCCACCCATTTCCCGATCAAGGTGATGGGCGACAACGTCGAGGGCTTCGCCGAGGCCATCATCGAGTTGGTGCGCAACTTCGACCCGTCCTTCGACGCCGCCACGCTGGAGCGCCGGCCCAGCAAGGCCGGCAACTACATGGGCCTGACGGTGGCCGTGTTCGTCACCAGCCGCGACCAGCTCGACGAGGTCTACCGCACCCTGACCACGCACCCCATGGTCAAGGTCGTGCTCTGATTCCATGGACGTGCGCTGGCTCGGCCGGGCCGCCTACCGGCCCACCTACGAAGCCATGCAGGCCTTCACCGCCGCACGCGTGTCCGACACGCCCGATCAGCTCTGGGTCTGCGAGCACCCACCGGTGTTCACGCAAGGCCTGGCCGGGCACGAAGACCACCTGCTCGCGCCCGGCGGCATCGAGGTGGTGGCCACCAACCGCGGCGGCCAGGTCACTTACCACGGCCCGGGCCAGGTGGTGGCCTATCCGCTGATCGACCTGCAGCGCGCCGGCTACTTCGTCAAGGAATACGTCTACCGCATCGAAGAGGCGGTGATCCGCACGCTGGACCATTTCGGCGTCACCGGCCACCGCGTGGCCGGCGCGCCCGGCATCTACGTGCGGCTGGACGACCCGCGCGGCCACGCGCGGCTGCCGCAGGCGCCCGCGCGGCGCGAACCCGGCAGTCCGCCGCCCGCGCCCGACTTCACCGGCCTGGGCAAGATCGCGGCGCTGGGCATCAAGGTGAGCCGGCACTGCACCTACCACGGCGTGGCCCTGAACGTGGCCATGGACCTGCAACCCTTCCGCCGTATCAACCCGTGCGGCTACGCCGGGCTGGAAACGGTGGACCTTTCTACAATCGGCGTCCCCGTCACCTGGGACGACGCGGCCGCCGTCCTGAGCCAGAAGCTCGGCGCACTGCTGGCGCCCTGAGCCCATCGCCCCCCTTTGCCATGAGCACGACCTACGATCCCACCGCCAAGCAGAAAAGCCAGGCCAAGACCGCGCGCATCCCCATCAAGATCGTGCCGGCCGAGACGCTCAAGAAGCCGGAGTGGATCCGCGTCAAGGCGGGCAGTCCGAGCACCCGCTTCTACGAGATCAAGGACATCCTGCGCAGCAACAAGCTGGTGACGGTGTGCGAGGAGGCCAGCTGCCCCAACATCGGCGAGTGCTTCGGCAAGGGCACGGCCACCTTCATGATCATGGGCGACAAGTGCACGCGGCGCTGCCCGTTCTGCGACGTCGGCCACGGCCGCCCCGATCCGCTGGACGCCGACGAGCCGCTCAACCTCGCCAAGACCATCGCGCAACTCCAGCTCAAGTACGTGGTGATCACCAGCGTGGACCGCGACGACCTGCGCGACGGCGGCGCGGGCCATTTCGTCGAGTGCATCCGCAAGACGCGCGAACTCTCCCCCCAGACCACCATCGAGGTGCTGGTGCCCGACTTCCGCGGCCGCGACGACCGCGCGCTGGACATCCTGAAGGCCGCGCCGCCCGACGTGATGAACCACAACCTGGAGACCGTGCCGCGCCTGTACAAGGAAGCGCGCCCGGGCTCGGACTACGCCTTCAGCCTGAACCTGCTCAAGAAGTTCAAGGCCCTGTTCCCGAACGTGCCGACCAAGAGCGGCATCATGGTCGGCCTGGGCGAGACCGACGAGGAGATCCTGCAGGTGATGCAGGACATGCGCGAGCACGGCATCGACATGCTCACCATCGGGCAGTACCTGTCGCCCAGCGGCCACCACCTGCCGGTGCGCCGCTACGTGCACCCCGACACCTTCAAGATGTTCGAGGCCAAGGCCTACGAGATGGGCTTCACCCACGCCGCCGTGGGCGCCATGGTGCGCAGCAGCTACCACGCCGACCAGCAGGCCCACGGCGTGCTGGAAGCGCTGGCGGCGCCGGCGTCCGCCGGCCCGCGCTGAGCGCCCGGCCCGCTCAGCGGGCCTCGGCCAGCAGCGCCTCGATGCGCGCGCCGGCCACCAAGACCGCGGCGTCCTGGAAGCGCGGCCCCACCACCTGCACGCCGAAGGGCGCGCCCTCGGCGTCGGCGCCCAGCGGCAGGCTCAGCGCCGGCTGCTGCGTGAGGTTGAACGGGTAGGTGAAACCGCCCACGGCCTCGAACCAGGGCCCGGCGCCCACCTCGCCCAGCGGCGGCGCCGCGCCTGGCGTGGCCGGCGTGATCAGCAGGTCGACGTCGGCGAAGCGCTGCGCCAGCGCACCGCTCCAGGTGCGCAGCCGGGCGCGGGCGCGGGCCAACTCGGCCGGCGCCTGCGCGGCGCCCTGCCCGTACGCGTCGCGCAGGCCCGGCGAGAGGCGTTCGCGTTGCGCCTCGGTCCAGTCCACGAAGGACTCATGGATGCGCGACAGCCACACGCGCCACATGTCCTCGGCGCGCTCACTCGCGGCCTCGGGCCAGTGGATCAGCGTGTGGCCCGCGCCGGCCAGGCGCTCCACCAGCGCCGCCACGGCCTCGGCCACGGCCGGCTGGACGGCCCGCGACGAGCCCAGCGACAGCGTCCAGGCCACGCGCAGGGCGCGCGCGGGCGGCGCCTCGGTCCGCGCGAACAGCGAAGAAGGGTCGCGCGCGTCGGCTTGCGACAGCACGCGCATGGCCAGGGCGCAGTCGGCCACCGAGCGCGTGAACGTGCCCAGGTGCGCGAACTCGGCGAAGGCGCTGGCCGGCGCCAGCGGGATGGCGCCGAAGCTGGGCTTGAAACCCACCGTGCCGCTCCACGACGCGGGCAGGCGCACCGAGCCGCCGGCGTCGCTGCCCAGGGCCAGCGGCCCCCACCCTGCGGCTACCTGCGCGGCCGCCCCGCTGCTGGAGCCGCCGATCTCGCGGTCCGGCGCCGCAGGGTTGCGGGTGGTGCCGGCCTGCGGGTTCGACGAGCCCACGGTCCAGCCGAACTCGGTGGTGGTGGTCTTGCCGAACAGCACCGCGCCGCCCGCGCGCAGCGGCGCCACACCGGGCGCGTCCTGCGGCACAGGGTCGTCGCTGCCGCTCAGCGAGCCGCGCCGCGTGGGCCAGCCGGCCACGTTCACGAGGTCCTTGATGGAGACCGGCACGCCGTCCAGCACCGACAGGGGCCGGCCCTCTTGCCAGCGCCGGCCCGAGGCCTCGGCCTCGCGCGCGGCCGCCGCGCGGTCGAGCAGGCAGAAGGCGTTGATGCCGCGCGCGTCGGCCTCGATGGCGTCGAACAGCTGGTCCAGCGCCTGCAGCGGGTGCAGGCGGCCGTCGCGGTAGGCCGCGGTCAGCCCGGCGATGTCCAGGGACAGGGCGTCGACGGCCATCAGGGCGCCGCCTTGAAGGTTTCGAACTCGACGTTGTAGTACGCGCCGTCCTGCTTCTCGAAGCGGCGGATGTACTGGTCATGCACCACGTCGCGGCTGCTCTTGTCGATGGTCAGGCTGCCGCGCGGGCTGTCGATCTTCAACCCGGCCAGCGCGGCGATCAGCGTCGGCCCGTCGGCCTTGCCGCCGGTCTTGGCCAGCGCCGCGTACAGCGCGGCCATGCCGTCGTAGGCGGCCACGCCCATGATGGTGGGGCGCGACTTCGGGTCGCGCTGGGCCTTGAACTCGCGCACGAAGCGCTCGTTCAGCGCCGACTTGTGGTGCATGGAATAGGGGTACACGGTGGTGATGCCCACGCCGCGCTCGCCGATCGCCTCGACCAGGGCCTCGTCGACGATGTCGCCGGTGCCGATGAGCTGGATGCCGGCCTCGGGCAGGCCCTTGTCGCGGTACTCCTTGATGAAGGCCGGCGCCACGTCGCCGCCGTTGACGAAGGAGAACAGCACGTCGGGCCGGGCGTCCTTCACGCGCTGCATGTAGGGCGCGAAGTCCAGCGTCATGAGCGGCGTGCGCACGCTGCCCACGATCTCGCCGCCGGCCTTCTTGAAGGCCGCGATGAAGGCCGCCTCGGCGTCGTGGCCTGGCGAGTAGTCGGCCACGATCACATAGGCCTTCTTCGCGCCCTGCTGGATGGCCCATTGCGCGATCGGCGGCACCGTCTCGGGGTAGTGGAAGGAGGTGCGCACCATGTAGGGCGACTTGGCGGTGAGCCCGCCGGCAGCCGCGTTCATGACGATCATGGGCACCTTGGCCTGGGTGGCGATCGGCGCCACCGCCAGCGCGTTCGGCGTGAAGCCGAAGCCCGCGAGCACGTTCACCTTCTCGCGCACCACCAGCTCGGTGGCGATGCGCTTGGCCGCGTCGGGGTTGGGCCCGCCCACGTCCTTGATCACCACCTCCACGCGCTTGCCGGCCACGCTGTCGCCGTGCATCTTCTGGTAGGCCCGTATGCCGGCCTGCATCTGCTTGCCGAATTCGGCGAAGGGGCCGGACATCTCGGCGATGACGCCGACGCGCACGGTGTCCTGGGCGAAGGCCGCTGGCGCGGCCACCAGGCCCAGGGCGACGAGTGCGCCACCGAGGGCTTTCTGGAAGGGAAATGGCATGACAGGTGTCCTCATGGGGGGTTGAACCGGGCGCCTCGGCGCCCGCGATGGGATCGGGGGATCAGGCGGGTTCGGCGATGCCCACGCCCAGCAGGCCTTCGAGCAGGGCCGCGTCCTGGGCCAGCGCCGCGCTCGGCCCCGCGTGCACCACGGTGCCGCGCTCCAGCACGATGGCCTGGTGCGTCATCTCCAGCGCCAGCACAGGGTGCTGTTCCACGACGATGGACGCCAGGCCTTCCTGCTCGCAGAGCCGGCGGATCGAGACCGCCAGCTCCTCCACGACGATGGGCGCCAGGCCTTCCATGGGCTCGTCCAGCAGCAGCAGGCGCGGGTTGGTCATCAGCGCGCGGCCGATGGCCAGCATCTGCTGCTCGCCGCCCGAGAGCTGGTTGCCGTAGTTGCCGCGCCGCTCGCGCAGACGCGGGAACAGCGCGTAGACGCGCTGCAGGTTCCACGGCCCCTTGGTGGCGATCACCGTGAGGTTCTCCTCCACCGTGAGCGAGGGAAAGACCTCGCGCTCCTGCGGCACCCAGCCCAGGCCGGCGCCGGCGCGGCGGTGCGAGGGCCAGCGCGTGATGTCCTGCCCGGCCCAGCGCACGGCGCCGCGCATCACGCGCGTATTGCCCATCAGGGTTTCGAGCAGCGAGGTCTTGCCCACGCCGTTGCGGCCCAGCACGGCGAGGCTCTGCCCCTCGTCGAGCGAGAAGTCCAGTTCGTGCAGCACGATGGCGTTGCCGTAGCCGGCCACCACCCGGTCGAAAGCCAGCAGCTCAGCCATGCGACACCTCCGCGGGGATGGCGCGCGTGGCCTTCGTGTGGGACTGGCCGAGGTAGACCTCGCGCACGCGCGGGTCGCGGCCGATTTCGGCCGGCGTGCCCTCGGTGAGCACCTGCCCCGTGACCAGCACCGAGATGCGGCGCGCGAAGCGAAAGACCAGTTTCATGTCGTGTTCGATGAAGAGGACGCTGATGTCCGACGGCAGCGCGGCGATGACCTCGAAGAGCTCGCCGCTCTCGTCCTCCGGCACGCCGGCGGCCGGCTCGTCGAGCAGCAGGATGCGCGGCCTGGCCGCCATGGCCAGCGCGATCTCCAGCAGGCGCTGCTTGCCGTAGGGCAGCTCGGCCACCGGTACCTCGGCCAGCGCGTCGAGCTTCAGGCGCCCGAGCAGCTCGTGCGCCTCCGCGTAGACGGCGACATGCCGCTTGAGCGGGCGCCACCACACGGCGCCCAAGCCCTCGCGTTCGCTGATCGCCAGCACCACCGAGCTCAGCGGCGTGAGGCTGGGGAACAGGGTGTTGATCTGGAAGGTGCGGGCCAGGCCGCGGCGCGCGCGCCGGTCGGCCGACAGCGCGGTCACGTCCTCGCCGTTCATGAGCACGCGGCCGGCCGAGGGCTTGTAGATGCCGGTGAGCAGGTTGATCAGCGTGGTCTTGCCGGCGCCGTTGGGGCCGATCAGGGCCTGGCGCGCGCCAGGCTCCAGCGACAGGCTGACATCGCTCACCGCGCGGAAGGCACCGAAGGAGATGCCCAGGCCATGGGTCTGCAGGGCGGGCGTATTCATCGGGCGGCCTCCCGGGTCTGGAACAGGCGCGAGAGCGCGCCCATGAGGCCGCCGCGGCCCAGCAGCACCGCCGCGATGAGGAAGAGACCCAGCCAGAACTGCCAGTACTGCGGGTTCATGTCGGCGAACCAGTCGTGCACCAGCATGTAGACGATGGCGCCGACCAGGCCGCCGTAGAGCCGCCCCGTGCCGCCCAGCACCAGGATGATCAGGATCTCGGCCGAGCGGTTGAAGCCAATCGATTCGATGCCGACGAACTGCGTGGTCTGCGCCAGCAGCGCGCCCGCGATGCCGGCCACGCCGGCCGACAGCGCGTAGGCCAGGCGCAGGCGCGCGTCCACCGGCGAGCCGATGGCCAGCATGCGCTTGCGGCTGTCGTGGATGCCGCGCAGCGCCAGACCGAAGGGCGAGCGCAGGATCAGCCGCACGCCCAGGAAGACCAGCAGCACCATGCAGAAGGCGTAGACGAAGGCGGTCTGGCCGAACAGGTCGAACTCGAAGCGGCCGAACAGCGGCTGCACCACCATGCCCTGCAGGCCGTCGGTGCCGCCGGTGATGCCCGAGAGCCGGTTCGCCAGCTCGGCCAGCAGCATGCACACGCCGATGGTGATCATCAGCCGCGCCAGGTCGGTTCCACGCACCACCAGGGTGCTGAGCAGGTAGCCGAGCGCCACGCAGACCAGCAGCGCCACCAGCAGGCCCGAGAAGGGCTCGCCCCAGCCGTGCTTGGCCAGCAGGCCGGCCGCGTAGGCGCCCGCGCCGAAGAAGGCCGCGTGGCCCACGGTGAGGATGCCGGCGTAGCCCAGGGCCATGTCCAGCGACACGGCGAACAGGCCGAAGATGAGGATCTGGCTCATCAGGCTCAGGTGCTCGGGCAGCAGGAAGTAGCACGAGGCCAGGGCCAGCCAGAAGAACACCTCGGCCGCGCGCAGCTGCGCGGGCTTCAGGACGATGGGCTTCATGCCAGGCCCTTTCGCGGGACGATCCCGTTGGGTCGCACGAGCAGCATGACGATCATGACCACGTAGATGAGGAAGGCGCCCGCCTCGGGCAGGTAGTACTTGCCGGCCACGTCCACGATGCCCACCATCAGCGCGGCCACGAAGGGACCGGTGATGGTGCCGGCGCCGCCGACGCAGACCACGATGAGGAAGTACACGAGGTACTTCAGCGGAAAGCTGGGCTCCAGCCCCAGCATGCCCAGGCTGAGCGCGCCGCCCAGGCCCGCCAGGCCGCAGCCCAGCGAGAAGGTGAGGAAGAACAGGCGCTGCACCGGAATGCCGGTGCCGGCGGCCACGCGCTGGTTGTCCACCGCCGCGCGCACCATGGCGCCGTAGCGGGTGCGCCCCAGGCCCAGCAGCAGCGCCGCGAGCACCAGCAGGCCGCAGACGATGAGGAACAGGCGGTAGCGGCTCACCTCCAGCCCCAACAGGGACAGGCGGCCGTCGAGGGACTCGGGCAGCGTGAACGGCTGCATCGTGGGGCCGAAGAACCAGGTGAAGGCCGCCACCGACACGAACACGATGCCGATGGACAGCAGCACCTGGTCGAGCGGGTGCGCCTTGTACAGCCGCCGGTAGAGCAGCGCCTCGAACAGCGCGCCCACCAGCGCCGCGGCGACGAAGGCCGCCGCGAGCGCGGGGTAGAAACCCAGGCCGTAGCGGTTCATCAGCAGGGCCGCCGCGTAGCCACCCACCATGGCGAAACTGCCGTGGGCCAGGTTCACGAAGTTCATCAGGCCCATCGTGATGGACAGGCCCACTGCTATGAGGAACAGGAGCATGCCGTAGGCCACTCCATCGAAGATCACGATCGCCATGGGGATCCGTTCACAAGGCCGCCGGGCGCCCGTTCAAGGGGCGGCCTTGGCCGGGTCCTTCACGCGCTCGAACTGGTCGAACTCCACGTTGACGAGCTCGCCGTTCACGCGCTCGGTCTTGCGGATGTAGACGGTCTGCACAATGTCGCGCGTGGCGGCGTCGATCTCCACCGGGCCGCGCGGGCTCTCGAACTGCAGGCCCTTGAGGGCCTCCATGACCTTCTCGCCGCGGGTGTCGCCCTGGGTCTTGGCCAGCGCGGCCTCGATGGCCGAGAGCGCGTCGTAGGCCGAGACGGCGAAGTAGCTCGGGCGCATGGCCTTGCCGAACTGGGCCTCGAAGTCCTTCACGAACTTCTGGTTCTTGGCCGAGGGGTGCGCGTAGGAGTAGTGGTGGCTGGTGACCAGGCCCAGGGCCACGTCGCCGGTGGCGTCGAGGTAGCTGTCGTCGGTGGCTTCGCCGGTGGCGAAGAGCTGGATGCCGGCGGCTTCCATGCCGCGTTCCTTCCACACCTTCAGGAAGGCCGGCGGCATCACGCCCGAGGGGAAGAAGAAGAACACCGCCTGCGGCTTGGCGTCCTTGATGCGCTGCACGTAGGCCGAGAAGTCGGGGTTGTTCATGGGCGTGCGCAGCTCGCCGGCGATCTGGCCGCCACCGGCCGTGAAGGCCTTCTTGAACGCGGTCTCGGCATCGACGCCCGAGGCGTAGTCGGCAACCACCGTATAGACGTTGTTCACGCCCTTGCGCAGCAGCCAGCGGGCCATCGGGTCCGACACCTGCTGCACCGTGAACGAGACGCGCGCGATGTAGGGCGAGCTGGTGGTGATGGCCGAGGACGAGGCGTTGGCCACGATGGTAGGCACCTTGGCCTGGGTGGCGATGGGCGCGACGGCGTAGGCGTTGGGGCTGAAATCCAGGCCGGTGATGAAGCTCACCTTGTCGCGCACCACCAGCTCCTGCGCAAAACGCTTGGCCGCGTCGGGCGCCGGGCCGGCGGTGTCCTTCTTGACGATCTGCACCGGGCGGCCGGCGATCTGGCCGTTGCGCTCCTTGAGGAAGAGCGCGATCCCGGCGTCGAACTGGCGACCGTAGTCGGCGTAGGGACCGGAGTAGGTGGCGATCAGGCCGATGCGCAGCGGCTCGGCGGCCTGCGCGGCCCCGAGCGCGCCCAGGGCGCCGAGGCCGGCCAGACCGAGTGCGGCGATGGCTTGTCGTTTGGTGAGGGTCATGGTGGGGCTCCGTGAGGAAGGGATGAATGCAAAAGGGGTTCAGGCCGCAGCGCTCTGCGCCGCCATGGCGGCCTTGAGATCGCTGTCCGGGTCGGCCAGGACCTGCGGCGACAGGCGCGCGCCCGCCGCGATGAGCTGGCGGCTCAGCAGGTGTTCGCCGGGGCGGTTGACACTGTGCGCGGCCGCGACCGCGCCGTCGCGCAGGTAGAAGACGCTGAAGCGCCCGCTGGCGGGCTCGCCGCGCAGCACGGCCTCGTCGTCGGCCCGGGCCACGCCGGCCATCTGGAACTTGAGGTCGAACTGGTCGCTCCAGAACCAGGGCACGGCGGTGTTCGGGCGGGGCTGGCCGACCAGCAGGCTGGCGGCGGCGCGCGCGCCGTCGGTGGCGGCCTGGATGGATTCGTGCCGCACGCGCGGCGCGCCGGGCGAGGGCGCCACGGCGGCCACGTCGCCGGCCGCCAGCACGCCCTCGGCCGAGGTGCGGCCCAGCGGGTCGGTGACGATGCCGTTGTCCACCGTCAGGCCGGCGTCGCGCGCGAGTTCGCTGTTGGGCCAGACGCCAATGCCCAGCACCACCAGATCGCAGTCGATGCGTTGGCCATCGGCCAGCTCGACGGCGGCCACGCGGCCATTGGCGCCCAGCAGACCGCGCACGCCGCGCCCGGTCAGCACCCGCACGCCGCGCTGGCGGTGCGCGTCTTCCACGAAGGCCGCCATGCGCTCGGGCAGGCTGCGCGCCAGCAGGCGCGGCTGGGTCTCGACCACGCAGACCTCGGCACCGCGCGCGCGCAGCGCGGCCGCCACCTCCAGGCCGATGAAGCCGCCGCCGATCACGCAGACCGAGCGCGCGGATGCGGCGGCCTCGGCCACGCGCAGCGCGTCGTCCAGGGTGCGCAAAGGCAGCACGCCGTCCAGTTCGGCGCCGGGCAGCGGCAGGGCGCGGGCGCGCGCGCCGGTGGTGAGCGCCAGCCAGCCGTGCTCGAGCACGCTGCCGTCGTCCAGCGTGAGGCGGCGCGCCGCCAGGTCCAGCGCGGCGACGCGGCGGCCCAGGCAGAGCCCGATGCGCTTCTGGGCATAGAACTCGGGCGCGCGCAGCCAGAGCTGGTCCACCGTGGCTTTGCCGGTGAGCAGGCCCTTGGACAGTGGCGGGCGCTGGTAGGGCGGGTGTGGCTCGTCGCCGACGATGAGGATGTCCTCCTCGAAACCCAGCTCGCGCGCGCTGCTGGCGAGCTGCAATCCGGCGTAGGAGGCGCCGACGATGACCAGGGGCCGGGTCGTTGTGCTGCGGGTCATGGGCTCACTCCGGTTCGGGGGTATCGGGGCGCCGCATTGTATGCAAGTGAATTCATCAAGCCAACACAGTCAGGCAATCAGGCGACAAGCGCGAAATATCCAATGAAAAATAAAGGGTTAACCCGAATCAAACAGGCACCAATTTGGAGCAATCGATGGACTTTTGAGATCAATGTCAAATCATTGCATGCAGCTTGCATGCCAACCAATCGTCATGGCGTGCATTCGTGGCCGGCTCTCCTAGAATTCCCCGCCCGCATCCCCTGTTCAACCGCATGGACTCCCAACAATCCCGCGTGCTGGTGCAGCTGCGCGACCTGATCCTCAAAGGCGAGTTCGTGCCGGGCGAGCGCCTGGCCGAGATCCCGCTGGCCGAGAAGCTCGGCGCCTCGCGCACGCCGGTGCGCCTGGCGCTGGCCAGCCTGGAACACGAAGGCCTGATCGAGCCTTCGCCGACGGGGGGCTACCAGATGCGCCGCTTCACCTCGCAGCAGATCGCGGACGCGATCCGCGTGCGCGGCCTCATCGAGGGTTTTGCCGCCCGCCTGCTGGCCGAGGAAGGCGCGCCGCGCCAGCTGCTGCGCGAGCTGCACGAATGCCTGGAGCGCGGCGACCAGACGGTCAACAAACCGACCATGGAGCTGGACGACTACACGGCCTACGTCGAGGCCAACGACCGCTTCCACCAGCTCATCATGGACGGCTGCGGCAACTCGGTGCTGCGCCGGATCATGGACATGCTGGACGCCATGCCCTTCGCCTCGCCCAGCTCCATGCTGCCCATGCAGTCGTCCATGGAGGAGGGCCAGCAGTGGATGCGCCTGGCCCAGCGCACGCACCACGCCATGGTGCAGGCCATCGAGCGCGGCCAGGGCTCGCGCGCCCAGGCCCTGGGCGAGGAGCATGTGGAGATCGCGCGCATGAACCTGGACTACGCGCTGGAGCGGCCCGAACTCGCCACGCGGCTGATGCCCGGCATGCGGCTGGTGGCCACCAAGAACAAGGCCTGAGGACACCCCCATGGGCCGCACCGCCCCCGCCCACGACCACCTGAGCGTGCGCGCCTACGGCGCCTCGCACGGCTGCCACGACCACGGGCATTTCCAGATCCTGGTCGGCCTGGAGGGCGCGCTCGAACTGGAGATCGCGGGCCGCGGGCAGCGCATCGCCGCGGGCGACGGCTGCGTCGTGCCGCCTGGCGAGCGCCACGACTTCGAGGCGCGCCAGGGCGCGCGCTGCCTGGTGCTGGACAGCCACGCCAGCGACTGGGCCCTGGCCATGGCCGGGCCCACGGCCGCCACGCAGGCGCTCGCGCGCTACCTCGCCGAGGCCTGCGCGCGTGGCCTGCCCCGCGCCCTGGCCCTGGGCCCCACCCTGCTGCTGGAGAGCTGGCTGCCCGAGGGCAGCGCGCCCCGGCGCGCGCGCCGCGCGATCGACTGGTCCGCGCTGGCCGACTGGGCGCGCACACGCTGGGCGCACGAGGCCATCGAGGTGGCCGATCTGGCCGCTCGCGCGCACCTGAGCCCGGCGCAGTTCGCCGCCCGCTGTCGCGAGGAGCTGGGCCTGAGCACGCAGCGCTGGCTGCGCGGGCTGCAGCTCGAGCAGGCGCGCCGGCTGCGCGCCCAGGGCCTGCCCGTGGCCGAGGCCGCGCGGCGCAGTGGCTACCGCTCGCCCTCGGCGCTCACGGCGGCGCTGCGCCGCCGCGCCTGAGCCGCGCCGCGCGACGATGGACCCGCGCCGCGCGACGGCGCGCCGCGCGATGATCGCGGGATGCGTTCCGCCAACCTGCTCGCCCTGGGCGCGATCGCGCTGTGGGCCTCGCTCGCCGCGCTCGGCGTGGCCCTCTCGCACGTGCCGCCCTTTCTGCTGACCGGCCTGGGCCTGCTCGTCGGCAGCCTGATCGCCTTGCCGCTGTCGCGCTTCGACCTGCGCCGCTGGCGCGTGCCACCGAGCACGCTGGCGCTGGGCATCTACGGCCTGTTCGGTTTTCACTTCCTGCTGTTCATCGCGCTGCGCCACGCGCCTCCGGTGCAGGCCAACCTCATCAACTACCTCTGGCCATTAGGCATCGTGGTGATGGCGCCGCTGATCCTGCCGGGCGTGGGCCTGGGCGCGCGCCACCTGAGCGCCGCGCTGATCGGTTTCGCGGGCGCCGCCCTGGCCATCCTCGGCCGCGCCGAGGATGGCGCCGGCACCGCCTGGTCCTGGGGGTACCTGCCGGCGCTGGGCTCGGCGTTCATCTGGGCCACCTACTCGCTGCTCACCAAGCGCGTGGCGCCCTTCCCCACCGCCGCCATCGGAGGCTTCGCCGCGGCCTCGGGCGTGTTGTCGCTGCTGTGCCACGCGGCACTGGAGCCCTCGGTGGCGCTGTCGGCTCGGGATGGGGCGCTGATCGCGCTGCTGGGCCTGGGCCCATTGGGCGGCGCCTTCTTCCTGTGGGACGCGGCACTCAAGCGCGGCGACGCCCGTCAGATCGGCGTGCTGAGCTTTCTCACGCCGCTGCTGTCGACCTGCACTTTGCTGGCGGTGCGCGGCGAATGGCCCAGTGCCTCGGTGCTGGTGGCGGCCGCCATGATTGTGGGCGCGGCGGTATTGGCCACGCGCGCGCGCTGAGACCGCCTCAGTCGACCAGCAGCGCGGCCGGGTCGTCGGACTGCAGCACGGTCTGCGCCCAGGCGGCCAGCTTGCCCGTGTCGCTGCGCAGGATCTGCTGCTTGACCGCGAGGATGCGCGAGGGGTGCATGGAGAAGCTGCGCAGCCCCAGGCCCAGCAGCAGGCGCGTGAGCGTCACGTCGCCCGCCATCTCGCCACACACGCTCACGCCCTTGCCCTGGGCGCGCGCCTGCGCGATGGTGCTGGCCACCAGCTGCAGGACCGCCGGGTGCAGCGGGTCGTACAGGTGCGACACGGCCTCGTCGGCGCGGTCGATGGCCAGGGTGTACTGGATCAGGTCGTTGGTGCCGATCGACAGGAAGTCGAAGTGGCGCAGGAACAGCGGGATGGTCAGCGCCGCTGCGGGCACCTCGATCATGGCGCCGAGCCGCACCTCGCCGAAGGGCACGTCGGCCACGGTGAGCTGGTCGCGCGCGCGGTTCACCAGGGCCAGGGTCTGGCGGATCTCGCTCGCGTGCGCGAGCATGGGAATGAGCAGGTTGACCGGTCCGTGCGCGGCCGCGCGCAGGATGGCACGCAGCTGCTCGAGGAACATGGCCGGGTCGGCCAGGCTCCAGCGGATGGCGCGCAGGCCCAGGGACGGGTTGAGGTGGTCATCGCCGCGCGCGGCGCTGCGGTCCAGCGGCTTGTCGGCGCCCACGTCCACGGTGCGGATGGTGACCGGCAGGCCCTGCATGCCCTCGACGGCGCGGCGGTAGGCGCGGTACTGCTCCTCCTCGTCGGGCAGGCGGCCGTTGCGGCCCATAAAGAGGAACTCGCTGCGGAACAGGCCCACGCCAGCGGCACCGGCCTTGAGCGCGCCCACCACGTCGTCGGGCTGCTCGATGTTGGCCAGCAGCTCGATCTTCTGGCCGTCGAGCGTGACGGCCGGCGTGTTCTTCAGCCGGGAGAGCTTCTCGCGCTCGACCTCGCCCTGGCGTTGCTTGTAGCCGTACTCGGCCAGCACGATGGGCGACGGATCGACCACCACCACGCCGGCGTCGCCGTCGATCACCACCCAGTCGTCCTGGCGGATCAGGTGGCTGGCCGAGCGCGCACCGACCACGGCCGGGATGTCCAGGCTGCGCGCCACGATGGCGGTGTGGCTGGTCTTGCCGCCGACGTCGGTGACGAAGCCGGCGAACACGCTCTGCTTGAACTGCAGCATGTCGGCCGGCGAGAGGTCGTGCGCAATCAGCACCAGCGGCTCGTCCGCGCTCGCGCGCGCGGCCGCGACGGTGGGCGCGGCGATCGGCGTGGCCTGGCCGCGCATCACGCGCAGCATGCGGTCCACCAGTTGCTCCAGGTCGGCCTTGCGCTCGCGCAGGTACGGGTCCTCCATCTCGTCGAACTGGCGCGAGATGACCTCCAGCTGCGTGGTCAGTGCCCATTCGGCGTTGTAGTGCCGGTCCTGCACCCAGTGCTTCACGCCGTCGGTGAGCTGTTCGTCCTGCAGCAGCATGAGGTGCACGTCGAGCAGCGCCGCGAGTTCGGGGTGGGCGTCGACCTGGCCCAGGCCGACCAGGCCCTGCTGCACGCGCAAGATCTCCTCGGCCACCGCCTTTCGGGCCTGGCGCAGGCGCTCGATCTCCCCCTCCACCTCGTGCGCCGCGATGAGGCGGTGCGCCACGTCCACGCGGCTGGCGGCGACGATCACTGCCCGCCCGATGGCCACGCCTCGGGACACCGCCAGGCCGTGAACGCTGAAGGTCATTCCCCTTCGCCGAACTTGTCGTTGATGAGGGCCAGCAGCGCGTCCATCGCGGCGCGCTCGTCGCTGCCATCGGTCTCGATGTCCACCGTGCTGCCCAATCCCGCGGCCAGCATCATCACGCCCATGATGCTCTTGGCGTTGACGCGGCGTTCACCGCGCGACATCCAGACGTCGCTGATGAAGGTGCCCGCCAGCTTGGTGAGCTTGGCCGAGGCGCGGGCGTGCAGGCCCAGCTTATTGCTGATGGTCGCGGTGGTCTTGATCATGCGAGGATCGTCGGGCCTGGTTTTGCGGAGCGGTCACGGCCACCTGCATCACGCCCTGCGTGGCGCCGATGATGGCGCGCGAGATCAGCGCGTCGAGCGACTCGTGGCGGTAGCTCACGGTGCGCAGCAGCATGGGCAGGTTCACGCCGCAGACGAGCTTGCTGCGCACGCCGTCGATGAGGCGCTGGGCCACGTTGCAGGGCGTGGCGCCGAACATGTCGGTGACCACCAGGGTCTGCGGACGGGCCATCTGGGCCAGCAACGCGCGCGCCTGGGCCAGGGTTTCTTCGGGCGGCACGTTGGGCTGCACGTCCAGCGCCACCACCGCGTCCTGCGCGTCGGGAAAGACGTGCAGCACGCACTGCCGCAGGGCCGAGGCCAACGGGGCGTGCGCGATCAGCAGGATGCCGTTCATGCGCGCAGTGTAGCGGCGCGGTCCCGCTCGATGCGGCGCCAGCCGCGCCAGAACAGGCCGTAGGCCGTCACGCAACACAGCGCGAACAGGGCCACCGCGCCGCGGTAGCGGTCGGGCTCGCTCCAGCCGAAAACGTCCAGCGCGTCGATCGCCAGGCCGATGCCCCACTGCAGCACGAACACGCCGGCGAAGATGACCAGGTTGTAGGCCGACAGCGCGCGGCCTGCGGCCTGCGGCGGCAGGGCCAGGGCCACGGCCGGCTGCGACAGCGCCACGAAGGTGGAGCTGACGCAGAACAGCGCCCAGAGCAGCCAGCCCGCGCGCGGGCCCAGCCAGGCGATGGCCACGATCACCACCAGGCTGATGGGCAGACCCCAGCCGATCAGCGACTCGGGCCGGATGCCGCGGCGCGCCAGGTGCGGGTTGACCACGCCCCAGGTCCAGAAGGACGCGAGCATGCTCAGGTTGATGGCGAACAGGCCCATGGCGGCCTCGTCCGGCGTGTAGCCGGCGACCTTGACCATCCAGGGCCCGGCCCACAGCGCCTGCACGGCCACCATGCCGCCATAGTTCATGAAGCCCACGGGCACCATGGTGCGGAAGTAGTGGTCGCGCCAGATGAGTCCGTAGCCGCCATCGGGCGAACCGGCGGCCGGCGCGGGTGCGTTCGCGTGCCGCGTCCACGCCGGCACCGACCAGGCCAGCGCCGCCATGGACAGCACGAACAGCAGGGCCAGCGCCCAGAACAGGCCGCGCCAGCCGATCACGGGCAGCAGCCATTGCACCGGCAGCGTGGAGGCCACCATGCCCATGGAGCCGGTCATCAGCATCCAGGAATTGGTGCGCAACTGCACGGCGGGGCTGAACCAGCGGCGAAAGCCCGTGAGTGGCGCCATGAGGCAGGCGCTCAGCCCCATGCCGGTGAGCACGCGCGCGGCCAGCAGGCTGTAGAAACTGTCCGCCAGCGCGAAGGCCACGCTGCCCGCCACGGCCATGGCCAGGAAGGCCAGCACCACGCGCTTGGGGCCGTGGTGGTCGAGCCAGCGGCCCATGGGCAGCTGCGTGAGCGCGAAACCGAAGAAATAGCCGCCCGCGAGCAGGCCGAGGTGGCCCGGCGTGAGCGAGAGTTCCGCGCTCAGCGTGGGCGAGAGCGTGGCCGTGATCGCGCGCACCAGCGCCGACAGGAAATACGTGCCGGCGAAGACGAGGAACACCGTCACCGCCACGCGCGGGGCGAGCAGTTCGTCGTGGGCGCTGGAAACGCTCATGGCAGTCGGACTCCCTCGAAGAAGGTGGCAGCGAGCTCGGGCTCGATGGCGCGGCCGTAGATGGCCGCGTGCAGCAGCTGGCCGCCCCGCATGGCGTGCAGGGCGCGCACCTGGACGGGCTCGCCGCCGGGGTTGCGCCCGCTGGCCTGCAGGCCGAGCGCGCGGTCGCTGCCCGGCACGCCGGCCGGCCAGGACGCGGCGGGGTCGTCGGCCAGGGCCGGGTCGGCCTGCACCGCCAGCAGCGTGGCGCGGCGCCAGGCCTCGAGCGCCAGCGCCGCGCGCGCGGCATCGCCCGCGTCGACCCAGGCCACGGCGAAGGTCAGCCCGCCGGTGTCGCAGCTGAGCATGTGCAGCGTGGCGTTCAGGCCGCCCAGCGGCACCTCGCGCTCGGCGCGCTCGGGCTTGCAGGGCATCAGGGCCTCCACGGGCGCGCCGTCGGCGCGCACGGTGCGCCAGTTGAAGGTGGGGGTGCAGGCGGCGATGAGCAGCAGCCCGGCCAGGGCGCCGGCGAGTCGTCGGGAACGGGTCATGGAACTGGACGGGGGCCGGGGTCCGCGGGGCGCGGCACCGGGGCGCGAGGGTCTCGCGCACAATGCACGGATGAATGCTCTGGATGGTATCCGCATCCTCGATTGCTCGCGGGTCCTCGCCGGCCCGTGGTGCACCCAGACCCTGGCCGACCTGGGCGCCGACGTGGTGAAGGTGGAGCGCCCGCGCGGCCCCGACCACCCCGGCGGCGACGACACGCGCGGCTGGGGCCCGCCCTTCCTGCGCGGACGCGACGGCCAGGACACCGCCGAGGCGGCCTACTACCTGGGCGCCAACCGCAACAAGCGCTCCATCACCTGCGACCTCTCCGTGCCCGCCGGGCAGGCGCTGATCCGCGAACTGGCCGCCCGGGCCGACGTGTTCGTGGAGAACTACAAGGTGGGCGACATGGCGCGCTACGGGCTGGACTTCGCCGCGCTGCGCGCGCTCAATCCGCGCCTGGTCTATTGCTCCATCACCGGCTTCGGCCAGACCGGCCCGTACAAGGACCGCGCGGGCTACGACTACGCGGTGCAGGGCATGGGCGGCCTCATGAGCATCACCGGCGAGCGCGACGACCTGCCCGGCGGCGGCCCGCAGAAGGTGGGCGTGGCCGTGGCCGACCTGTTCACCGGGCTGTACGCGACCGTCGCCATCCAGGCCGCGCTGCGCCACGCCGAGCGCACCGGCGAAGGCCAGCACATCGACATGGCCCTGCTCGACACGCAGGTGGCCATGCTGGCCAACCTGGGCGCCAACTACCTGGTGCGCGGCCGCGCCGATGGAAAAGTGCCGGGCCGCGCGGGCAACGCGCACGCCAACATCGTGCCCTACCAGGTGTTCGAGGTCGCGCCCGACGGCAGCGGCCAGGCGCAGCACATCATCCTGGCCGTGGGCAACGACGGCCAGTTCGCCAAGTTCTGCGACGTCGCCGGCCGGCCCGAACTGGCCCACGACGAGCGCTTCGCGCGCAACCAGAACCGCGTGCGCCACCGCGCCGTGCTGGTGCCGCTGCTGGAGGCCGTGATGAAGACGCGCGGCAAGGCCGACTGGCTGGCCGCCCTGGAAGCCGCCAAGGTGCCCTGCGGCCCCATCAACGACCTGGCCGAAGTGTTCAGCGACCCGCAGGTGCGCGAGCGCGGCATGGTCCACACCTGGGAACACCCGCTGGCCGGCGCCATGGACCTGGTCGCCAGCCCCATCAAGATGAGTGCGACGCCCGTGTGCAATCACCGCCCGCCGCCGCTGCTGGGCCAACACACCGAGGAGGTGCTCGCCGAGTGGCTGGGCGCCGACGCCGCGCGCCTCGCGCAACTCCGCGGCAGCGGAGCGATCTGAACCGCCATGGCCTACCAACCCCTGCCCACCCCCCCATCGCTGCGCGCCGCGGCCGACGCCACGGCCGCGCGCGGCGAACCCCTGGTCGTGATGATCACGCTGCGCGGCTGCGTCTATTGCGAGCTGGTGCGCAACAGCTACCTGCACCCGCTCATGCGCGAGGGCCGACTGATCGCCGTGCAGCTCGACCTGCAGGACAAGGCCACCGCCATACAGGACTTCGGCGGCCGCACCACCACGCCCGCCGCCCTGGCCGAGGAATGGCGGGTGCGCCTGACACCCACGGTCCTCTTCTTCGGCCCCGAGGGCCGCGAACTGGCCGAGCGGCTGGAGGGCGTGACCTCCACCGACTTCTACGGCAGCTACCTGGACGACCGACTGGAGTCTGCGCGCCGCCGCCTGAAGAAGTAGCAGCCACTCACTTACAGAAACACAGAAGAGCCGGCTCTGCCGGGCGGCCGTTGCCCCCGCGCCGAGGACCTGGTGTGTCGCGCAAAGCGCGGCAGCGGTGTTACTTGATCGCGCCGAACACCTTCTTGAGGATGTCGCTGCCCGTGCCCACCGGGTCCTGGCGGATCTTGCGCTCCTCCTCGCCGATGATGGTGTAGAGGCCGTCGAGCGACTTGCCGGTGACGTAGCGCTCGATGTTGGCGTCCTCCTTTTTCACCAGCCCGAAGCCGGAGGCCTTCTCGGCCACGCGGTTGTAGCTGCGGGCCAGGCCCACCTTCTCGGTGGTTTTCGTGACCACCGGCAGGAATTTTTCGCCCAGCGGAGCGCGGGTCTTGTCGGCGAAGAAACGGGTGACGGAGTCGTCGCCGCCCGTCAGGATGTTCTTGGCGTCGGTCACGCTCATGGACTTCACCGCGCCGACCAGCAGGTCCTTGCCCAGGGGCACCGCCTGCTCGGCGGCACGGTTCATGCCGGTGATGAGCTCGTCCACCCGCTTGCCCTGGCCGGCGAAGCTGAGCAGCTTGGCCGCATCTTCCAGATAGCCGGGCAGGGGAATCCGAACTTTCGGGTTGCCGAGGAATCCATCCGTCTTGCCCAGCAAGGCCACGGCGGCCAGCGCGCCTTTCTCGAGCGCGGTGCGGATGCCGGAGGCGGCGTCCTTGTCCGTCAGGTCCGACAGGGACAATGCCCAGGCCTGGCGCTGGGCGGCGACAATCAGCAATCCCAAGCTGCCCAGGGACAGGTGATGAAACTGGCGGCGCTGCATGTGGGTGCTCCCTCACGTTGATCCGAGGCGGGCACTGTAGATGGTGAAGCAGGAAATGACAAACCCGATGACCAAGAGGCCCGAACCGAACCGCCGCCAGATGCTGGGCGCGGGCCTGGCGCTGGGCGCCGCCGGCGTGCTGGGCCTGAGCGGCTGCGCGGGCCGCGAGGCCGCGCCGGATTCCACCTTCGTGCTGCTCGACGGCAGCCAGGCCCGCACGGCCGACCTGCAAGGCAAGGTCACCCTGGTGAACTTCTGGGCCACCACCTGCGTGACCTGTGTGAAGGAAATGCCCGCGCTCGTGGCCACCCACCAGAAGTACGCGCCGCGCGGCTACGAGACCATGGCCGTGGCCATGAGCTACGACCCGCCGGCCTGGGTGGTGAACTTCGTGCAGTCGCGCCAGCTGCCCTTCAAGGTCGCGCTGGACAACACCGGCGAAATCGCCAAGGCCTGGGGCGACGTGAAGCTCACGCCCACCACCTACCTGCTCGACAAACAGGGCCGCATCGTCAAGCGCTACGTGGGCGAACCCGAGATGGACGCGCTGCACAAGCTCATCGAGGAACTGCTGGCGGCCTGAGCGCGGCGCGCGGGTCCCCAAGAAAAAAGGCCGGGATCAACCGGCCTTTTTGCTGGGCGCGGGGCGCCGCGCTCAGTTCTTGCGGAAGTCGTCGTGGCAGGCCTTGCAGCTCGCGCCGGCCGCGCCGAAGGCGGCCTTGATCTGGTCCAGGTTGCCGGTCTTGGCGGCCGCGTTCAACTTGGCGACCTCACCCATCATCTTCTCGCCCGCCGCCTTGAATTTGGCCTGCTCGGTCCAGACGGCGGGCTGGGCCCGCGTGTCGCCCTTGTCGGTGCCAGGGCCGAAGGCCTCCCAGGGCAGCTTGCTCATGGTCTCCGCGATGGCCGCGCTCTCGGCCGCCACCTTGGCGTCGAAAGGCACACGGCCGTTGGCCATGGCGCCGACCCGGCCGAAGTGCGCGGCCAGCACCGTGAATGAGGCCTTGCGGTATTTGACGGCGTCCTCGGGTTTCTGGAACTGGGCCATGGCCGGAGCGGCCAGGGCGCTGGCGGCCAGCGCCAGGACGAGCGGAGCGACTGTCTTCATTGAATCTCCTGTGGGGATGTTGAACGCCGGCTCTGCAGGCCGGCGCTCGCTGAGGTTGCCACGACGGGTAAAGTTCCGTTGAACCGATGCGGCATTTCCCGATCCACCGCTCGGTCGTCACCCACGCTTCGCCAACATGCACACCATCCGCATCTGGGACCTGCCCACCCGACTGTTTCACTGGCTGCTCGCGCTGTGCGTGATCGGGCTCATCACCACCGGCACCCTCGGTGGCGCCTGGATGGAGTGGCATCTGCTGCTGGGCTACGCCGTGCTGGCGCTGCTGCTGTTCCGACTGGTGTGGGGTTTCCTGGGCGGGCGCTGGTCGCGCTTCGCCAGCTTCGTCTACTCGCCGCGCTCGCTGCTGCGCTACCTGCGTGGTCGCGCGCCCCTGGAACACACCGCCGGCCACACGCCCCTGGGCGCGCTGTCGGTGTTCGCCCTGCTGCTGGCCTTGGCCGCCCAGGTGGCCAGCGGCCTCATGAGCGACGACGAGATCGCCACCTTCGGGCCGCTGGCGCGCTTCGTCTCGGGCGAGACGGTCTCGGCCGCCACCGGCTTCCACAAGGACGTGGGGCAGTACCTGGTGATCGGCCTGCTGGTGCTGCACCTGCTGGCCATCGCCTGGTACCTGTTCGTGAAACGCCAGTCGCTGGTCCAACCCATGCTGAAGGGTGACAAGCAACTGCCCGCGCCCCTGCCGCCCTCGCGCGACGGCCGTTGGGACCGGGCGCTCGCCGGGGCCTTGCTGGGGGTGTGCTCGGCCTTCGTGGCCTGGCTGGTCAGCGTCGGTTACGCGCCCTGACGGCCTGGCAGGCTCGGCGCTGGCTGGCCCCGCTCGGGCGGATTGACTTATATTGCCGGTTCGCCCTCCCCCTGTGGCCCCGCCGGCCGCCCCCCGAACCCATGCCCGAGACGCCCTCAGCCGCCATTGAACTGCGGCTGGCCGAATCCCCCGAAGACATCCTGGCGGTGCGCGCCTTGTTCCTGGACTACCAGGCCTCGCTGGACGTGGACCTGTGCTTCCAGGGCTTTCAGGACGAACTCGCGACGCTGCCTGGCGACTACGCCCCTCCAGGCGGCGCGCTGCTGCTGGCCCTGGTGGACGGCGCGCCCGCCGGCTGCTGCGCCCTGCGCCCGCTGCCCAGCGCCGACCACCCCGACGCCTGCGAGATGAAGCGCCTGTTCGTGCGCCCGGCGTTTCGCGGCTTCGGTTTGGGGCGGCTGCTGGTCGACCGCATCCTGGTGCTCGGACAGATGGGGGGCTACGCCACCATGCTGCTCGACACCCTGTCGGACATGGAGGCGGCGCGCGCGCTCTACCAGGACAGCGGCTTCGTCGAGATCGCGCCGTACTACCACAACCCCTTGCAGGGCGCGCACTACCTCAAGGTGGATCTCTGAATCAGGCCGCCTTGGCCTGGGCCAGCAGCGTGCCGGCGTCGCTCACCTCGAACTTGCCCGGCGCCTCGATGTTGAGCGTCTTGACCACGCCGTCCTTCACGAGCATGGAATAGCGGTTGCTGCGCAGCCCCATGCCGCGCGCGGTCAGGTCCAGCGTCAGGCCCGTGGCCTTGGTGTAGTCGGCGCTGCCGTCGCCCAGCATGCGCACCACGCCGGTGGTTTTCTGGTCGCGCGCCCAGGCGCCCATCACGAAGGCGTCGTTCACGCTGATGCACCAGATCTCGTCCACGCCGGCGGCCTTGAGGTCGGCCGCCTGCTGCACGAAGCCCGGCACGTGCTTGGCCGAGCAGGTGGGCGTGAAGGCGCCCGGCAGCGCGAAGATGGCGATGGTCTTGCCCGCGGCGGCCTTCTGCACGTCGACCGGATTCGGGCCGATGCTGCAGCCGTTGCCTTCGACCTCGCTGTACTCCATCAGCGTGCCGGCGGGCAGCTTGTCTCCGACCTTGATCATGGTTTCTCCTGTTCGGTTGGGGGCTGAAAACAAAAAAGCGACCGGATTGTCGGTCGCTTTTTCGATGCGCGCTGCGCAGGTCCGGGAAACGGACTCAGACGATGGCGGCTTTCTGCACCAGACGGCTGGCCACCCAGTTCTTGGTCTTGGAAATCGGGCGGCTCTCGGTGATCTCGATCAGGTCACCCAGCTTGTACTCGCCCTTTTCGTCGTGGGCGTGGTACTTGCTGGACTTGATCACGATCTTGTCGTAGATCGGGTGCTTGACGCGGCGCTCGACCAGGACCGTCACGGTCTTGGCGCGCTTGTCGCTCACCACCTTGCCGACCAGGGTGCGCTTGAGGGCGGTTTTGGCTTCGGTCATGGTTGGCTCCTTACTTGGCGGCTGCGCGCTGCTTCTCGGCCAGGATGGTCTTGGCGCGAGCGATCGCACGGCGGGTGTCGCCCAGCGTGGCGGTGTTGTTGAGTTGTTGCGTGGCCTTCTGCATGCGCAGATTGAAGTGGGCCTTTTGCAGCGACTTGATCTCGGCCTCGAGGCCGGCCGCGTCCTTCTGGCGCAGTTCTTCAGTATTCATAGCGTGTTCTCCTGAATCACTGGCCCAGCAGGCGCGTCACGAACGTGGTGCGCAGCGGAAGTTTGGCGGCGGCCAGGGCGAAGGCCTCACGGGCGAGCGCTTCGGGCACGCCCACGATTTCGTACAGCACCTTGCCGGGCTGGATCTCGGCCACGTAGTACTCGACCGAACCCTTGCCGTTGCCCATACGGACTTCGGCGGGCTTCTGCGAGATCGGCTTGTCCGGGAACACACGGATCCAGATGCGGCCGCCACGCTTGACGTGACGGGAGATCGCGCGACGCGCGGCCTCGATCTGGCGGGCCGTGATGCGGCCACGGTCGGTGGCTTTCAGGCCGAAGTCGCCGAAGGCAACGGTGGCGCCGCTGGTGGCGACGCCGGTGTTACGGCCCTTCTGCTCCTTGCGGTACTTGCGACGAGCGGGTTGCAACATGTTTATTCTCCTTTGCCGTCCGCAGCTGCAGGTGCGGGTGCGTCTTTGCGTACGCGCTTAACGGCGGGTTTGGAATCACCACCCGTGGCTTCGGCGGGCTTGTCGCTGCCATCGGCCGGGGCGGTGTTGGTGCCACGGCGCACGGCGGCGCGGGCGGTCGGGCCGGCCGGGCGCTCGCTGCGTTCACGGCGCGGACCACGCGGGCGGCGCTCTTCTTCGGCGCGCGGCTCGGCCACCACGGGGGCGTCGTTGCGGCCCAGGGTGTCACCCTTGTAGACCCACACCTTCACGCCGATGACGCCATAGGTCGTCTTGGCTTCGGAGGTGCCGTAGTCGATGTCGGCGCGCAGCGTGTGCAGGGGCACACGGCCTTCGCGGTACCACTCGGTGCGGGCGATCTCGATGCCGTTCAGACGACCGGCGCTCATGATCTTGATGCCCTGGGCACCGAGGCGCATGGCGTTCTGCATCGCGCGCTTCATGGCGCGGCGGAACATGATGCGCTTCTCGAGCTGCTGGGTGATCGAGTCGGCGATCAGCTTGGCATCGATCTCGGGCTTGCGCACTTCTTCGATGTTGACGGCAACCGGCACGCCCAGCTTGACGGCCAGTTCCTTCTTCAGCTTCTCGATGTCCTCGCCCTTCTTGCCGATCACCACGCCCGGACGCGCCGAGTAAATGGTGATGCGGGCGTTCTTGGCGGGGCGCTCGATGACCACGCGCGACACGGCGGCGTTCTTGAGCTTGGCCTTCAGGTACTCACGCACCTTGATGTCTTCGGCCAGCATGCCCGCGAAGTCGCGGTTGCTGGCGTACCAGCGGCTGGCCCAGTTGCGCGAGACGGCCAGGCGGAAGCCGGTCGGGTTGATTTTCTGTCCCATGTTCCTGTGCCTCTCAGTTGCCGACCGTCACGTAGATGTGACACGTGGGTTTGCTGATGCGGTTGCCACGGCCTTTGGCGCGAGCCTCGAACCGTTTGAGCGTCGTGCCTTGTTCGACGTAGATCGTCTTGACGCGCAGCTCGTCGATGTCGGCACCGTCGTTGTGCTCGGCATTGGCGATGGCGGACTCCAGGGCTTTCTTGACGATGCCGGCGGCCTTCTTCTGGGTGAAGGTCAGGATGTTCAGGGCCTGGTCGACCTTCTTGCCGCGAATCAGGTCGGCCACGAGGCGGCCTTTGTCCACCGACAGGCGCACGCCACGGACGACAGAGCGGGTTTCCGTACTCATGGTGGTTCCTTACTTCTTGGCTTTCTTGTCGCCCGGATGCCCCTTGAAGGTGCGCGTCAGGGAGAACTCGCCGAGCTTGTGACCGACCATCTGGTCGGTGATGTACACGGGCACGTGCTGCTTGCCGTTGTGCACGGCGATGGTCAGGCCGATGAACTCGGGCAGGACCATCGAGCGGCGCGACCAGGTCTTGACCGGCTTCTTGTCCTTGGTGGCCTGGGCCTTCTCGACCTTGGCCATCAGGTGGTGGTCCACGAAAGGACCCTTTTTGAGCGAACGAGTCATGTGGTCAACCCCTTACTTCTTGCGACGCGAGACGATCATCGACTGCGTGCGGCGGTTGTTGCGGGTACGGTAACCCTTGGTGAGGTTGCCCCACGGATCCACCGGAGCGCGGCCTTCGCCGGTCTTGCCCTCACCACCACCGTGCGGGTGGTCGATCGGGTTCATCGCGGTGCCGCGAACGGTCGGGCGGATGCCCATGTGGCGCACGGCACCGGCCTTGCCGATCTGGCGCAGGCTGTGCTCGGTGTTGGAGACCTCGCCGATGGTGGCGCGGCAGTCCACATGGATCTTGCGCACTTCGCCCGAGCGCATGCGCACCTGAGCGTAGATGCCTTCGCGGGCCAGCAGCACGGCCGAGGCACCGGCCGAACGCGCCATCTGCGCGCCCTTGCCGACCTGCAGCTCGATGCAGTGGATCGTCGAACCCACGGGGATGTTGCGGATCGGCAGGGTGTTGCCCACGCGGATCGGCGACTCCGAGCCCGACAGCAGCGTGGCGCCCACCTCGACGCCGCGCGGCGCGATGATGTAGCGGCGCTCGCCGTCGGCGTAGCACAGCAGCGCAATGTGCGCGGTGCGGTTCGGGTCGTACTCGATGCGCTCGACCTTCGCCGGGATGTTGTCCTTGTTGCGGCGGAAGTCGACCACGCGGTAGTGGTGCTTGGCACCACCGCCCTTGTGGCGCGTCGTGATGTGGCCGTTGTTGTTGCGGCCGGCCTTCTGGAACTGCGGCTCCAGCAGCGGCGCGTAACCGGCACCCTTGTGCAGGTTTTCGCGCGTGACCTTCACCATGCCGCGACGGCCTGGCGAGGTCGGTTTCATCTTGATGACAGCCATGATTACGCGGCCTCCCCACCGAAGTTGAGTTCCTGACCGGGCATCAGCGTGACATAGGCCTTGCGCACGTGGTCGCGGCGGCCGATGGTCTTGCCAAAGCGCTTGGTCTTGCCCTTCTGGTTCACGACCGACACACCCTTGACCTGCACCTTGAACATCAGCTCAACGGCGGCTTTGATCTCGGGCTTGGTGGCGTCGCGCAGCACCTTGAAGAGCACGGCATTGGATTGTTCGGCGGCCTGGGTGGCCTTCTCGGACACGATCGGTGCCACGAGGACCTGCATCAGGCGACCTTCGTCGAATTGGGCGGTGCTCATGCGAACATCTCCTTGAGCTGGTCGATCGCCGCCTTGGTGACGATCACTTGCTTGTAGTGCACCAGCGACAGCGGGTCGGCGTAACGGGGCTCGACCACCAGGACGTTGACCAGGTTGCGCGAAGCCAGGTACAGGTTCTCGTCGACCTCGTCGGCGATCACGAGCACCGACGACTTCAGGTTCATCGCCTTGAACTTGTCGGCCAGCTGCTTGGTCTTGGGCGAATCGACCTTGATCGACTCGACCACGGCCAGGCGGCCTTCACGCACGAGCTGCGAGAAGATCGACGCCATGCCGGCGCGGTACATCTTCTTGTTGAGCTTCTGGGTGAAGTTCTCGTCGGGGCTGTTCGGGAAGATGCGACCGCCCCCGCGCCACAGCGGCGAGGAGGTCATGCCGGCGCGAGCGCGGCCGGTGCCCTTCTGCTTGAACGGCTTCTTGGTCGAGTGCTTGACCATCTGGCGGTCTTTTTGCGCACGCGTGCCTTGACGGGCGTTCGCCTGGTACGCCACCACGAGCTGGTGGATCAGGGCTTCGTTGTAGTCACGACCGAACACGGTCTCGGGCACGTCCAGCTTGGACGCGGCCTGGCCTTGGTCGTTGAGGAGTTCGACTTGCATCAGTTCGCTCCTTTGGCGGCGCTGGCCTTGACGGCGGGACGCACGGTGACGAAACCGCCCTTGGCACCGGGCACGGCACCACGGATGAGCAGCAGCTGACGGGCTTCGTCGATGCGCACGATGTCGAGGTTCTGGATGGTCTTGGTGACGTCGCCGAGGTGGCCCGTCATCTTCTTGCCCGGGAACACGCGGCCCGGGTCTTGCGCCATGGAGATCGAGCCCGGCACGTTGTGCGAACGGCTGTTGCCGTGCGACGCGCGCTGCGAGGCGAAGTTGTGGCGCTTGATGGTGCCCGCGAAGCCCTTGCCGATCGAGGTGCCTTGCACATCGACCTTCTGGCCTTGCGAGAACAGCTTGTTGACATCGACCACGTCGCCCGGCTTGTACTGGGCGGCGACCTCTGCGGTCACGCGGAATTCGATGATGAGTTCACCGGCTTCGACACCGGCCTTGGCCAGGTGGCCTGCCACCGGCTTGGTGACGCGGGAGGCGCGGCGCTTGCCAAAGGTGACTTGCAGTGCGTCGTAGCCGTCGTTGGCCTGGGTTTTGACCTGGGTGACGCGGTTGTTCGACACGTCGATCACCGTGACAGGCACTGCGTCCCCGTCATCGGTGAACAGGCGCATCATGCCCACCTTGCGGCCCAACAACCCGAGGGAGTTGCTCAGACTCATTGTTTTCTCCGTTCCCGACTTCAATTGGCCGGGGCTGATGGTGCGCGGCCCGAAGACCGCGCCTGAATGGCGAGCACCAGGGTGCCGGCGCCACGAAATATCCGGCCCAAAAGCCGGAAAGCCCGCCAGTATAGCCAGCGGGCATTCCTTGTGCAAGTCCACCGGGCGAAAACCCGGCAGACCAGGGCCTCTGGCCTTACTGCAGCTTGATCTCGACGTCCACGCCGGCCGGCAGGTCGAGCTTCATGAGCGCGTCCACCGTCTTGTCGGTCGGGTCCACGATGTCCATCAGGCGCTGATGGGTGCGGATTTCGAGCTGGTCGCGGCTGGTTTTGTTGACGTGCGGCGAACGCAGGATGTCGAAACGGCGCATGCGCGTCGGCAGGGGCACGGGGCCCCGGACGATGGCGCCGGTGCGCTTGGCGGTTTCGACGATCTCGGCGGCCGATGCGTCGATCAGCTGGTAGTCGAAGGCCTTGAGGCGGATGCGGATCTTCTGTTTGGTGGCAGCCATGGACACCGCTCCTTATTCGATGATCTTGGCCACGACGCCGGCGCCGACGGTGCGGCCGCCTTCGCGGATGG